>JGI12420J12819_1000686_pt1 | contig 17732 bp, 17 predicted proteins | sample Passage237A_FD_12819 | JGI IMG/M metagenome (IMG submission 12819) | reverse complement strand
CTCGGCTTCCGCTTCCGGCATGATCTGCACATACATTTTCCATTTCGGAAAATCGCCGCGCTCGATGGCGCCGTGAAGATCGCGCTGATGTGACTCCCTGTCAGCACCCGCAAGATTTGCTGCTTCCTCATCGGTGAGGTTTTCGATCTTCTGCTGCGTGCGGAAATGGAACTTCACCCAGAAGCGCTCACCTGCATCATTGTAGAAGCTGTAGGTGTGACTGCCGAAACCATGCATGTGACGATAGCTTTTCGGGATGCCACGATCCGACATCACGATCGTCACCTGATGAAGCGCTTCGGGCAGCAGCGTCCAGAAATCCCAGTTATTCGTTGCGCTGCGCAGATTGGTGTAAGGGTCACGCTTCACAGCTTTGTTGAGGTCCGGGAACTGGCGCGGATCGCGCATAAAGAAGACGGGCGTGTTGTTGCCAACCATGTCCCAGTTGCCTTCTTCCGTGTAAAACTTCAACGCGAAGCCGCGAATATCGCGCTCTGCATCCGCCGCGCCGCGCTCACCAGCGACTGTGGTGAAGCGCGCAAACATCTCCGTCTTCTTTCCGACCTCGGAGAATATTTTTGCACGCGTGTAACGGGTGATGTCGTTGGTGACGGTGAAGGTGCCAAAAGCGCCGGAGCCTTTTGCGTGCATGCGGCGCTCGGGGATCACTTCACGTACGAAATTCGCAAGTTTTTCCTGCAGCCAGACATCCTGTGCGAGCAGCGGCCCCCGCGGACCGGCGGTCAGGCTGTTCTGATTTTCCGGCACAGGCGCGCCGAACGCCGTGGTCAGGTGGGTGACGGGACATTTTCCGGAGGTAGGGTGATCGCGGCTCATTGGCTCTCTCCTCGGCCATGTGATCGGTTGCCCCCCAATCACCTGTCCCGTTGCGTGAACGACAGCCAATACTATGCGCAATAAAGTTCCGCCTATCAATGGACGAAACAGAAAGAGAACCAGAGTGAAATGCTGCGTTTGCGGATTGTCTTGATTCGGCGCAGTCACTCGGAAACCTGGATGAACCGCCTCCCCGCCCGCGCGGGCGAAGAGGCGGGAAACATCTGTTCAGCCCGGCCAGTAGATATATTCGTCCTCTTCGGTCGCTTCCTCTTTCAGCGTCTTGTCGATGAGGACAGGCATTTCAGCGACGGCCGGGAAGAGCGGGTCACGCTGTGTGGCATTATGCGCTTCAACCAGCGCCTTCAGTTCGGCAACCTTTTCAGGATGCGTGTCCGCGAGATTGTTCTGTTCCGTCGGATCTTCCTTGAGGTTGTAGAGCCACACCTTGTCGGGCCGTTCGGAGAATTGCAGCTTCCAGCCATCAAGGCGCACCGCGTGATAATAGCCATCGCGCCAGAAGATCGGGCGGTTCGGCTCTTCCATTTCTTCGCCCTTCGCAAAAGGCAGAATGTTGATACCGTCGATCACGCGATCGGCAGGAAGCGGTGCGCCCGCAGCGGCAACGATGGTCGGGAAGAGATCGAGATGCGCAACAGGCATGTCGCGCTCGCTCCCCGCCTCGATCCGGCCCGGCCAGCGCACGAAGAGAGGCACACGGATGCCGCCTTCAAAATAGGTAAGCTTCCAGCCGCGAAAGGGCTTGTTCACATCAGGAATGCCGAGATAGCCGGGGCCGCCATTGTCGCTTGAGAAAATGACGATGGTGTTTTCATCAAGCCCGTTTTCCTTCAGCGCCTCCATCACGCGGCCGACGCTGCGATCAAGCGCGCGGATCATCGCCGCATAGACGCGTTCGGTGTGATCTTCGATATGCGACAGCGCGTCATAATCTGCCTTTGCCGCCTGAAGCGGCGTATGCACGGCCCAATGCGCGAGATAGAGGAAGAAGGGGCGGTTGCGGTTCTGCTCGATCACCTTGATCGCCTCATCCGTATAGAAATCGGTGAGGTAGCCGCGCGGCTCAAACCACTCACCGCCATTATAGGACGTGGCATACTGCATCCGCGCCCAGAGGAACTGGTCGAACGGATCAAAGGGCAGCTTCGCATTCACGACATCGGGGCTGTCTTCCGGCAGGAAGAGGCCGCTTTCCAGCATCACGCTTTCATCAAAGCCCTGCGCATTGGGCAGGAACTCCGGCGAATTGCCGAGATGCCACTTGCCGATATGGACCGTGTGATAGCCCTGCGGCTTCAGCGCCTCTGCAAGCGTGATCTCCGAGCCGGGCAATCCCTGTTCGCGGAAGGGCGGCGCCTTCTCAACACCTTCCTTGTCGAACTTCATTTCATGAAGTCGCGTCCCGTCATTGTAAAAGAGATCCACAATGCGCGTCATTCCGGGCGGGGTGGGGGTGAACTCAAATCCCGTCCGCGTGCCATAGCGCCCCGTCATGATCATCGCGCGAGAAGGTGCGCAGGCTGCGGTGCCGGCATAGGCGGTAGAGAAATTGACGCCGCTCCGCGCAAGCGCGTCGATATTCGGTGTCTCAATCAGCCCGCCGCCATAAAGGCTGATATCGTTGAAACCAAGATCATCCGCGAGAATGAGAACGATATTGGGCGAACGCTTGTCGGCAGGCACTTCCGCCTCTGCTGGCCCTTGCTGCCAGACAATGTCCCGGTTCGGGGCAACATATGTCGCGTCGCGCGCGCGTGTGGCCACGGCATAAAGAATGATGTCCTTGCGGAAGGAATAGGCCGTCCCCGCCAGCGCTGCCAGAATCACCACTGCTGCGAGTGAATAGATCTGCCACTTTTTCATGTCCCGAACCCCGCTCCCATTGGTCTATTGGCATGATTAATGACATAAAATGGCATGATCAGAAACGGGGAACTGCGCATTTCCGCCGGTTTTTCACTTCCCTGAAAGGATGATGCCGGAAAGTTGACTGAAGCGGGTTGAAATATGGCATTGATGATGCCAATTGTTGGGCGTCGTGGGCAGGTCGAAGGCTCTGGCCGTCCGCAGGATCAACCCCCGGAGGTAATATGCGACACATACTTCTCGGCGCCGTTCTTGTTATGGCCGCCTTTGCGGCGTCCCCGGCTGCCGCCGCCAAATACAAATGCAATTGCTACAAGGGCGCGAAAGCAGACCTTGAGGCAAAGGAAGATGTGAATATCAACTGCGTTGATACCTACTCCAAGTTCAATGAAAGCTCGTCGGTGCAGGAGAAGCAGTTGAAGGTCTATGTCGCGGGTGACCACAAGGTGCAGGGCGACAATGACACGCAGATCCGCTTCCGTCCGCGCGACGGGAGATGCCTCGTTGCCGTTTATGATGGCAATGCCAGGACGCTGCGCTGGGCCGGTCTCCACTGCAGCAATGACAGCTATGTGAAGGTTTCTCCCTTCAATTTCGAGAAACAGCCTGCCTCCTACACGGACGATGGCGTGAAACTGCCGGACAGCTACTCCGCAACCTACAAGGCGGAAACAGACGGAAAGCACTACAAAGGCTTTTTGCTCTTTACCAAGGGCAGCGACAGCAAGAAGTATATGCAGGCGGTCTGCATCGAGGATCGCTAGAGGTCGGGTATCATTCCGGTTTCCCGCTCAGGGAAACCGGAATGGCATGATGAGAGGTTCAATGGGGCGGGGTTTGTTTGCGCGGCGGCTTATGTCTGCCTCGCTTCTCTTTCTTTCACTGTCGGCATGTATTTCCGGCGCCCAGCTTGAGAAGAATCTGCAGGCGGTTGACGGATACATGGCGCCCGGCCCCTCCGTGCCAGACCTCGCGCTTGAACCCCGTTCATATGAAAGCCATTACAACCGCGCGCTCGCTCTTCTGCATCAGAAGAACCGCACGGATTTCGAACTGCATCTTGCCCGTGTCGGTTTCGAAACGGCGGCGCGTCTATCGCGTGATTACTGGCCTGCCTGGTTCTATGCCGGCATGGTCCATGACATGCTGGGCAATTACGAACAGGCAATGAACGCTTTCGTTCAGGCAGCCTCCATCACTGACAATGAAGCCTTGTGGAACGCAGCCGCGCTGGCCGCGCTCCGTGGCAATTATGAGCAGCTTGCCTATAGCCTGCATCGCCGCGGCCACGACGCCCGTGTGAGGAGCAGCGATACGATAAGCCTCTATATGAAGGCTGCCTATGAGGCAGGCGACCCTGCACGGCCGCAGACAAAGGTGCCGCCTCTCAATGAGGTGCTGGAAGACGTCGAAGAATTCGTCTGCCGGGCGCCCCGAAAGAATGATGATGATGAAGATGATGACGACGACGATGATGATGACGGCAGCGAATATAATCTAAGCGGCCTTCAGCTTGATTTCAGCTTCATTGATAAGAACGGGAAGGAGCGCCCCGCCACCGCTGAAGAAGCCGAACGTCTCAGCGCGAAATGCGAGCAGCAAAACGTCATTGTCGATGCCTATATTATCCGCCGCAATGGCGAGAGTACCTCATCGGCGGGTATCGACCTTCTCTCTGCATTGCAAATCCAGTTCGGTGCGCAGCTTCTCGACTTCACCTATACCAACCCGTCCGGCGGCAATAATTCCACCTGGACAGCAACGAGTTCGGCCACCATCGAAATTCCCGACGTGACATACGCGCTGAGCATCGCGAATGACAGGCGCAGCTATGTGACGATTGATGCCTCCCCTTCCATCGTTGCGCGGCTTGGCGAAACCTCGCAGATTTTTGATGGCACCGAGGTTTATATCGTCGCGACGGGTGAGGGCGGCAGCGGCGATTTCGAGAAGGAGATCGGCGTGAAAATGTCGATCGAGCCGCACATTCTTACCGGTTCTGCCGTCACCATGACGGCGGGGATCGAGTTCTCGACGCTTGAGGCGGAAGGGGCCGCGGGCAACAATTTCCGCTCCCTCAATACAGACAAGCTCATCTTCGATATCAATGGCACCTTCCCCTTCGGGGCGGCGGTGCTGATCGGCAAGCTCTCTTCTTCTGTCGTGAAGGATGGAGAGTCGGGGCAGAGCGGTCTGCGCTCCGTCCCGGGTGTCCGACATCTCTTCGGAAATGAAACCGCAAGCGCGTCGCGGCGGGATGTGCTTGTGCTCGCCATTGTGCGCCAGCCCGCGACGCCCGATGCTGCCTTGCAGGAAAAGGTCGAGATGCTCCACAAGCGGTTCGGTGTTCTCCCGCTCGAAACGAGCGTCACCCGCTACGGCTTCATCCATGAGGCGCCGCCGCTCGCACTGCTGGCCGGGGAACTCGGGTTTGGCAACTCGCAAACGGCTCGCCCGCCAGAATCGTGAAACCGGCTGTTCCCCGCTGAACGGGATTTGCGCATGAGGTGAGTTCCGAAATCGCACCGATAGGGGTATCGTGCCCGGCAGCAAGGTCGCAGACATAAGGCGACCCGGACAGGCAATGGGGAGACGCTCACATGAAGACACGCATTACGGAACTCTTCGGCATCAAGCATCCGGTCATTCAGGGCGGCATGCATTTCGTCGGCCTCGCGGAAATGGCGGCCGCCGTTTCCAACGCAGGCGGCCTGGGCATCATCACGGGCCTCACCCAGCCGACGCCGGAAGCACTCGCGAAGGAAATCGCGAAATGCAAGGACATGACCGACAAGCCCTTCGGCGTGAACCTCACCTTCCTGCCGGGCTTCTCCAACCCGCCTTACCCGGAATATATCGACGCCATCATTCAGGGCGGCGTGAAGGTCGTGGAAACGGCGGGCCGCAGCCCCGAAGCCTATATGCCCGCCCTGAAGGCTGGCGGCATCAAGGTCATCCATAAATGCACCTCCGTTCGCCACTCGCTGAAGGCGGAACGGATCGGCTGTGACGCGGTGAGCGTTGACGGTTTCGAATGCGGCGGTCATCCGGGCGAGGACGACATTCCGAACATGATCCTCCTGCCCCGCGCAGCAGAAGAGCTGAAAGTTCCCTTCGTTGCTTCGGGCGGCATGGGCACGGCCTCGCAGCTTGTCGCCGCGCTCGCGCTCGGTGCCGATGGCATCAATATGGGTACGCGCTTCATCGCCACGAAGGAAGCGCCTGTGCATGAAAATGTGAAGAAGGCGCTGCTTGCCGCTACCGAACTTGATACGCGCCTCATCATGCGCCCGCTGCGCAACACGGAACGCGTGCTTGCCAATGCGGCGGTGGAAAAGATCGTCGAGATCGAGCAGGCCAAGGGGGCAGCCACCACCATTGATGACATCAAGGAATATGTGGGCGGCGTCTATCCGCGTGTCATGCAGGGTGGCGAGATGGATGCAGGCGCCTGGAGCTGCGGCATGGTCGCCGGCCTCATCCATGACATCCCGACCTGCAAGGAGCTGATCGAGCGTCTCGTCTCCGACGCGGAAGAGATCATCCGCAAGCGCCTCGAAGGCTTCCTCGCCGCCTGAGCGGAGAAGTGAGCTGGCGCGTCACACATGGCCGTATCGCCGCGCATGTCCTCACATGCGCGGCGGGTGCGGCTCTCGTCACCGGCATCGAAGCGCTGTTGCGTCTCGCCGGTGTGCCGCTGCCCTTTGATGCCGACTGGCTCTGGGCAGATTTCATCGGCATCGCTCTCGTCATCGCCGTGTTTACGGCATCTTTTTTCTACAAGGATATAGACGGCTGAGAGCCGGTCAGGCCGTCTTTACGATTTCCAGTTTCAACTCGGCGATCATCGCGTCGCGGATCTGGAACTTCTGCACCTTGCCCGTCACCGTCATCGGAAATTCGGGCACAAAGCGCACATAACGCGGCACCTTGTAATGCGCGATCTGGCCCTTGCAGAAAGCCTTGATCTCGTCTTCCGTTGCGCTCTCGCCGGGCTTCAACTTGATCCAGGCGCAAAGCTCTTCACCGAACTTCACATCCGGAACACCGACAACGGCGACGTCTTCCACCTTGGGGTGGCGATAGAGATATTCCTCGATCTCGCGCGGATAGACATTCTCGCCGCCGCGAATGACCATGTCCTTCAGTCGTCCGACAATATTGCCATAGCCTTCCTCGTCGATGATGGCGAGGTCGCCTGTATGCATCCAGCCATCTGCGTCAATCGCTTCTGCGGTTTTCTCCTCATCGTCCCAATAGCCGAGCATCACGGAGTAGCCGCGCGTACAAAGCTCGCCCGGTGTGCCGCGCGGTACGGTGTTGCCGTCAAGGTCCACGATCTTGCATTCAAGATGCGGCTGCACGCGGCCAATGGTGGAGACGCGGCGCTCCAGCGGATCACCCTCGCCTGTCTGAAAGCTCACCGGACTCGTCTCCGTCATGCCATAGGCAATGGTGACATCCCTCATGTTCATGAGGGAGATCACCTGCTTCATTACTTCTACAGGGCAGGGCGACCCTGCCATGCAGCCGGTGCGGAGCGATGAGAGATCGAACTTCGAAAAATCCGGGTGCCCGAGTTCTGCAATGAACATGGTCGGCACACCGTAAAGCCCGGTGCAACGTTCGGCCTCCACCGTCTGCAACACGGCGAGCGGGTCAAAGGCCTCTGCCGGATAGACCATCGTTGCGCCATGCGTCAGGCAGCCGAGATTGCCCATCACCATGCCAAAGCAATGATAGAGCGGCACGGGAATGCAGAGCCGGTCACCATGCTTCAGCCCGACACTCCGCCCGACAAAGAAGCCATTGTTGAGAATATTGTGATGCGACAGCGTTGCCCCTTTGGGCAGGCCCGTCGTGCCGCTGGTGAACTGAATATTGATCGGATCGCGGCAATCGAGGCTCTGCGTCGTCTCGGCGAGAATCTGCCGGTCTTCCTCCCGCGCGAGCGAGGTGATCTCGTCAAAACCGCGCCAGCCCGGACGCAGCGTGCCGCCGATCTGGATCACATGCTTGAGATGCGGGAGCCGCGAGGAGGAAACGGCACCTGACGCCTGCGCGATCTCCGGCGCAAGGTCTTCGACCATCGCTACATATTCTGATGTCTTGAAACGCTCCGGCGTGATGAGCGCGGTAACACCCACCTTGTTCAGCGTGTATTCGAGTTCGGAAAGCCGGTAAGCGGGATTGATGTTGACGAGAATGATCCCCGCCTTCGCGGTCGCAAATTGCGTCAGCGTCCATTCGGCGTTGTTGGGCGACCAGATGCCAAGCCTGTCCCCCCGCCTGAGGCCAAGCGCGAGCAGGCCCGCGGCCAGCGCTTCCGCTTTCTCGTTGAGGTCGCGGTAGCTCCAGCGAATATTTTGATGCACGGAGACAAGCGCCTCCGTATCCGGCCATTTCTCCGCGGCTTCCGCAAGCGCCGCGCCGATTGTCTGCTCCCTGAGCGGCGGTGTCGTCCCGCCGATCACATGCGACTCCTGCATCCCGTCCTCCCTCGTCTCCTTGGACAGTATCCGCCGGATGCTGAAATTCCTCAATTCGGAAGAAGCGAGAGCGCCCCCGTATCAAGCACATGGTCGGCACCGCCGCGCAGCATCTGGAAGAACATTTTGTCGCCACGCTCCGTCCGCTCCACGATCATGGAGGCGGTAAAGGCCATGTTGAAAAGGGAAAAGCTGTAAAGCGCGTAATGCTTCATCATTTCTTCGAAGGAGTAGCCCGTCACGCCATACTCGCACAGTCTGGTGTGGTACTCGGTGAGAAGGTCTTTCTCATGTTCGCGGCGAATGTCGCGCTTCAGCGCACCACTGAGGAAATAGGACACGTCGGCCATGCAGCAGCCATAGCCGACCGATTGCCAGTCCACCACCGAAACGGGATAGCCGCCTTCCGCCGTGCCGAACATCATATTGTCGGGCCGGAAATCATTATGTGTCAGGCAGCGCGGCCCCTCATAGGAGCGATAGAACTCGAAATTGCGCGTGATCGCCTCGCCGATCTCGATGCAATCGGCAGGAATGGCATCGCCATAGCGCTCGCGGAAAGCCTGCCATAGCGTCTTGATGAGATCGGGCTGCGTATATTTCGGGGCGGCCTTTGTTTCGAAAAGCCACTCGATCTCATCCATCGCATCATCTTGCCAGTGCGAGGCGTGGAGCTTTGCCGCCTCGCCAAGCACAAGTCGCGCCTCTTCCACGCTCGTGCCCTTCATCTGGTCGCCGGGCTGTGCAGGCGCAAGGTCTTCCATGAGAAGCACGAAATCGCTCGTCTCCGGGTCCACATCTGCGTGAAGGCAGACAGGCGTGGTAATGCCCGCACTCGCCTTCAGCGTGCGATAGAAATTCACCTCGCGGATATAGTTACCAAAATTGACGCCGGTGGCGCGGCTGTCAGGATCGGAAGAAGGGAACTTGCCCACAAGGCTGCGTGGCGCAGAGCCTGCATCACCCTTGTAGTCGATCGTGAAGCGCACACTCTCGCCCACTTGTCCGGTGCCAACGCGCTTGCCGGTGACATTTGCCACCGTCACATCATGCCCCGCCTTGCGCAGCGCTGCTGTCATCCATTCCGGCGTTATCGCCGATGAAGCCACGATTGGCAGGTCGAGCGTATCGGTCATTCTCTCCTCCCTTGTTCTTCCTTGTGTTCCCTTAATCAGGAATCTTGCTCACTTCATGCACATAGACTTCGTTGAGCTTGATCCGATCGCCTTCCAGCACCACCAGATCAAAGCCGCGTATCACGCTTTTCTTGCCGTCAGGTCCGGTGAAGCTGCCATACCAGCGCCCGCAGAAGCCGTTCTCGGTCTTCCACGTTTCATGCGGCGTGTAGAGAATTGAGGGCGTGTTGTCGAAGAGCTGCTTCAGATAGGCACCGAGCTGTTCTTCACCGTTCAACCCGTCCGGCACCTGCGGATCGCGATAGATAGTGTCCTTCGCATAGAAGGAGAGCAGGGCCGTCACGTCTTTCTCGCTCCATTTGGCAAGCCATCGCGCGTTGAAATCTTCAATATCGATACTCATTCCTTTCCCCTCAATTTTCGCCGAGCACGAATTTGCGGCGTTCCTCGGTGAACATTTCTGGCGGCAACACTTCCGGTCCCGCCATGATGGCGGCGGCATGGGCGCCAAGTGTCGGATCGGCTTTGGAGCGTTCCTCATAGCGGCGCCTGCGTTCACGGGCTTCCTCGCCAAATTCCGCATCAAGCGTTGCCTGCAGCTTCGCGGCAAAGCGCAGACGGCGCATCCGCTCATAGCGCTCTTCCGCGTAAGGCTTGAAGAGGTCCGGGCGCCAGTCGTCATTTTCCTTCAAGAGGTCGCTGACCATCCGCACATCACGATAGGTGATCGAAAGACCAAGCCCGTTGATGGGATCATTCCAGCCCGCTGCATCGCCAATCAGCACGCCGCCTTCAACCATGGGTTCATCGGTCCATGAGTCATTGTTGAAATAGCTCATGAGCGGCCCGGCGGGCGTTGCATTGGCGAGGTGAATATTCTCCGGTGCACATTTCATGCGTAGGGAATCGAGGAAGAGCCTGACCCCGTCCTCACCCGCAAAGCGTCGCCTGTCGGTCAGCGGGTAGCTGCCATAGACACGCACGCGTCCATTTCCCTGCGGGAAAACAAGGAAAGCAAAATCGCCTTCCGTGCCGATGGCCTGCCGCCGGTCATTCCAGCCATGCGCATTCTCGACAAGGATGCCGCCAAACATATGGTGCGGCTTGTCCTGATGAAGCTCGATGCCAAAGGCCGTCCGCACGGTCGAGGTGCGGCCATCCGCGCCAATGATGATCCGTGCGGTCGCGTTATGGTTCTCGCCCTCATGCGTGTATTCCACCTGCGGCGTCTTGCCCGTCTCGATCCTTGTCACATCGACATTGCGCACTGCCGTTGCGCCGGAGCGCACCGCTTCGTCGAACAGCGTCTGGCAATGCTTGGGATGGCCGATTGAAAGCGGTCCCGGTATCCCCGGAATGAACGCGTCGAGCGGCAGCGGCGCGGCCTCCGCCTCTTCGGGCGTCTTTGTCTCGCCATAGGTGACGTGCTGCGCGACATGATGCCCGCCAGCGCTCATCAGCAGGTCGTAAAGGCCGAGGCGCTTGGTCTCCACCACGCCCCAGGGCGAAATCCATTCGCCACGTACATGATCCTGATAGACAGCGCTCTTTTCGAGCAGCAGCACGCTCCGGCCTGCTTTCGCCATCGTCGCCGCCATCGCCGAGCCGCCAATGCCGCCGCCCACAATGATGATGTCGTAATCTCCGGCCACTGAAACCTCCTGCTTTTTCTTTTTGGGTCGTTCTCTTGATGTTCAGTCGAGGATCATGCCCATCGATCCAACAATCGAGAGAGGCTCTCCGCCCATATCCCAGCTTCCGCCCGCCAGCGCCTCGTCAAGCGGTGCGGCAAGCATCGCCGTCAGCAGGCCGATGAAATGATGAAGCGTTGCCTCCGAACGCCACATCGGATGCGGCCGCGACCGGTCTGCAAGGGCGGCCTCCCGCGCCGCAATCACGCTCGTGAGAAACGCACCCAGAAAGATGAAGCGCTGGTTCTTCGCCGCAGCCGGCATGGGCGGCATCAACCGGCGCAGATGGTCAAGGCAGCGCAGATAGCCGGAGTTCCAGCGGTTCTCCAGCGCCTCCATGAAGAACTCGCGATGGCTCATGCCGAGAAGCGCGATGAAGCGGATATAGCTGTCTTCCGCCGTTTCCGTTTCTTCCGCGAGATTGATGGAAGGGTAAACCAGCGCCTCCACCACCTCGCGAATACCGTTCGGCCCGCCCTCTGCTTCCAGCCGATCAAGAAAGGCATTGCGGCGGATGTCGATCAGCTTCGCGCCATCCACCACCAGTTCCCGGACAAGCGCTTCCTTCGTACCGAAATAATAGGAGAGCGCGCCGTGGTTCTTTTGCCCCGAGGCTTCCACGATCTCGCGCACCGTCACGCCATCAATGCCGCGCTCGGCAAAGAGCCGCCGCGCGGCAAGCTTGATCTGCTCCCGCGCAGACAGGGGTTTTGCTGCGATTGCTGTTTTCTCCACCATGTTGACAGGATGCCCCGGCCCTGCATATTAGGTCAAATGGATAAAACGCTTGACCTAACGGTACCTGCGCGCATCTCGCAGGGGCCGGAAGGCGAGACAACACCAAACAGGGAGGGGTCGGATGGGAGACATTCCCGTCGATCTTGCTGCGCTCGCCCGCTGGATGGACGGGCAGGGGCTGGGCGAGGGTCCGCTTGAGGAGGCGACGCTTCTGGGTGGCGGCACGCAGAATATCCTGCTGCGCTTCACACGCGCAGGCCGCACCTATGTGCTGCGCCGCCCGCCGCCACATCTGCGCAAGAACTCGAACGACACGATGCGCCGCGAGGCGCGCATGCTCGCCGCCATCGCAGATACGGATGTGCCCCATCCCCGCCTGATTGCCGCCTGTCCCGAAGAAGATGTGATCGGTGCCGCCTTCTATCTGATGGAGCCGATCAACGGCTTCAACCCGACTGTCGGCCTTCCCGAGCTTCACGCTTCCGATCCCGCCATTCGCCGACGCATGGGATTTGCTGTTGTAGAAGGCATCGCAAAGCTCGGTGCCGTCGATCATGAAAAGGCGGGCCTCGCCGATTTCGGTAAGGTCGATAACTATCTTGAGCGTCAGGTTGCGCGCTGGCAGTCGCAGCTTGAAAGCTACCGCGAGTTCCCGTCATGGCCGGGGCCGGATGGTATTCCCGGCGTCGCCAGGGTCGCAAAATGGCTGGAAGATCACCGGCCAAAAAACTTTATCCCCGGTATCATTCATGGCGACTATCATCTCGCCAATGTGATGTTCCGTTATGACGGGCCGGAACTTGCCGCCATTGTCGATTGGGAGCTGACCACGATTGGCGACCCGCTGCTTGATCTCGGCTGGCTGCTTGCCACTTGGCCGGAAGGGGATGGCCCGGCTGCTGGTGCTGTCGGCGTTCGCCCCTGGGATGGCTTTCCGGATGCGGATGAACTCGTCACACATTACCGCCAGTTCACCACGCGCGATATGAGCCATATCGAATGGTACGGCGTACTCGCCTGCTACAAGCTCGGCATCATTCTGGAAGGCACATATGCACGGGCTTGCGAGGGCAAGGCACCGAAGGAAACCGGCGATATGCTTCACGCAAGCACGGTCGGCCTTTTCAACCGCGCCCTGCGCTGGATCGCCTGACGCAAGACGCATCGCACGAAAAGAAAACAGGAAGCAAAAATGAAAGACACGGATTTTTCGGGCAAGACGGTTCTCGTCGTGGGCGGATCAAGCGGCATCGGCAATGGCATCGCACATGCCTTCCGCACACGCGGTGCAGAAGTTCATGTCTGGGGCACGCGCGCGAGCGCGAAGGATTATGAAGGCGTCGAAGGGTCAGACATGACCGGCCTTCACTACGCCCATATGGACATTTCCGACTTCGATGCCATCGAAGCCTATGAGCCACCCTTCAAGAAGCTGGATGTGCTGGTGCTGAGCCAGGGCACCGTCATCTACAAGCGCGGCGAGTTCAAAATGGATGGCTTCCAGAAAGTCATGGATGTGAACCTGAACAGCCTCATGGCCTGCGCAATCAAGTTCCACGACATGCTCGCCGCAGCGAAAGGCTCCCTCATCACGGTCAGTTCCACCGCAGGCTTTCACTCCACGCGCGGCAACCCCGCCTATAACGCATCGAAGACAGGCGCCGTCGGCCTCACCCGCACGCTCGGCGAAGCATGGGCGAGCGACGGTATCCGCGTGAACGGCATCGCGCCGGGCCTTGTCGATACCAAACTCACCAAGGTCACGACCGAAGATCCGAAGCGCCGCGAAATGGCCATTCGTGGCATTCCCGCTGGCCGCCTCGGTACGCCGGAAGACATGGCAGGCGCCGCGATCTTCCTTGCCTCGCCGCTCGCCTCCTACATCTACGGCCAGACGATCATCGTCGATGGCGGGCTCATCCTTTCCTGAATCTCAAAGAAAGAACTCCCCCGATGAATTTCGAACATAGTGAAAAGACGAAAGGCCTGATTGCCCAGCTTCAGGCCTTCATGGATGAATACATCTATCCCAATGAACAGGCGCATTATGACTGGGTGACGAACCCGGCAAATCTCTGGAAGCATTGGCCGAAGATTGATGAGCTGAAGGAAAAGGCGCGCGAGCAGGGTCTCTGGAATCTTTTCCTGCCGGTCGAGTATGGCGAGTTCAGCGCTGGTCTTACCAATCTCGAATATGCGCCGCTTGCCGAGATCATGGGTCGCGTGCCCTGGTCGTCGGAAGTCTTCAACTGCGCCGCGCCCGACACCGGCAATATGGAAGTGCTGGCGAAGTTCGGCACGCGCGAGCAGCAGGACAAATGGCTGAAGCCGCTGCTGAACGGCGAAATCCGCTCGGCCTATCTCATGACAGAGCCGCAGGTTGCCTCATCGGATGCCACCAACATAGAGACGGAAATCCGCGCGGATGGCGATGACTATGTCATCAATGGCCGAAAATGGTGGATATCAGGCATCATGGATCCGCGGTGCAAGCTACTGCTCCTGATGGGCAAGACAAATCCGGATGCACAGCGCCACAGCCAGCAATCCACCATCATCATCCCGCGTGACACGCCGGGCATCCACATCGTCCGCAATCAGGTCGTGTTCGGTTCCTATAATTCGCCGGGCGGTGAAGCCGAACTGCGCCTTGAAAATGTCCGTGTGCCGAAGAGCAACATCATCATGGGCGAAGGGAAGGGTTTCGAGATTGCACAGGGCCGCCTCGGACCGGGCCGCATTCATCACTGCATGCGTTCCATCGGGCAGGCGCAGCGCGCGCTTGAAATCATGGCGCGTCGTGTCGAAAGCCGTGTTGCCTTTGGTCGCAAGCTGTCCGACCAGTCGAGCATCCGTCAGGACATCGCCCGCTCGTGGTGCGAGATCGAACAGGCCCGCCTTCTCACGCTGAAGGCTGCCGACGCGATGGATCGCTATGGCAACAAGAAGGCGCGTGATCTGATCGCGGCCATCAAGATCGTCGCCCCGCAGATGGCGCAGAATGTGATGGACCGCGCCATTCAGGCGCATGGCGGCATGGGCGTCAGCGCTGATACGCCGATTGCGGGCTTCTTCACGCTCAACCGCTTCCTGCGCATCGCTGACGGCCCGGATGAAGTGCATATGTCGCAGCTCGGCAAGCTGAAGATCGCCGAATATCAGAACAGCAAGTAAGACGGACGGGGAAATCCACCATGAAGGGTCTTGGCTATTACGGCAAAAGCGATATCCGTTATGAGGATTTCCCCGATCCCGGCCTCATGGGTCGGGATGGGGCCATCGTGAAGATGAAAGCCTGCGGCATTTGCGGCAGCGACCTTCACATCTATCACGGGCAGGGTTTCTCCAAGGAAACCGGCTATTGCGTCGGGCACGAGGCTGTCGGCGAAGTGGTCGAGATCGGCCGCGATGTAAAGACACTGAAAGTGGGGGATGAGGTGATGCTCTCAGCCGCCGTGCGTTCCGGCGGCTGCGGGAGGTGCAATGCCTGCCGCGCGGGCACACCTGCGCGCTGCGGCAAGCAGATGTGGGGGTGCTATGGCCTCAGCTCGCAACTGCAGGGCTGTCAGGCGGAAGGCATCGCCGTTCCCTGGGCCGATCACAATGTCACCCGCATCCCGGAAGGCATCAGCCACGATCAGGCGCTGCTTCTCACCGACAATCTGCCGACCGCCTATATGGGCTGCAAGAACGCAGATATCGGCCCGGGCAAGACTGTCGCCATTGTCGGCCTTGGACCCATCGGCCTGATGGCCGTGCAATCCGCTTTTGTGCTCGGCGCGGCGCGTGTCTTTGCAATTGATCTCGTGAAGGAACGCCGCGACGCCGCTGCCGCCCTCGGCGCCATTCCGCTCGAACCAGAAAATGCCGTCGCCGAAATCCGCGAAGCAACCGATGGGGCGATGGTTGAATGTTCCGTCGAGGCCGTCGGCATCGACAAGACGATCGAACTCGCCATTGCCGTTGCAGGCCGAAATGGCAGCATTTCGGTCTTTGGTGCGAACCAGAATCAGGCCTTCAAATATCCGCTCTGGACCGCCTTCAACAAGTCGCTCACCTTCCGCGTTGCGGGTTGCTTCGTGCAGAGTCACTGGCCGGAACTCATTCCGCTTGTGCAGGGAGGTCGCCTCACGCCGGAAAAATTCATCACCCACCGCATGTCGCTCAAGGATGGTGCGGAGGCCTATCGGATTTTCGACGGCAAGCTCGACAATGTGATGAAGGTCGTTCTCACGCCCTGACGCGAGGGAGAAGAAGATGACGGTGACAACACCCGCTGGCCGCCTCGTCTGCGCCTTTGGCAATGTGGAGAAAATGTCTGCCCTCTACGCGCCGGAGATCGAGTGGAGTCTTTCAGCCTCGCTTCCCTATCCCCGCCCTATGAAAGGGCGGGAGGCCGTTCTCGCCTTCAACCGCTCGGTCTGGGAGGAAGTCTATTTCCCCGACTGCACGGTCGAGATTCTCGATGAACTGGGTGATGAGAGACTGAGCGCCGTGCGCTTCATCTACCGCGCGAAATATCGCGGCAGCAATCTGCCTTATGAAAACGAATACACGCTTTTCGCACGGGGCGGGCGGGAGGGCATCACGCAGGTTTTCGAGGCGCTTGATACGCTTGCAATTTTCGACCAGATACAGGGCGCGCCGAAAGGCTCTGCCTTTGCGCGTCTCACCGGCGAATAATCAGTCGAGATGAAAACGCACAGGCACCGTCACTTCCAGCGTGGAGCCTGAAATCTCCGGCGGCACTGCGGGCAGCGGATTTGCGCGCGTTACCGTGTCGAGCACTTCCTGATCGAGAAGTTCATAGCCGGAACTCCGAACAAGCTGCGATGTCTGTACATTGCCTTCCCGGTCGATGCGAAAGCGGACATAGGCAGTCCCTTCCTGCCCGCGCCGCCGCGCCGAACGCGGGTATTTCTTGTGCCGTTCGAGATGCGTGAGGATGACATGTTCGTAAGTCCGCATGGTGGTCGTGTTCACCATGCGCGGGGCTGCATTCACCGGCGCGGCTGCGGTGTCGGCAGGCGGCATCTCGACAGCGCGCGGCGCGGTCACTTCCTTCGGCTGACTCACGGGCTTCGGCAGGGCAACCTCTGCCTTTGTTTCCCGTGGCGGCTCGGGCACTGGGTCGGGTTCAGGCACCACCTCTTCTTCCGGCGGTGTTTCTTCTTCTTTTGGCCCTTCGGGGAGCGCCGTTTCAGGTTCCGGCGGTGCGCTCACCATTGGCGCCAGGTCGATGGTGATGGCAGAGGCCGTGTCCGGCGGCGGTGGTTTGTGGCCGATTTGCGCGAAGATGATGGCAGCGGCGAGGCCCGCATGGAGCGCGATCGCAAAGACCGTCCCTGCGCGCCATGCCGGTGCATCGGTCATGCGATCCTCGATCTGGGCGCCGGGAAAGGTCACGGTGCTCATTTTACGCCAGGCGCTTCAAGCCCCACCAGCGCGATCTTGAGATAACCGGCTGCCCGCAACTCATTCATCACATCCATCACGCTGCCGAAATCGACACTCTTGTCGGCGCGCAGGAAAATGCGCTGCTCACGGTCGCCTTTCGTGCGCGCATCAAGCGCCGTGCCCAGCGTTCCTTCGGCGAGCACGTCTTCGCCAAGAACAAGAGTGAGATCGGATTTCACGGAGAGGTAGATCGGCTCTGTCGGACGCGGCTGCGGTTCGGCATTGGCTGAGGGCAGGTCCACAGGAATATCAACCGTCGCGAGCGGTGCAGCGATCATGAAGACGATCAGCAGAACCAGGATCACGTCAATAAACGGCGTGACGTTGATTTCATGCGTTTCGGCGAGATCGTCATCGCCATGATCAAGATGCACAGCCATGGTGTCAGTCCGCTGCCTTGGCGAGACGTGAGGGGCGGCCCTGATCAAGGTCGCGGCTGACGATCCGCATAAGCTCGGCCGAACTGTCCGCGACAAGCGCCCTGTAGCCGCCAATGG
>JGI12420J12819_1000673_pt1 | contig 18133 bp, 8 predicted proteins | sample Passage237A_FD_12819 | JGI IMG/M metagenome (IMG submission 12819) | reverse complement strand
CGTCTCCGCGGCGTTTCTGCTTTTCGGTGCCCTCGTGATCGTGGCGGATTTCGGACTGCGTAAAACGGTGTGGGGGCGCCGCGTCTATGCGACGGGCGGCAACAAGGAAGTGGCGCGGATTGCCGGCATTGCGACGGACCGCGTGCGAATCGGATGCTTTGTCTTCAGCGGATTCTGCGCGGCCGTGGCCGGCATGTTGCTGATGGCGCAGTTGAGTGTGGGACAACCCGAGATCGGCACGGGGTGGGAGCTCGACGTCATCGCGAGTGTCGTGATCGGCGGCGTGAGTTTGTTTGGCGGCACGGGCACGGTGCTCGGAACGCTGCTGGGATTGATGATGATGCAGGTGGTGCGCAGCGGTCTCGTGGTGGCGGGGGTGAACCCGCATTGGCAGACCGTCGCGATCGGCGTGATCATGATCGTGGCGGTGGGCGTCGATTTGCTCCGCCGGCGCGCGAAGCTCTCCTGATTTATGATCAACACGCGACAACGCCGACTGGGCTGGATCCTGGGTTTGTGTCTTCTGCTCGCGCTGGGCTGCGAGCGCGCTGGTTCGGAGGCGTCGGAGGGCGGGCGCCCCAGAGCGCGGAAACTGGCGTGGGTGCAACCGCTCAAGGGACACCCGGTGCATCAGATGACGCAGATCGCATTCCGCGAGGCGTGTCGGGAACTTGGATACGAACCGGTGATCATCGGCACTGACAGCATGGACATCGGCGGCACAGTTGCCCGGGGTATGGCGGTGTGGACCGGAAGTCCTGCATGGAATCCGCTGATCGCACGCGCGGGCCGTGCGAAAGTGCCGGTGATTCTGCCGCATTTTCCGGCGGCCGAAGGCTCGGTGCCGGGAGCGACGGGCGTGATCGCGTGCGATCCCGCCGCTTATGCGCGGGCAGCGGCGGAGGCGATTGGACGTGCAATCAACGGGAAAGGAAAAGTCGCGATCACCCAGGGGAGTTTCAACGAACTCGAGAATTTCGTCGCGCGCACCTTCACGGAGGCGATGAAAGCGAATTTCCCGAACGTGGAAGTCTTGTCGCCGGAAGAAGAAGGGTTCGACGCGCCGCGCGCGATTTCGCGCGCCGTGTCGTTGATGCAGGCGCAACCGGGATTGACCGGCGCGTTTTCGACCACGGGCGGAGGACCGGTGACATGGGCCGGGGCGCAGCGCGAAACGGGGCGACGCATCGTGGCGATCGGAATGGATTACACGCGGGTCAATCTCGACCTCGTTCGTGACGGCGCCGTTTACGGGATCGTGGCGCAGCCGTTGTGGGAGGAGGCGCAGGGATCGGCGCGTTTGCTCGATGATGCACTGAACGCGCGAGAGGTTCGCTGGTGGACGGAGTTGCCGGCGCCGGTGGTGACGCGTGAGGGTGTGGCGCCGTATTATGCGCTGCTCGAAAAAGTCGAAGCAGGTTTGAAGTAGCCGCATGTCCGTGACCGCTGAGTTCGCGATCGAGATGCAGGGGATCACGAAGGTGTTTCCCGGCGTGCGCGCGCTCAGTGACGTCACGATCCAGGTGACGCGCGGTCACATCCACGCGCTGCTGGGAGAAAACGGCGCGGGCAAGTCGACCCTGATGAAGATCCTCGACGGTGTGTATCCGTCGGGAACATTCGAGGGTCGCATTCTGATCCATGGCGCCCCCCCCCCCCACGATGCGGGACAGAAGGGCATCGGTTACGTGCCGCAGGAGATCGAGGTGATCGAAGGGTTGACGGTGGCCGAGAATATTTTCGTGGGCGACTGGCCGGCGCGGGGAGGGGTGGTGGATTTTCGCCGGATGCAGAGCGCCGCTGCGGAACTGCTGACGCGCTGCGGGATTGGCCTCGAGCCGACGCGCCGGGTCGCGGAGTTGGGCGCAAGTGAGCGACAGCTCGTGATGATTGCGCGCGCCCTCTCGTCGCGACCGGCGGTGTTGATTCTCGATGAAGCGACCGCNTGNCTCACGAGATCGGAAACGGAAACCCTGTTCCGGATCCTGCGGCACCTTCAAAGCGAAGGCGTCACGACGCTGTTCATCACGCACAAGCTCGCCGAGATTCACGAGCTCGCCGACAGCGTCACGGTGTTGCGCGATGGCGCGGTGGCGGCGCGATTCCGGCGGGGAGAATTCGGCGATCAGGAGCTGGTGGCCGCGATGGTGGGGAGGAAAATCGAAAGCCAGTTTCCCGCGCGTGAACCGGCGATCGGCCGCGAGAAGTTACGCGTCGAACAACTGACCGTTCCGGATGCACATCGCGCGGGCCGCAACGTGGTCGAGAATGTGAGCTTCAATCTTCGTCGTGGTGAAATCCTCGGTCTCGGCGGGCTGGTCGGCTCCGGTCGGACAGAGATCGTGGAGGCGCTTTATGGACGGCGGCCGCATACCGGGCGGATCTTCATCGACGGCAGCGAGGTCTCGATTCGCCGGCCGGACGACGCCCTGCGGCACGGACTCGGGCTCGTTACAGAGGAACGCAAACGTGACGGGCTCTCGTTTAATTTTGGTATCCGCGAGAACATGACACTGCACGCGTTGCGGGCTGTGTCGGATCGCGGAATTTTCTCTCGTGCGCGGGAGAAGGCGGTCGCGGAATCGGGTCGGGAGCGTTTCGCGATCCGGGCTCCGTCGGTCGAAGTTCCGGTGGGAACGCTCAGTGGAGGCAATCAACAGAAGGTGATTTTGGCGAAGGTGCTGCTTCCCGGGCCGCAGATTCTGCTGCTCGACGAGCCGACGAAGGGAATCGACGTCGGAGCGAAAGGAGAGATTTATCGGCTGCTGGCGGGGCTGGTGGCCGAGGGTCTTGCATTGATCGTCATCTCGTCCGAGTTGCCTGAACTGCTGGGGTTGTGCGACCGATTCATCGTGCTCGCGCGCGGGAGAATCGCCGACGAATTTACCCGGGCGGAGGCGAGCGAGCAGCGGCTGATGCGTGCTGCGACGAGCTGACGTTTTCAGGCAGGTCGGCGGATTCCGAGAAGCTGCCAGGCGACCTCGCGGATGGCGGCCCGCGGCCCGCGAAAGGCCCAGACCTCGGATACGTCCGTCGCCTTCTTGCCGGTGTCTGCGGCCGGAGTGTGATGCTCGAGTTCGCTGAAACGGCCGATGTCGGCGTTCACGTTGCACAACTGAAAACAGTCACCTTCGTTGTCGAGTGAACGCCACGGTGTGTCGACCTAGCGGCCGGTGGGGTTCACCTGCCAGTCGCGGATGACGAGCGACCATTCGCGGGGCGCGGAGCGAACAACGTAACCAGCGCGACCGGTGCACTGGCGCGCGGTGAGCCCGAGCTTATGATTGCCGGATGCGTTCATCACGTGTCGGAGCACACGCGGTCCGGCGCTCCAGTCGGTGCGATGAACGTTGCCGAAGAGAACGCGCGGAGTGGCGCGACCGTGCGTGCCGACGATCATTTCGCCGCCGTGGGGAAGTTGCAGCAGTTGCCAGAGCGCGAGCGGCGCGGAGGAGCTGGCGGTCAGTGTCGTTGTCGATCGATAGCCCGCGAAGCAAACCTCATCGATCGCGCGCGACAAAGGATTGGCCACGGGCGTGACGAGCTTCCTCAGGGTTATCTCGGCTCGACGGCGGACGCCTCGAACGACGAGGCGCGCGTCGCCGTGAAAGCCAGCGGTGTCGCCTCTCCGCTGGAGCCGAAACGATCCCGGATCGAGCGCGGGAGGAACGCGGTAGTGCTCCCATGTGGGTGGTTGCTCGCCGAAAAACAGCGCGTGCTCGGGGGCGATCCANGTGCGGTCGCCACCGGGGTTCGTCCAGCCCGGTGCCGCGAAAAACGCACGGGCGCCGTTCGCGGTGGCAAGAGCCGGGTTGGTCCAGAGGACATTGTTGTCGTCGTTTGACGGATACAGCCCGATGACGCGGGCTCCGCGTTCGAGGAGGAGCAGCCGGCCGCCGTCCCCGGTGGGAAGCGCGAGCGTGCGCTGTCCGGCGGCGCGGAGAGTTTCTGCGAGCGGAGAGGTGGAAGACGCGGCCATCGGAACATAAGGGGACGCGCGGGGGGCGGGTTCGGCAAGCGTTGGAAGTGAGGCGCCACGAAAACGGAACCATTTTGGTGAAAACAGAAAGCCGTTGCGGCGCCGGAGAGGAAACCGCGCTTGTCTCGGTGAAAACAGGTAGAGCCGATTTTTGCCTCTCGCTAGTATCCGCTGATGCGCGTGAATCTGAGCGGCGAGATCGCCTTGGTGACGGGAGGAGCTCGAGGAATCGGGCAGGCGATCGCGACCGCTTTCAGTGAGAATGGTGCCAAAGTCATCGTAGCCGACATCGATGTCGAAGCGGCGGCGAAGGTGGCCGCAGAGCTGCCTGGAGCGGAGCCACTGCGAATGGATGTGGCCAGTCCGGATGAAGTGAAAACGGCGGTCGACGCCATCGTGCGGCAGCATGGTCGGCTGGATATCCTCGTGAACAACGCCGGGCTCAACACGCTCGATCACCGCGTCACGGTGGAGGAGTTTCCGCTCGAAGAGTGGGATAGGATCGTCGCGGTGGACCTGCGCGGATTGTTTATTGTGAGCAAGCAGTGCTCGCAAGTGATGGTGCGGCAGAAGCGGGGGCGGATCATCAATATTTCTTCGGTGCTCGGAATCGTGCCTGCCCGGCTGCAGTGCGCGTTTGTCGCGGCGAAAGCGGGGGTGATCAATCTCACGCGCGCGATGGCGATCGAGCTGGCCGGGCGCGGGATCGCGGTGAATTGCGTGGCGCCGGGCTCGACGGTGACGGATTCCACGCGGGATCTTTTCTACGGAACGTCCGCAGTGATGCAGGCGAATGTGCGTCAACTGATCGCGCACATACCGATGGGGCGACCGGCGGAGGCGATGGAGATCGCGCACGCGGTGCTGTTCTTCGCCGCGCCGGAGAGCAGCTACACCACGGGCCAGGTGCTGAGCGTGGACGGCGGATGGTCGGCGGGGGGATTCCTGCGCGACTTCTAGGCGGCGAAATAGATTTATGAAACAGCCCCCACACATCCTTGTCGCCGACTGGCTCGCCGGAGATTTTTCGATCGAAGAAAAGCGACTCCGTGAGCTGGGCTGGACTTGGTCGATGCCGCCATGGACACCGCCCTCGCCACCGCTCGAGGAGCAAGAGACGGAGATCCTCGGACGCATTGGAAGGGAGAAGGGGATCGCCGGCGTGCTGTTTCTGCTGGCGCCGCTGACGACGCGAGTGATCGACGCTTTGCCTGCGTCGTGCCGGCATTTGCAGCGCGTCGGCATCGGTCTCGACAATGTCGATCTGGTCCGGGCCCGCGCGCGCGGTATCAGTATTGGAAATACGCCGGACTACGCGACCGAAGAGGTGGCGGTGCAAGCGACGGCGACGATTCTCTCTTTGCACCGGCAGCTGGGTGAAACGCAAAAGGCGCTCGCGGCCGGACGCTGGTCGGTGCGACCGCCGGAGCCGATTGAGCGCTTGAGCACCCTCACGCTGGGGCTCGTTGGTTTGGGGCGCATCGGACGCAAGCTCGCTGAGTTCATGCGCCCGATGGTGAAGGAAGTGATTTTCCATGATCCGGCGGTGACGGCGGCGCCGAATGGATTGTCCGCGGTGACCCTTGATGAAGTGTTGGGGCGGGCCGACATCGTGTCGTTGCATTGCCCGCTGCTTCCGTCGACGCGGAATCTGATCAATCGGGACACGATCGCACGGATGAAACCGGGTGCGTTGCTGATCAACGTTTCCCGCGGCGCGCTGGTGGATGCGGAGGCCTTGCGGGACGCAATCGTCGAGAAGCGACTCGGCGGCGCCGGCCTCGATGTATTCGAGCCCGAAGTGCTGCCGCAGAATTCGCCCCTCCACGGGCTGCGTAACGTGATCCTTACCAGCCATACCGCGTGGTATAGCCGGCAGGCTGTAATCGACAGCCGGATACAAGCGATCGAGCGGTTGATCGAGGCGGTGAGCACGGCCGCGAGGTAGCCCAGCCAATCTGAAGCGAAAGCGAAGCCTCCCTCGTTCCCGAAAGCTCGCGCGCCTCCCATTTGATTTCGACCGACCACAATCGCGTCGATCGCACAACCCCCCAGCCAACCCACAAACCATGAGATCATGCAATGCTCGGACCGGACGCCCCCTGTTCAACGGTGTCCTGTTCGTTCTGCTCGCCGCCGGCATCCTGCCTGCGGGTGCACAGACTGTTGAACAGAAGAAAGAGACGGAAAAGGCGGAAACCACCAGTCGGCGCTTACCGGCGCCGGACGAGTTGAATAACGAGACTCACACGCTCGAAGATGAAAACGGCGAACTCGTCCGTCTTTCCTTGTTCAGCGTCACTGCGGAGGACTCGGAAGGATATCGAGCCAAGCGCACGTTGGCGGGCACACGCTTGGCCACGAACCTGGATGATATCGCATCCAGCCTGCAGGTCGTGACGAAGCAGTTCATGCTCGATACCGGCGCCACCGATGTCCAATCGCTGCTCACCAAAACGGTTTCGACGGAAGTCGGCGGCCCGCGAGGCAACTTCTCGGGGTTGGGCGCAGGGCGAACCCTCAGTGCGACGGTGTTGCGCCCGGATTTGAACACGCGTGTTCGCGGTCTCACCGCCGCGGATAATGCGCGTGACTACGAAACCTCCTACCTTCCGATTGACGCGTATAATATCGAATCGGCGGAAATTCAGCGTGGGCCCAACGCGATCTTGTTTGGTCAGGGCAGTGCGGGCGGTCTGATCAACGCGAGCACATCGCAGGCGGGGTTCAGAAATCACGGCAACGTCGCCGTCACTTTCGGTGAGCACGGCTCGGTGCGCGGCACGCTGGACCTCAACCGGGTGCTCATACCGGACCAGCTGGCGGTGCGGCTGGACGTCCTCGATGAAGTCGACCAGTTCCAGCAGCGCCCGGCCTTCAGCAAGGACAAGCGCGTGTTCGGAGCTTTGCGTTTTGACCCCAAATTCCTCAATAAGGGCTCGGCGCATACCACATTCCGCGCGAACTACGAAACCGGTCGGCTCAAGAACAACTATCCGGCCGGCATCCCGCCTTACGACAGTATTACGCCGTGGTTTCAAACGGGGACGGTCACGGTCAATGGCCAGGTCTATAACAACGCCAACAAGTTTACGACCAATCGGAGAATTGCGGGCATCAACAGTGCCGATCCGGGAGCGGGCATCATCAACAGGCAATCGCCTAACTACGTGCCAGGTATCGTTTCGGCGGGTCCGGAAAACATCGGTTTCTTTCCGGATCCCAGTTCCCCAAACCAGTCCCTGCCATATTATTTCACGGCGTCCGCTTTCTTCTCGGGCCAGCAGTTCGGTTTGGGCCCGAATGGGGAGATCGACCAGCGCATCGAAGGTCTGGACGCGGGAGGACGGACGGTCATCGGCGGATATTATGATTTCGCCGTGGCTACGGACATGCCTTACGCGACCGATACGAAGCATAAGTCGCTCACCGATCCGAGCGTTTTCGACTTCTATAATAATCTGATGTTCGGGCCGACGCAGGCCCAGAATATCGGATTCGATGCGTTCAACCTCGTGCTGAACCAGACGTTTTTAAAAAACCGGATCGGCGTTGAGGCGAAATACTACAACGAACATTACAATTACTGGAATTTCAGTCCTGGTTGGACCAATGTCATTTATGTGGACGTGGACCAATGGCTGCCGGATGGCTCGCCCAATCCGAACCTCGGACGACCCTACATCGAATCCAGTTCATCCACGGGCGGATCCACCGGGACGGCGGAGCGGGAGAGCACGCGGGTGACCGCTTATGTCGATCTGAGCGGCAACGATATCTTCAAGGATAATTCATGGCTGTCCAGGGTGTTCAGCCGGAACGTGGTCACGGGCGCTTGGAACGAGAGCAATCGAGGCGGTGAGGATCTGGTGTTCAATCCGTATGCGATTGCCCGCGATCAATATGGCGTCCTCAACTCGGATATCTATTATCGCCGCCTTGGCATGGTCAGCTATATTGGACCCAGCCTGTTGAACGCCTCGAGCGCGTCAGGCGCCAATCTCTCGCGCATCAACGCCAATCAGGCTCCTTACGCTCCGACTCTTCTTGGCTTCGATTCGCATTGGAACAAGCCAACGACTCCGGGCGCGGCCGGTTACGTGGATCCCGCCGCGACCTGGATAAATCCCATCACCAACGTCACGTCCACAGAGTCCGAAAACCCGGCCAACTATGTCGGCTGGCGGCACCTGACACTGGCGACGCTTTCCGCCACCAATGGGGATCTCAGCCAGCTTACCACCAACGCGACCAAGACATATGAGACCACCGAATCCAAGGTGCTCGTCTGGCAGAGCTTCTTCTTCGACGGCGCGCTCGTCGGGACGCTCGGCTATCGCGAGGACGAGTCGAGGGCGTATCGTTCCGTGGCTCCCGTGTCGCAAGGAGGAGGGCAGGGCACGGCCACTTCGATCCTCAACTCTCCGGACTATGTATTGCCGGACGTTCCCTACAACACGGTCGAAGGCAGCAGCAAGAGCTACAGTCTGGTCGGGCGCCTGCCCGCCGCCTGGCAGCGGCATCTTCCCTGGGACTCCAACGTCGGGTTTTTCTTCAATGGTTCGGAAAACTTCCGGCCTGATTCGGCGCGGGTCGACCTCTACAACGAAGCGCTCCCGAAACCCACGGGCAAAACGAAGGAGTTCGGTGTGTTCGTCGAACTCTTTGGCGGCAAGTTCCACGTCAAGGCCACCCACTTTGACACCCGGGCGACGAATGAAAGCCAGGGCGTGGTCAACTCCTGGTTAGGCGGCGTCGCTTTGAGCCGCGCGTGGGGCATGGCGAAGCGTTACGAGGCGGGGCTGACGGGCGCGCCTGAATACGCGGGTCCGGCCTACAACTTCGGGCATGTCGATGAAACCGGGACGTTCGTAACGTCGCCAGAAGAACGCGCCCAGCAACAGGCTGCGGTCACCGCCATGCTCTCGAATATCGACGAGCGGATCGTGAAAGGCTGGGAGCTGGAGTTGGATGAAGACCTCTGGAAGAATGGCACCGGCCTGTTCTTCAAGGGCGTCATCCCGCCCGCGGTCGGTCTGCGCGACGTGAAGTCCACCGGTTACGAGTTGGAACTGTATTTCCGTCCGACCAACAACTGGAATATCTATATCAATGGATCTCAGACGGCCGCCGTGCAGTCCAACCTGCTCGGAAACACCATCAAGGATTTCATTGAAAAGCAGAGTGAGATCTACGCCGGGCCGGCGGGAGACATTAGGCTCTATAACGGACTGGCGGTCGATACTATCAGGATCCAGTGGGAAACCGCGGTCTTGCAGCCGTATAAACTCACCCAGTTGTTGGATGGAAGTCTGAGTTCGGAAATCTCGAAATACCGGTTCAGCGTCACCAGCACCTACAGCTTCAGCGAGGGGCTGATCAAGGGGATGCGAGTCGGAGGTGGTTATTCGTGGGCGTCGAAGGTGGCCATTGGCTATCCGTCGATCACCAAGAACGTCCTCGGCGTCGACTCGAACACGTATGATATCGAGCATCCGTTCTACGGCCCGAGCGACCAGAATCTAAATCTGTGGATCGGATACGGCCGGCTGCTCAAACATGGGCGCGTGTGGGATATTCAGCTAAATATCAACAATGCGTTTGGTAAGAACGAACTGATCCCGATCAACGCCCAGCCAGACGGAGGGCCGGCGACCTACCGCATCAAGTATGGGATGGGCTGGACCCTGCGGACTTCCGTGAGCTTCTAAGCACAGCCCGCGCGAAGGCCATAGTCGCCTGTGGGTCTTCGCGCGATCCGGCTGCTCCGCTTCTCGTGAGCGGAGTGGTCTCAGTTAACTTCAAGTGCCTTTGTCGCGAGAGGTCTTGGTTCTGGTGTCGCGACATTTCGGCGGGGCGGAGGTCAGACCGCCCCGCCGTCCATTTTTAACGCCCACTGCGATGAAAGTATATCGAGTATCGAAATTTTTGGCCGCGAGCGCTGTGGCATGCCTGCTTTGCGCTCCAACGGCTCAGGCGGCAGCGCCGACGGATGTGTTGGCGAACGCCCGGTCCGCTGCGCTCACCCGAGTCGGTGTCGACGACACCTGGCAGATCGTGATCGCGGACCAGACGGAACGGGTCGAGCGAACCGCGGCGGAGGCGTTGCAGACGTTTCTCCGGCGGAGCGGGTATGATCTTCAGATTGTGTCCGAGTCGCGGGCGACGGCGAAGAAGCGGTTTTTGTTGGGACGCGAATCAAGCTTTGGAGAAGTCCGTCGAATGGGCGACCGCGGCGAGTTGAGGATTCGCGACGTTTCGGCCGAGGACGACGGATTTCATCTCAAGCGCATCGGTGCGGATATCGTGATCGCAGGCGCGAATCCGCGCGGCGTGCTGTATGGCGTGTATGCTTTCGAGGAGTTCGTCGAAGCGGCCGGGGAAGGTGAATTGGATGTCAAGAAGGTGCCTTATTTCCGCAAACGCGGGAGCGGTCCGCAGTATAGTTTCAATGCCTACGTGAACCTCGCGGTGGAGGATTTTCCGGAGGAGAAAGCCGCCTACCTTTCGCGTTTGGGGATAAACCAACTCACCGATCAAGGCATCGGCGCCAGTCTGCATGATTTCGTGGACAGCGATGTGTTTCCCTTCCTGGAGTCCAAGGCCGATCCGCGCGGCATTCAGCCGAGGCCGGTGGATTTCCGGCGCAAGGTCAAAGCGATGTCCGCTTTGTGCCAGAAGTATGGCATCGACCACTACATTTTCCTGAGCGAACCCGTGGTGCCGACTGCGGTCGGGCGAGTTGAAGATTATCCGAAGGAAGCGCTGGGAGCCGTCAAACGGCCGTGGGGCGGAAGCAAGGAAGGCTCAGATCTCACGCTCTGCGTGAGCAGTCCGATCGTGCAGCGACACCTGCGCCACATGATGGGGAAGTTTGTGCGCGAGTATCCGGACGTGAAGGGCGTGATTTTCTATAACATGGATATGCACCATTGGATCTGCACGCCGGACCTGTGTTCGCGTTGCAAGGCCGTGTGCACCGATTCGCCGGGCGACGTGTATAACCCGTGGGAGACGCAGGCGAATTTGATCACATTGCTGGCAGACGCGGCCCATGAAGAATCGCCGAGCTTCGATTTCAGGCTGTGGGGGGCGGTTCATTATCACGGCGAGCGGTTTGAAAAGATGATCCACGCCGCGAAAGGATACAACAGCCTGCTTGCCGGATGGAGTGCATCGGATCGCAGTATCATGGTTCCGGATGCGGCGGTGCGCGATCCGGCGTTCATTATCACGCAGCAAGTCTGCGAGGAACGAGGCATCCCGGCCTACGTGGCGTTCGAGTTCAACAATCTCGAGACTGTGCCGAAGAGCCTGGGCTTTCCGTTTCACGCCGTGGACGCGCTGCAGAAGTTCAAGCGATGGGGTGTCACCAACACGACGGAGATCTACGGCGTGGTGCCCGAGCATAATTCGATCAACGCTCTGGTGCTGAAAGAATTTCAGTGGAATCCCGATCAGAATCCGAAAGAGGTGCTCGCGGATTTGTCCCGCCGACAGTTCGGCCGCGAGGCGGGCAAATGGATGTATCGCGCGTGGGAAGAGGTAGAGAAAGGTTTCGATTCGTGGAACGACCTGCAGTTCGGCCCGCTGGACGGCAGCCAGTTCTACCTGAGCATGGGCACGACGGTCGCGTTGCTCAAACCCGTGGTTCCGACCACGGCCGATGATTACGGTTATCTCGAGATATTAACCAAAGTGGAGCCGTGGCGCGCGGAAGGGTATCAGAAATTCAAGAGCAAGGAGTTTCAGCAGAACATGCACCGGATGAGTGCTCATCTGGCCAAGGCGGCTGAGCACGCGAAAAAGGCCGTTGCGGCGGCGAGCGACCGCGAACCCGTCGCGACGGCTTGCTATCCAGGGACCGGCAGTCGGCCCACGCAGCGGGAGTATGCGGAGTTGAACTACGCTTCCATCGCGCTGGCCAACGCGCTCTGCCGGCAGAAGCGTGACATGGTCGACGCCTTTCATCTGTTGACCGAGCTAGAATCGGCGCGCGGCGCAGGAAACGAAAAGGTGGTGAAGGGAAAGCGTCGTCAGCATCATGAACTGGTGCGGGGGCACATCGTCCTGCAGGAACAGTTTCGCGAACTGCTGCAGGGGTTTTCCAAAATGGAGCCCTGCTATTCACGCACCAGTCTGACGGCGCGGGAGATCGCCGATCTGCTTGCGGTGACGAACGTGAAGATCGGCATGATGCAGGACTTCCTCGTCGCGGAGGGCGCGTCGATTTCGGGAACGAAAAACGCGGGCGCAAACTAGTGCGCGGACATGGCCCAGCTTTTTTCGGCTCGTTGGTGGATCGTCCGATGGGTGGGGACGATTTTGTGCGCCACGGGAGCGATTGTGTTCGCTCACGCGGACGAGCTCACCGTCCGCGATGCTTTTGTGCGCATGACCGATTCGGGTCGAAAGATCGATCTGGGCAACGCAGCTCTGGCGATGGGACTGCGATTCGAGGCGGGCGCGTTACAGTTGACGAGTTTCCGAAATAGACTTCGGACGGGCGCGGAGGACTACGTCGACGAGGGGAGCGCTGCGGCTGTGTTCCTGGAGAAACCGGCGGGAGCGCGGGGAACGGAAGTCTTGTGGTCGAAGACGGTGCGCGAGGGTGAGGTGGCGGATCCCGCCGATGATCTGCGCGAAGTGCGCGTTGAGGCCGGAGATTTGATCGGTTTCGGCGTCAACGCTCTCGGTGATCCAAAAGGCGACAGCACGCGCTGGATTTCGCAGATCCGTTATGTCGACGGACAGCATTATGTGTCGACGGACGACGCGACGTTGGCGCAAGGGCCGGAGTGGTTTTACTATGCGTATAAGCAAGGGACGCCGTATTTGGAGGAGTTGGACGCGATCGAGAGCGTCGAGCTGCAACGCTTGAGAAGCGATGCCGGGCACCTGATCGAATCAGTCGCGCCGGTGCAGAGCGATCCCGCGGCGGAGCGGATTCGTGTCACGTCGACTTACACCTCGTGGACTCCCGACATGGCGTTCACGCCGTTGGTCAACGCGGTGAGACTGCATCCCTCGGGCGAGCGTAGTGCGATGCGCGGGTGGCGGGCTCCGCGTGCCGGAACGATCCAGGTAGGCGGCGCGGCACAGTCGTCGGGCGGAACGGTGGAACTGGAGATCGTTCGCTACCGTGAAGACGCCTCCTCGATGACGACCTCACTACGCGAAACGGGGGCGGAATGGCGTTTCGACGGCAGTGAGGCGCGTGAAGTGAAGGTGGGGGGTAGGGCGGCACTCGAGCTTCAGGTTCGCATGAGCCGCGCGGGGGTGCGGGCGGAGTTTCATGTCGTCGTGTTTCCCGGAGCGTCGGTGGTGCGCCATTGGGTGAGTTTTGAGAACACGACCGAACTCCCGGTGCGACTGAAGCTCGATGAGCATTTCGCGTTTCGCCTCCCCGACGAATCGTTCACGCAGTATTGGATCTTCGGCGGGACCGGCCGTGAGAACTCGGGATTGATGCAACAGGCGTCGGTGAGGCCATCGTATCATCGGGCGTTGCTGGGCTACATGACGGATTTCTATGCGCCGTGGATGGCGTTGCAGCGATCGGGAGGGCGCGACGGGTGGTTTATTTCCCCGGAATACCATATACGGTGGATTCTCAGCGTGGATCGCGGGCCGAGCGGAGGACCGACCGTGTCGGCGACGATGCCGGATTTGGCCGATCATGAGCTGTCCGCCGGGGAGCGTATCACGCTGCCGACGGTGACGCTGGGAGTCTTTGACCATTCGCTCGATGACATGGCTCGGCGAATTTACGACTGGCAGTATGAATACCTGTGGGATTTCACGCGCGAGGAGTGGCATGCGCGGATTCCGATCCTGGCGAACTGGTATAACGACGTTCACAACCTGCAGGAAAATTTCGCCGGGCGGCTCGCGGACCTCGACCTGACCACGGCGGACGTCATGCGCACCACCGGTGCGGAAATGTTGTGGCACGATGCCGGATGGTCGGAGAGTCCGAACATCTGGGCGCCGACGCGCAACGGTCCCGATTTTGCGCAGACGAACCGACATCTCGCTAAATCAGGGATGAACCTGGTGGTGTGGTTCGCGGGTGTTCCAAGCGAAGGCATGATGGATGCGAAGGTCGGAAGCTGGGGAGATTTTCAGTGGCGCACCGACGGCTACATCGCACGCGAGGCATGGTCGGCGCAGGGGATGATTAAGCAGGTTGAGCGATTCCTGCTCAAACATCCGCGGTCTTCGTTTCATACCTGCGCGGGCGGTGGTCGCTTCGCCCACACCTTTGATTGGCAGCGCTACGCGAGTCTTAATTTTCTCACCGACAGCGGCGGAGGCCCGCAGACGAACTACTATTTCTCGTATTTCGAAACACCGGATAAATGGACGGACATCGTTCCGATCATGAGCGGAACGTATCGGTCCGCCACCGCCCGGCAGGTGCTCACCGCGGTGCCGTGTTGGCATCTTACTTTCGATCCGGAGCGGAAGGCGGATGATTTCGAACAGGCGAGAAGGATGTTCGAGATCTACCGCTTTCTTCGGAGCGAAGGTGTGGCGGGGCGGTGGAGCTATGTCGCGCACCCGGCGGTGAAGGGTGATGAAGAGTATTTCTATTTCCAACGGCTCAGCCGCGATCGGAAGAGATCCTGTGTGATTCTCAAGCATCGTGCGCCGGGCCCGGTGACGATTTATCCGCGCGAACTTCTGCCGGAATGGAACTATGTCGTGGGCTTCGATTCCAGTCGGCAAACGCACGTCAGAACCGGTCGCGATCTGATGGAGAACGGCATCGAGATCGTCGATCAGGTTCCAGGCGAAATCATTTACCTCGGATTACCCGACCGGCCGGGATCCGGCACGGACGCGTTGCCGCCCTCTGCGCCTGGGACCGTTTTTACGAGGCGGGAAACCAATTTGGGACATGGAGGTGTCGGAGTTTATTGGTCGCCGGGGAGTGACGATCGCTTCGTGAGCTATCACGAAATTTTGCGGGATGGACAGGTGCTCGGGAAAGCGAGCGCGGGCACGTATTATTTCGATCACGGGTCCGGTTGGTCGGCGGAAAGTCGCTACGAGGTGCGAGCGGTGGACGGCGACGGTAACGTCAGCCCGGCGACGACGGCGAAGCGCCTGAAGGACACGCCGCTGACTTTCTCCGCGCTCGGCGGACATTTCCGCGTAGCCGGGCGGGAAGGATGGTCGGCCGAGACGTGGAGTGAGGCGCGCGGATTGGAGCCGATGGTGTTTGTGCCGCCGGTGGCGGATCCGGGAGGTGACCATCATGGCACGGGCAATCAGCAAGGCGGCGTCGAAGGTTATTGGGAAGGCGGGGGGACAGCGCGGGTGGGGCGCGGTTGGCAACAGGCTTCGACCAATGCGCAGTGTATCCGAAAGTGGGATGCGCCGCGCGCTGGACATGTTCGCGTGCTGGGCCGGGCGGCGAAGGAGCACTACCGTTCGGGCCGAGGTTCGGTGCTGCAGATCCGAATTCTGCACAACGACACGCAGGTTTGGCCCGCGGTGGGATGGCACGATGTTCCGGTGGGCGATGCATTCGGTGTTCCGCACGATCTGCGCTTGAGCGTGCAGGAGGGGGACAGCGTCCGTTTTGTTTTAAACCGAGCGGCGGAACCGGAGAACGACATCATCGCTTGGATGCCGCGCATCACTTATGAGGAGTTTGATGCGGCAAACGACGAAGCGCCGTCGAAGCCGGTGCGAATTCTCGCCGGCTCGAACCGGTCTTACACGGACTCGCAGGGAAACGTCTGGAGCGCCGATCGCTTTTTCTTCGGCGGTCGGGCAATGGAGGGGGGCAGGATCGCGGCGAGCGTGAGCGCGGCGCGCGACGATTCCGCGCTTTATGAGAATGGCCGCGCCGGGGCGGATTTTGGTTATTCGATTCCGGTTGAGCCCGGCCTTTACGCGGTGCGTCTGCTCTTCGCCGAAACGGTGCACGAGGCGGCCGGGGAGAGACCTTTCGACGTGAGCATCAATGGTCGCAAGGTCATGGGAAACTTCGATGTCTTCGAGGCGGCGCAAGGGGCGCGGCGCGCCTATGCACGTGTGTTTCGTTATCTGGTTCCCGATGCAGAAGGACGTTTGGTGCTGCGTTTCACGCGGGGCGCCGGACCGCTGCAGGCGTCGGAGGAGGCCATGGTTCAGGCGATCGAGATCCTACCCGAGAACAAGGCTTGGGTGCGCATCGATGTGGGCGCGGAGAATCAGCACATCGATTGGAGCGGGAACGTGTGGGCGAGCGACCACGGACACGACGGCGGCCGAGTGCTGTCGTCGACTGCGCCCGTGGATCAAGCGACGCCGACGCTTTCCGATCAGAGGATTTATCAAACGGCGCGAAGCGGTCGTGAGCTCACGTATCGCGTCGCGGTTCCCGACGGTCTTTACGCGGTGAGGCTGAAGTTTGCTGAGCTGTGGCGCTCGGAGCCGGGGCAGCGTCCCATGGATATCCATATCAATGGACGCTTGTTTTGGTCGAAGTGGGATCCGCGCGAGGCGGCGGGGAAAGAGGGAATGGCGATTGATCTTCGCGCCGACGATATCACGCCGGGTCGCGACGGCCTGATTGCCATTCGGATTACCGCGGCGGCCGAAGCTGACGCGATCCTCCAAGGACTGGAGATCGAGTAACGTTTAACCCTAGCGCTTGATGAACACAAAACGCGGTGGCGGGAGGATAGTGCAAACGAATGAGCGACGAGGCGTAGCGTGCGGTGGCGAAGGCGTGCATGATGGGCGCGCTTGCTGCGAGGGTTCGTGCGTCTCTCCCAAGTTTTTCCCCATGAACACACCAAAAATGCGCGGACGCTTTGCCGCAGACATCATTGCTCTTTCAACCCGCTGCTTGGTCGCTTCGACCGGGCTGGTGCTCGCTGTGGCGGGCCAGGCAGCGGAGAAAGTGCGGTTCACGGATGCGGTGGTCCCGGCCGGAGGAAAAAATCTGGTGCCGAACGGATCGTTCGAAACAGGCGCCGTGGGGTGGTCGTCGTTGGGTGCGGGAGCAGGACGGGGCAATGCGTGGGCGCCGCTGGTGGAGGACTGGGGAAATTTTGCGACGCTGCATGGGACGGTGATCAAGGGTGGCGGAGCGGAAGGTGGAGCCTTTCTGCGAATTCCGCTGGGTGGAAAGCAAACGCCCGAGTTCAACTTCGACTATTTCGAACCGGTCATCCGGCGGGAGTTGCGGCCGCTCGCGGCGAATGTGGGATGGATCGAGGTCACTCCGGGACAGCCTTACACCATCTCCGTGAGCATGCGCGCGTCGGTCGCCGGTGTGCGGGGTGCGTTTGGCGTCGACAACGACGATCCGGCTCGAGGTGGCGAAGGCGTGCGTAAGCAGATCCTTAAACCGGTCACGCTTACGACGGAGTGGCAGCGGTTCAGTCATACGTTCACGCCCGAGCATCCGTATGTATTCGTTTTGGCAGGACCGGATTTGGAACGGGAGATAGAGGTGTCGGTCGACGTCGACGCGATCCAACTCGAAGCCGGGGCGCAAGCGACGGACTTCGCGCCGCGAAATCGCGTTGAGATCGGGATCGCGCCGACGGCGCACGCGGGCGTGTTCACACACGGAAAGCCGGGGGCGCTGCAGATCGTCGGTCGAAATACAGCGACGGAGAAGACGCGCGTGAAGGTCGAGTTTGAAGTGACCGACTACGCGGACGCGCCGGTGAAGCTTGCTCCGGTCACCATCGAGATCCCGGCGGGTGGAACGGTGGAGAAGTCGGTTTCATTGCCGAAGGAGTGGCAGGGGTTTTATCGCGTCGTGGCGAAGTGGACGACGGCGCAGGCGAAGGAGTCGCGATTGCTGCGCCTTGCGATCGTGCCGTCGCGGACCGCGTCGGAGACGGTCGTCGGCGTGAATCACGCTTATCCCACCGCGGAGTTGCTGGGACTCGCGAAACAGGCGGGCGTGACCTGGCATCGCGACTGGTCGTTGAAGTGGCAGCACATCGAACCGGCGAAAGGTCAGTATCGCTGGGATGTCAGCGATCCGCAGGTGAACCGCGTGACGGCGCAGGGTTTGAATCTGATGGCGATGATTCCATTTCCCTCGACGGAGTGGAACTCGACGGCGCCGGATCTCGCAACGATTCGAAAACACTCGCCGCGGCATGGCGGGGGCGGGCAGGGCGACGACCAGGAGTT
>JGI12420J12819_1000664_pt1 | contig 18316 bp, 14 predicted proteins | sample Passage237A_FD_12819 | JGI IMG/M metagenome (IMG submission 12819) | reverse complement strand
GCCGCTGCGGAAGGGCTGGCGCTCTCGCCACACGGGCAGCCAGCGCTCCTCGATCGCGCGGAAGTCGTACCGGTCTTCGACGGTGGGCTCTGAAGTCACCCCAGCATTCTAGTGAAGGGCGAGTACGGCCCCTCGCCCCGCCTGCCCTCCCCACCCCCTCCCCCGCATCCTGTCGGTACATAGCGGTCGTTAACCAGGTCTCATGTCAGTCTCAGATCTCTAGGTGACAGCCCGACGCTGCCCATAGTTTTGACTTGTCCCACGCGCGCGCTGGGGCTGAGGGAGGCACGATGAGGCGTCAGTTCGCTGCCACGGCGGCACTGTTGGGCATGGCGCTTGGTGGTGGTGTGGCTATTGCGACGCCCGCCCAAGCCGCGGATATCAACTCGATCTCTGGCGCCATCACGCTGCCGGCTGGGGCGCCTGGCACATGGCTGTCAGACGTCGTGGTCGTTGCCACCGGCCCCGTGACGAGGACCGCGTCGGCAAGCACTGGCACCTTCGCCCTCAACGACCTCCCCGATGGCATGTACAAGGTCCACGCCTACGCCACCAACTCCTCGGTCAACGTCATCCCCGAGTACTTCGGCGGCAGCTATTACGCGTCCGGTGCGAGCGGCGTTTCGGTGAGCGGAGGCACCAACTACCTCGCGGCGAACATCGACCTCGACTTTGGCGGCTATGTGCGCGGCACACTGTTTTACGCGGGGACCTTGCCCCCGGCGGACTGGAATGGAGTCAAGGTCACCGCGTTTGGCCCTTCGGGCACTGTCTCTACCACCGCCGGATCCGACGGCAAGTACACGTTCAGTCAACTCATTCCCGGCGCATACACATTCCGCGTTGACCCGCAGGAGTACGTGGGCTCCGAGGGGCCGACCACGCCAAGCGTCGCGAGCAAGTACCTGTTCGGACTTGGCATGGACGAGCCCGGCACCATCGGCATCGGCACGGGCGGGACGGGGCCCTCCCAACTGACAAGTGCCGTCATCTATGAAGCCTTCACCTTGAGCGGCACCGTCGAGATCGAGGGTGTCGACGACCCGGAGCGACTCGGTCAGATCACGGTGAGCGTGCCCAATGAGTACTACATCACGCCGCCATCAACGACCGTGGATCCGGATACTGGAGCGTGGAGCCTCGTAGGACTGCCGCGGGTGACGATGTACGTCAGGTTCTCGGGCCCGGGGATCATCACCGAGTGGTTCGACAACAAGGGAACGCGGGGCGGCGCTGTCGCCTTTCCCACCGGCCCTGGCGACAACAGCCTTGGCCACGTTGTCCTGGCCTCCGGACAGTCGGTGTCCGGCACCGTCTCCCTCTCTGGGAGCTTTGACCGCGACGACCTGATGGATTCCCTCTACGTCCAGTTCTCGAATGACACGTACACCTCGGAACTCGTCTCCGTGGATCCCGTGACGGGCGAGTACACGTCCTCGCCGCTGCCGGTCGGCGACTACCTCGTGAGGTTTGCTTCGCAGTACTCGCAGCATGTCGCCACGGAGTTCTACGACGACGTCTACGAACCGGAGCGCGCAACCCTCGTCAACGTCACCGCCGACGCGCCCGTGACGGGGATCAACGCCGTGCTCAAGAAGCTGCGCCACTACTACTCGACGCCCACGCCCACGATCAGCGGCACCAAGGGACTTGGCGAGACTCTGACCGCGAAGCCGGGCGCCTGGAGTCCTGCGCCCACTTCCTTCACCTACCAGTGGTACCGCAACGGCGCGGCCATCTCGGGCGCCACCAAGAGCACCTACAAGCTCACGTCGTCGGACTCGAAGATGCAGATCTCCGTCAAAGTCACCGGCGTCAAGGCAGGCTACGAAGCGACAAGCAAGACCTCCGCCAAGGTGACGATGCCCACGTTCTTCACCAAGGCGCCCGCGCCGACCATCAGCGGCACCCTGCGTTCGGGCTACACGCTTACCGCGAAAGCGGGCACCTGGTCTCCTAAGCCGACGCTCTCGTACCAGTGGTACCGCGATGGCAAGGCCATTTCCAAGGCGACCAAGAGCACCTACAAGCTCACAGCGTCGGACAAGGGAAAGAAGATCACCGTCAAGGTGACCGCGAAGAAGTCCGGATACGGCACCCACGCCAAGACATCGGCCGCGAAGACCATCTACAAGGAGTTCTCGAAGTCTCCCAATCCCACGATCAGCGGGACCGCCAAGGCTGGCAAGACGCTGACGGCCAAGGTGGGGACCTGGTCGCCCACACCCACCTCGTTCAGCTACCAGTGGTATCGCAACGGCTCAAAGATCTCCGGGGCCACCAAGGCGACCTACAAGCTCACGAGCAGCGACAAGGGCAAGAAGATCACCGTCAAGGTCAAGCCCAAACTCAGCGGGTACTACGCCCCAACCAAGACCAGCAAAGCCAAGACCATCGCCAAGTAGGCGGTCCCGCCCCAGTCTCACATTGGTCTCAAATCCCTGGTCAGGGCCGATGCAACCGCAGTATTCTGTGCTCACTTCGCGCTCGCGGGGGCCGGGGGGAAGGCTTCGCGGCGTCGGGATGGGGCTCTGCACGCTGCGCCGTGCGGATGGGGTGTCGCCGCCACGGCGCCCGCGGGTGCGAAGGGGCGGCAACGCTCCGCCGCGCAGCCCCTCGGACAACTCATCTACCCCTCGCGCTCCCCTGCTCGCGGCCCTAGAGTGTGACATACGTCACACGCCACGCATGAGAATTGCTGAGGGAGGGGTCATGCAGGCCTTGAAGCACCGATCCGCCGCGGCCGTCGCCGCACTTGCCGCCCTAGTGCTTGCCGCCGCCACGGTGGTGGCCGACGCTCGAGCGGCTCATGCCGCCGACACCCACTCGATCTCGGGCACGGTCACGCTGCCGGCGGGCGAGCCGGCACACATGTACCAGGGCGTGCAGGTCTACGTCTCCCAAGCGGGAGGCGGCATCAGCAGCTCTGCCACGCCAGCGAGCGACGGCACCTACTCCCTCGGCGGTCTCCCGGCAGGTCAGTACCGCGTGCAGTTCTCTGCCGTCCCCCTCCCTGCCTCAGACCCGGTCGTGACCCCCGAATATGTGACCGAGTTCTATCCCGGCGTGTACCAGCAGCAGAACGCCGGACTCGTCGACCTCACCGCGGGCAGCGCGACGGGGATCGACGCAACCCTGGAGTGGGCGAGCACGCTGTCCGGAAAGGTGACCATAGCGTCGGCCCTCAATGCCGACTGGGTGAAGGGCGTGACGGTCAAGGCGTGGAGTGCCAATGGCGCGAGCGGTTCCGCGGTGCCCAACGCCGCTACTGGTGCCTACGAGCTCACGGGACTTCCGGCGGGCGCGTACACGGTGCAGTTCTCGGTGGGTTCGTACTTCGACGGCGGGGTTGTTCTGCCCGATCTGCTGACCGAGTACTACAACGACGTCTACGGACCCTCCGCGGCCACTCTCGTGACGCTGCCCGCGCACGGTGCAGCTGGTGGGATCAATGCGACGCTCAGCAATGTGGGCCACTTCACCTCAAGTCCCAAGCCCACAATCGTCTTGAGCAAGCTCACCGTGGGATCGACGCTTGGCTCCAAGACCGGAGTGTGGGTTCCGACTCCCGCCAAGATCACCTATCAGTGGAAGCGCAATGGCGTCGCGATTTCCGGCGCCACCAAAGCCACCTACAAGATCACCACGAAGGACCGTGGCAAGAAGATCACGCTGACCACCACGGCGACGCTGAGCAAGTTCACGACAAAGTCGGCGACATCCGCCGCGGTGCTCATTCCCAAGCCATTCTCGAAGACCGCGACGCCAAAGATCACCGGGACGCTGAAGGTTGGCAAGAAGCTGTCCGTCACGAAGGGCACATGGTCGCCCAAGCCGAGTTTCTCTTACCAGTGGTACCGCGACGGCAAGAAAATCTCCGGGGCCACAAAGTCCACCTACACGGTGAAAGCTGCGGACAAGGGAAAGAAGATCAAGGTCAAGGTGACCGCAAAGAAGAGCGGTTACATAACCGTCAGCAAGACATCAGCATCCAAGAAAATCCCTAAATAGCAGGAGCGTGTATCGAAACGTTGCGCTAAGGTAGCGCCGAATGTGTGGCTCAGCTGAGGAGAACCATGCCCATTTCACGCCGCCTTGCGTCAACCGCGCTCGCCATTGCGCTCGTCCTGTCCATGCTCGTTGCGCTCCCCTCGAGCGGTGCAGAGACCCGCAGCATCTCCGGCACAGTCACGTGGCCCTCGACACTCGCGAGCAAGTGGAAGTCGCGGATTCAGGTCACCGCGATCTGGACCACCGCGAGTGGTGGCACCGACGTGGTGACGACCATGGCCAACGCGACCACGGGCAAGTACGAGATCCGCGGGCTGGAACCACGCGTATATCACGTTCACTTCCGATCGCTGGGCTACACCGACGCTGACGGCGTCTACGAAGCGGGCCCGCTGGTGTCCGAGTATTACGACGGAGTTCGCGCTGGCAACTCCGCGCTTTTCACCCCGGTCGACCTCACGCATGCCAATGCCACCGGCATCGACGCCTCTCTCGACATGGGTGCCAGCATTCAGGGCAAGGTGACCGTGCCGTCTGGCACCGCTGCAGACTGGTGGAAGGGCGTGTTCATCACCGCGTACGACGGGCAGGGCCGGGTCGACGAGGTCAACGTCCGCCGCGACGGCACCTACTCCATCAATGGTGTTCCGCCTGGCACCTACCGCCTCCAGGCACACATCCGCGCGTACTGGCCAGCGGGTGCGACTACGGCAGTCACGCCGCGGCTCCTGGGCGAGTACTGGAAGGAAAGCCGCACCCCTGAAAAGGCAACTCCAGTCAAGGTGGGCGCCTCAAACAAGACGGGCATCAACTTCACCCTCGAGAAATCATTCACCGCTTCAGGAACCGTCTCTCTTCCGGCGTGGGCGGACAAAGACCTGCTGAAGTCGGTGTACGTCTACTTCACCGACAGCACCGGCTGGTCGCGAGGAGCATCGATCAATCCCGCCACGGGTGCCTGGACGGTCACCGACCTCTACGCGGGCAGCTACACCGTGCGGTTCGGCGTGAACGACATGTACCGAGACTCGCCCAGTGGCCCCTGGAAGTACAGCGATGTCCTCGCCGAGTACTACAACAACAAGCCCAACGCAGAGACCGCAACAAAGGTCTCGATCACCACAGCCAACAAGACTGGCATCAACGCCACCCTCGACGTGGGCGGCGGCATCTCGGGGAAAGTCACCCTCCCGGCCGGGGTGCCCTCGGAGTGGGCCCACGGCTTCAATGTGTTCGCCGTCAAGGCAGATGGAACCAGGCACACGGCACGCGTCGACCGCGAAACCGGCGAGTACCGGATCACCAGGCTCGTGCCGGGCGACTACACCGTCCACTTCAGCGTCGCCGCCTCGGCCTCTGTTGGCGGCGGGCCGAGCTTCTCGCCGCTGCTGGCCAGCGAATACTTCAACAACGTGTACCTCGAGTCGCAGGCGACGCCTGTGACGGTCACGGCCGGTGCAACGACAACCGGCATCAATGCTGCCCTCGAGCGCGCCATCTCCGTGGAGAATGGGCCCCGCATCGTTTGGTACGACGACAAGAACGGACTCCAGGCACGCCCCGGTGACTGGACGCCCGCGCCCACCGCGTTCGCGTACCAGTGGTTCCGCGACGGGGTCGAGATCCCCGGGGTTACTTCCGACATCATCATGCTCAGCGACTCCGACCGCGGGAAGAAGTTCAAGGTCCGCGTCTCGGGCCAGGCACCCGGATATGGCCTGACCGTCAAGGAGCACACGGTGAGCGTGCCGCTGCTGGACTTCGCCTCGACGCCAATTCCCACGATCACCGGGACGGCACGTTCTGGGTACACGCTGACGGCCAAGCCGGGCACCTGGACCCCGGCGGCAACGTTCAAGTACCAGTGGTTCAGGAACGGCACCAAGATCTCTGGAGCCACCAAGTCCACGTACAAGGTGCTGACATCGGACCGCGGCAAGAAGATCTCGGTGAAGGTCACCGCGAGCCGCACGGGGCACACGACCGTCTCGAAGACGTCCGCAGCCAAGCTCATCCTCAAGGAGTTCGCCACCACGCCGACTCCCAAGATCACGGGCACGCTCAAGGCCGGCAAGACCCTCACCGCCGTGCGCGGCACGTGGAAGCCCACCCCCACGTCCTACTCGTATCAGTGGTATCGCAACGGCAAGAAGATCTCCGGCGCCACCAAGAAGACCTACAAGTTGACCAAAGCCGATAAGGGCAAGGTCATCAAGGTCAAGGTGACGGCCAAGAAGTCTGGCTACGCAAGTACGACCAAGACCTCCAAGGGGAAGAGCGTCGCAAAGTAGCCCTTTGTGACAAATCCCACTCCTACAACCCTGTAAACGGCCTGGTAGGACTGGGACACTCGAGGTGGGCCCGCGACCGCGGGTCGCCTTCCGACCCGGCGGAGTGGAAACGTGCGTAAGAACATTGCGATCGCGCTCATCGCGGCGCTCGCCGTTGCGCTCGCCACACCCGTGGCTGCGCAGTCTGCAGAGGATGCGCAGGACACGGTCTTCCGCCTCACCAACGAGCACCGTGCAGACAACGGTCGCGCGGCGCTGTCGAGCAAGTCGGCCATGACCACGGTGGCCCAGGACTGGGCGAAGTCCATGGCCAAGTCGGGAGTCCTCAAGCACCGCTCGGACCTCAGTGCGGGCATGCCCTCAGGCTGGACGGCAATCGGCGAGAACATCGCGTACAACTGCGCGAGTTCGGGCGCAGCCGCGAAGCTCGTGGCGCAGTGGAAGGCTTCAAGCGGTCACAACGAGAACATGCTGAACGCCAACTACACCCACCTTGGCGTTGGTGTAGCCGTGGACAGCAAGGGCTGCACATGGGGTGTGCAGGTCTTCGCGAAGTACAACAGCACGTCCTCCGGCAAGTTCGCCTTCACGAAGGCGGGCAAGCCCACGATCTCTGGCACCACCAAAGTGGGATACGTGCTGGGCTCCAAGACCGGCTCCTGGTCTCCCTCCCCCAGCAAGTTCAAGTACCAGTGGCTGCGCAACGGCGTTGCCATCTCCGGCGCCACCGGCCCCACGTATCGCCTGACGAAGAGCGACCGCGGCAAGACCATCACGCTCAAGGTCACCGCCACGCGTTCGGGTTACACCTCGAAGAGCTCGGTTTCCGCAGGCAAGTACATCCCCAAGGTGTTCTCCAAGGCACCCACGCCCGTGATCTCTGGCACTGCCAAGGTGGGCAAGAAGCTCACGGCCAAGGTGGGCACCTGGTCCCCCACTCCCAAGTTCACCTACCAGTGGTACCGCAACGGGGCGAAGATCTCCGGCGCCACGGGCAAGACCTACACGCTCAAGTCCGCCGACAAAGGCAAGAAGATCACGGTCAAGGTGAAGGCGAAGAAGTCCGGCTACACCACCAAGACCAAGACCAGCGCGGCCAAGAAGGTCTCGTAGCGCCTCACGCCTCTTGCGTGATGTCCACCGTCACGTTGAGCGTCTTGGTGGAGCCAGCAACAACTCCCGTCAGCGGCGGCACGTCGCCGTACTCGCGACCTCTCGCCACGACGACGTGGTGGTCCCCCACTTCGCGATCGTTGGTGGGGTCAAAGCCGAACCAGTCGCCGGTCCACCACTCGACCCACGCATGAGACTCGCCGCGCACCTTCTCGCCGATCTCCGCGTCACGCTTGGGGTGCAGGTAACCGGATACGTAGCGCGCGGGAATCCCCACGGCACGCAGCGCGCCGATCGCAAGATGCGCGAAGTCCTGGCACACACCTGAGCGCCCCTCCCATGCGTCAGCCGCCGGCGTGTGCACCGAGGTGACCCCAGGGACGTAACTGATCTCCCCGTGAAGGCGGTCGCAGATGGCCCTTGCCGCAGCGTCGGGCGTGTTCTTTGCCGCCATCTCCTGGGCGAAGGCGAGCAGCTCTTCTGTGGGCTCGGTGGTGGGCGTGTTAGTGAGGTACTCGCACAGCAGGTCTTGGAAGCGCGGTCCCGTGAGCGCCTCCCAGTCCATGCGGTCTTCCTTGGGAGGGATCGAGTTCACCTCCACGAGCGACAGGCCCTTGACGGTGAGCGACTGGTGCGGCTGCAGCACCTCGAACACGGTGACGTCGGACTCCCAATAGTCGCGATACGTCTGCCGCCACGTTACGGGCGTGACCTCGATGCGGCTGTCAAGCACGCGCTGGCGCGGCAGCCACGCGGGCGTCAGGCGCGCCTCGTTGTACGAGGAGACCACCTCGCTTTCGTACGTGAACGCGGTCTTGTGCTCGATGCGCAGGCGGGACATCTACAGCGCCTCCTGGTTCCACAGCACGGTGGAGGCTGGCAGGAAGTAGCGGTCCCTGATGAGGTCCGACGCTAGGGCACAGGAACGCTGCACCTCCCGCATCTGCTCTGGCAGGTTGTCGAGGATCTCGCGCACGTCTCGGTACTCAAGATTGGTGCGTGCCCGGCCGAGCGCGAGGCGCGCGCGGTCGCTCATCGCCTTGTTGCTCGAGGCGCCTTCGATGAGTCCCAGCGTCTCCTCCGCTTTGGCCAGACTGTAGGCGATGGAGCGCGGGAACAGGCGGTCTATCAGGAGGAACTCCGCGGCACGCTCCTCGGTGACGAGGGCGCGCACGGTGCGCAAGTACGCCTCGTGTGCAGAACACGAGCGCAGCAGCGTGGTCCAGTTGGGGCCCGAGGTTCCCTCGAAGTGGCGTGTCATCAGCAGTCGCGCGATCATGTCCGCGCGTTCGAGCGAGCGACCGAGCTCCATGAAGTGCCACGCATCATCGCGGCTTGTGGTTGCGGAGCTCAGTCCCCACACCACCGCGGCGCGCTCTCGCACCCAGACGAAGTACTCGTGCGGGCGTGCCGAACTGGTCCAGCGCGGCAGCTGGTTGCGCGTGGTGTTGAGCGATTCCCACACTTCAGTGGAGATGACCTCGCGAGCGCGACGAGCGTTCTCGCGGGCAGCGGTGAGGGTTCCAGCGATCGACGACGCCTTGTCGGCGTCGAACGCCAAGTGATTGAGCACGTCCTTGCGCGTGACGGGCTGGGTGAAGTCGCAGTTCATGACGTTGAGCAGCGAGGCGTTTGCGCTGGGCTCGTCGACCCAGGGGTCTTCGAGCAGCACGTTGAGGTGCACATCGAGAAGTCGCGCGGTGTTGTCCGCGCGCTCGACGTAGCGCCCAATCCAGAACAGGGACTCTGCGATGCGGCTCAGCATGATTCACCGCCTTCACTGTCCCGCTGCTGCTGTTGCTGCTGCTGTTGCTGCTGGCCGTGGACATAGTCCTCCGGATGTGCTGCCTGCGGGACGGCGCCAACCCCGGAGAACTCCACGCGGCTCTCGGGCGGCGGTGCCATGGAGCCGCGGTGACGCACGCCTCCAAGCACCCACGTGTCCTTGGAGCCGCCTCCCTGCGAGGAGTTCACGATCAGCTGGCCCTTCGCGAGCGCCACGCGAGTGAGGCCTCCTGGCAGCACCCACACATCCGAGCCGTCGTTGACCGCGAAGGGGCGCAGGTCCACGTGGCGCGGCTCAAGGCCGTTCTCGGTGAGCGTTGGGACGGTGCTGAGTTGAATGACCGGCTGCGCAATCCAGCCACGGGGGTCCTCGAGGATGTGCGCGCGCACCTCGTCGAGTTCGGATCTGCTGGCCGCCGGACCGATCAGCACGCCCTTGCCACCGGCTCCGTCTACCGGCTTGACCACCAACTCATCGAGACGATCCAAGACCTCTTCCCTAGCGTCGGGCTCCTCAAGGCGCCACGTGTCCACGTTGGGAAGGATCGGCTCCTCGCCCAGGTAGTACCTCGTGAGGTCAGGCATGTAGGTGTAGATGAGTTTGTCGTCGGCAACTCCGTTGCCCACCGCATTGGCGATCGTGACGTTGCCAAGGCGGGCAGCGTTGATCAGTCCTGGCGCGCCGAGCGTGGAGTCCGGGCGGAACACGACGGGGTCGAGGAAGTCGTCGTCGACACGGCGGTAGATGACGTCCACTCGCTTGCGCCCCGCGGTGGTGCGCATGAACACGCGACCGTTGTGGCATTCGAGGTCGCGTCCTTCCACGAGCTCGACACCCATGGTGCGAGCAAGCAGCGAGTGCTCGTAGTACGCGGAGTTGTAGACGCCGGGCGTGAGCACCACGATCGTGGGATCGTCGACGTCCTCCGGCGCTGCCTTCGCGAGAGCGGCGCGCAGCCGCTGCGAGTATTCGATGACGGGCCTCACGCCCATCGCGCCGAACATGTCGGGGAACATCTGGGACATGGCGCGGCGGTTGGAAAGCACATAGGACACGCCCGACGGCACCCTCACGTTGTCCTCGAGAACTCGCCAGATCCCGTGCTGGTCTCGCACCAGGTCGATGCCGCTGACGTGCACGCGCACGCCGTTGGTGGGTTCGACGCCGGCGACAGACCGATAGAAGTACTGGCTGGACGCGATGAGCCGCCGCGGAACCACACCGTCGGTGACGCAGTGCTGCGAGCCATACACGTCTGCGAGGAAGGCTTCAAGGGTGCGCACCCGTTGGGCGACGCCCGGAGAGATGATGTTCCACTCGTCGGCGCTGACCACACGGGGCACGATGTCGAGAGGGAAGGGGCGCTCCTCGCCTGCGTGGTCGAAAGTCACGCCTTGAGCGAGATAGGTGCTCGCGAGCGCCTCCGCGCGGGCGTAGAGGTCGTCGCCAGACATGCGGTCGATCTCGGCATATACGCGCGCATATGGCTCCCGCACCTTGCCAACGAGATCGACGGCTTCATCCCAGGCCGCCACGGGCGCATAACGCGACCATGGGGTCTCGGAAGTGTCCTGCGACATAACCCGAGCCTAGGGCGCTCGTGTTTCGCGCGCGCTACAAAGTGTTTTCCGTTCGATGTGATGATTTGCAGCCGCGCCAAGCAGTGTTCGCGCTGATAGATTGCCGCTCATGGGATACCCGCAGGATCACCTCGCGCCGCAGGAACAGCTCATCATTCACTCGCGTCCGCACTGGAAGCGACTGATCGGGGCGGGCCTGATCTTTGTACTCGGTACAGGTGCGGCGATCGCGCTGCTCGTGTGGCTCAACAGCACCTCTGTGCAGGGAACTGCCAAGACGGTGTGGACGATCATCATCGCCGTGGCGTGGCTGATTGTGACGGTCATCTGGGTGATCGTGCCGTTCATTCGCTGGCTCACCACGCACTTTGTGATCACCGATCGCCGCATCATGTTTCGCACCGGAATCCTCACGCGCGAGGGCATCGACATTCCCATGGCGCGCATCAACTCCGTGCAATTCCGTCACGGGCTGATCGACCGAATGTTCCGCAGCGGAACGCTCGTCATCGAGTCCGCCTCCGACGACCCGCTCGAGTTCGACGACATTCCCAAGGTCGAGGCAGTTCACAAGCTCCTCTACGACGAGCTCTACGACGAGCTGCACGACGAGGGTCGCGGCTAGCTGCTGCGTGCGAGGGCTCAGGAGGCAGTGCTACGCGACACGTCCCGCTGCCGAGGCGACGCCCAGCCAGGTGTGCGGCACTCCCTCGAAACACCAGCCCAGCTTGGGTGCGCCACTCGAGATCCAGATGGCGGGCACACGCTTGTCGCCCCTGCGCGAGCCGCCAAGCATGAAGCAGTGGTTCTTCTCGACGAGCTCCGGGAAGACCGTCGCGAGTGACAGCCCCTCATCGATCGTGATGGGAGTGCGGTCGCGGCTCGCGATGATGGGCAGCGCGTCCTTGGGAGCGACATTGCGGAACTCATCGCCGCGATCCCAGCCGGTCAGGATGTACACGGGCGCATCCGGCACGTCCACCACCGGCTTGAACGGCGCGAGCCCCTCCTCACCGTGGTTCTTGTCGAGAATGCCCTCCTTCGCCGAGCCAGGCACGCGCAGCAGCGGAACACGCTTCTCGGGGGCAATCACCGCGGAGGTGACGACTGCGACCCAAGGCGAGTCAGCGTCGGCCGGTATGGGGAGGCCGTCGAAGAGCGAGCGGAAACTCGCCTCGTCGAGGCCCGCGAGATGGGGATAGCCGGCGGCAACATAGGCGTCCACCTGGGCTTCGAGCGTGGCGGTGAGTACGGGCATGAGTCCTCCTAGCTCAGGGTGGAGGCAACGCCCGGCGTCCGCAACTTGTTCCGCGCCGCGTCCCTCCTCCACACATTTTGCTCATGGTCGCGACCGAGAAACTCGTGTACCAGGCATGATGCTCGCGGCAAGTCCGCAGCGAAGGCAATTTGTGTGGAGGAGGGCCGACGCTGGGGCGGGGTCAGGCGCCCGCGGCGTCTCGGTACCGGTCGGCGATGATGTCAATGAGCCGCTCGTCGGGCGCGAGCGGCGCGGTGACGTGGTCGGCGCCCGCCTCGCCCAGTTTGTCTTGGAAGAAACCGGGCGACAGCAGGTAGGACACGACGGCGACGTCGCCGTCCTCGTCGTCCTCGCCAAACTTGCGCGCGGCCTCGACAGCCTGCGCAACCGTTGGCTCGATTCCGGCCGCGTAGCCAACACGCACCGGTCCGTCCCACGCGAGGCGAAGCTGGTCGAGGGTACGCTCGGTGTCCGCCTGCGACCGCGCATCGGAGGATCCAGCGGGAGCCAGGACCAGCGTCGCCGTGGGGTGGACGTCCGCCTGCTCAATGCGGTCACGGACGATCGCGATGAGGCGGGGGTCGGGTCCGAGGGGCGGCGCGGCGAGCACATCTGGCCGGTCGCGAACGGCGTTCGCGATGTCCACATGCACGTGATACCCGCCAGCGAGCAGATAGGGAACCACGACGGCAGCAATCCCCTCGGTGGACTCTGGGATGCCAAGCACCACCTCGTCGATCGTGGGCTCCTGCACATCCACGTACGCGAGACGCACCTCGACCCCAAGCCGCTGATGCACCCTGTCCCCCACCGCCTTGACGGAGGCCTGGCCGGCCGGATCGCGCGTGCCGTGAGCACACAGGATGAGGATGGGTTCGCTCACGCCGCCACCGCCAACGCATAGCCGCGCTTGACCACGGTGCGAATCAGCGATCGCGCCTGCGAGGCCTCCCGCAGCCGGTTGATCGCCGCCTCCACGGCGTGCGCACTGCTGTCACCTGACGGCATGACCTCTCCCAGCTGTTCGCGCGTGAGCACCGAGCCGTTCGCCGCGGCGAGCGCCTTGAGAATCGCGAAGCCGGAAGGAGAAAGCGGCAGCGGCTTCCCGTCGAGCACCGCAAGGGTCGCACGCATCACGAGAGAGCCCGCGCGCGTGGGCCGCACCAGGGTCTCGTCGCCATAGTGCCGCACGAGGTCGCGCACCATGGCGCCCAGTCGCCAGCGATCGGGGAACTGCACAGCAAGACCCGCGAGCGCGAGCGGCTCCGCAGTGACCGGCCCCACGGCCTCGAGCAGCAGCTCCCCCGCAGCCGCGCGCGCGGAGATAGCCTCAAGCAGCCCCAATTCGCGAGCTGTAGCCACCCATGCGCTCGCTCCCGGCGCGGAGGTGAACAGCACCGCATCACACTGCCCCGCGGCCGCGGCCCGGAGCNACTCGACATGCGCGTCAGGGTCAAGCGGGGGACCCCAGCCGTAGACGACAAGGCCGATGACGTCGGCTCCCGCTGCGGTGAATGCCTCGTCCAGACCATCGGAGCCGTTGCCGTGGTGCTGCACCGCGATGCGCTGTCCCGCGACCCCCTCTGCCAGCAGGTAATCCTGGAGCTCAGCCGCGGTCTCGGACTCGGCGACCCAGTCGGCCTCGAGACCGGCCGCCTGAATGGCCCCACGGGCTTTGGGCCCTCGCGCAATGAGCCGAGCCTTACCCATGACCTCCAGGAGGTCGTCCGCAAGTCCCGCAGCGTCGGCCGCCTCCACCCACGCCCGGAACCCGATGCCGGTGGTCGCAACGACGATGTCCGGCGGGTTCTTGATGATGCGGCGCGTGTCTGCGACCAGCCGCTGGTCGTTGAGGTGAGGCACCGTGGACAGCGCGGGCGCGTGGCGCACGATGGCGCCCCGCCGCTCGAGCGCGGCGGCAAGTTCTCGCTTGCGGCGATCGGCCGTGATCACCACGACGCAACCCACAAGCGGCTCACCAACAGCGGTCACGCGTCCTCCCCGTTCAGGAGGTGGCGCCCGCCGGGGAGTCCAAGAACCCGGGAGCTGCCACCTCACCGATGACGATAACGGCCGGAGGTTTCACGTCCGTTTCGCGAGCGATACGAACAATCGCGCCCAAATCACCACGCGTGACGCGCTCGTGTGAAGTGGAGCCGCGCTCGACGATCGCCACGGGCGTCTCCGACGGCGCGCCCGCGTGGAGCGCAGCGGCAGCGATGCTCTCGAGCGCGCTCACGGCCATGAGGAACACGACCGTCGCTCCAGAGGTGATCGCGGCGAGCGCGGCGGCGTCGGCACCAGCATGGCCAGAGGTGACGAGCACCGAGTTGGAGATGCCGCGGTGGGTCACGGGGATTCCGGCCAGTGCAGGCACGCTGAGCGCGCTCGTGACGCCCGGCACCACCTCGACATCGATCCCCGCCTCGAGGCAAGCGTGCACCTCTTCACCGCCGCGCCCAAAGACGAAGGGGTCGCCGCCCTTGAGTCGCACAACCGTCTTTCCCGCGAGTGCGCGCTCCACGAGGATGCGGTTGATCTCATCCTGCGGAACAGGATGATTATCAGGGCTTTTGCCCACGTTGATAATCTCGACGTCGTACGGCACCGCAACCAGCAGCCCGGTGGCGCCAAGGCGATCGGTGACCACAACGTCGGCCTCCGCGAGCGCCTGGCGGCCGCGAACGGTGACCAATCCGGGATCCCCGGGACCAGATCCCACCAGAATCACCCGGCCGGATCCCTCGCGACGACGACGCAGGTCCACGTTGCCCGTGTCGATGAACTCGGCGAGAGAGTCGCGGATGGAGCGGATGCGCTTGGGGTCCGGAGCGTCGAGCGACACGACGCCCACCGTCACGTCGCCATGAGTAGACATCGCGGCCTGGCGCGCGGTGCCCTTGCTCGCATCTGAGGCGTCGATGCACCACACGCGGCGCTCGCTCGCCCAGTCGGCGATCTGGTCGTTGAGCTGGGGGTCGTCGGTCGCGGCGAGCACCAGCCAGGCGTCGTCAAGGTCCGACGCTTCAATCGGCTTGGCCTCCCACGTCAGGTCTCCGTGGCTCGCCTGCCGCTGGATATCGTCCGACGCTGCGGGCGCCACCACGCGCACGTCGGCTCCCGCGGTGAGGAAGCGGCGCACGCGACGGGTCGCCACCACTCCTGCTCCCGCGACAAGAACTCGCTTGCCCTTGAGGTCAAGCCCAAAGAGCGTCGTCACCGGTAACCGGCCAGGTCAATGAACACCTGGCCATTGTCGATGGTTACGCCGAAAGTCTCTAGGTCCGCCCCGCCGGGAACAACAGGTTCGCGGTCCATGGTGACGAGGCACAGACCGCTCACGAGCGAGAAGACCTGCTTGTAGATGGGCGAGGCAATGGTGGGTTCGCCGCCGCGGGTGCCCGTGATGCCGCGTGACATGACGTTGGCGCCGGAGAACGGGTCGAGGTTCTGCACCGCGTGGACCGAACCGTCTGCGAGGCGGAAGATCGCCACCTGCAGGTCACCAAACAGCGCCGCGACGCCCAGGTCCGGGGTGAGCCGGGCGAGGTCGCACACCGGCGTGAGAGTCGCGCTCACGACCGCACCTCCAGGGTCTCGCCGGCGATGACAACTGGGCCGCTCGGCCGCCGTTGCCCGCGTTCGGTGACGTAAGAGAGCGAGGGATCCGCAGCGTCGGGAGCATTGACGAAGCTTGCGAACTGGGCGAGGCGTTCCGGGTCTTGCAACACGGCCGCCCATTCGTCCTGGTAAGAGCCAATGTGGCGGGCCATGTGGGCGTCGAGGTCCGCACAGATGCCAAGAGCGTCGTCCACGATGATCTCTCGCAGGCGATCGAGGCCGCCCTCGAAGTCCTCTTGCCAGGGGGCTGTGCGCTGCAGGCGGTCGGCATTGCGGATGTAGAACATCAGGTAGCGGTCGATGACGCGGTAGAGGGTCTCGTCGTCGACGTCCTCCACGAGCAGCTGCGCGTGCTTGGGGGTGAAGCCGCCGTTGCCGCCAACGTAGACGTTCCAGCCCTTCTCCGTGGCGATGACGCCAACGTCCTTGCCGCGCGCCTCCGCGCACTCTCGCGCGCAGCCGGAGACGCCCAGTTTGAGCTTGTGGGGGCTGCGCAGGCCCCGGTACCTCAGCTCGAGCGCAATGGCCATGCCTACGGAGTCTTGGACGCCATAGCGGCACCACGTGGAGCCCACGCAGGACTTGACTGTGCGCAGGCTCTTGCCATATGCGTGGCCCGACTCAAAACCGGCATCTACGAGGCGCTTCCATATCGATGGGAGCTGCTCGAGACGCGCTCCGAACATGTCGATCCGTTGGCCCCCGGTGATCTTCGTGTACAACCCGAACTCCTTGGCCACCTCGCCTATGACGATGAGCTTCTCCGGGGTGATCTCGCCGCCGGGGATGCGCGGGACCACAGAGTAGGTGCCGTCCTTTTGCATGTTCGCCATGACGCGATCGTTGGTGTCTTGCAGCGCGGCACGGTCTTGCGCGAGCACGTGGCCGTTGTACAGGCTCGCGAGAATCGAGGCGATGGCTGGCTTGCAGATATCGCAGCCGCCGCCCGTGCCAAAGCGGGAGATGATGTCGCTGAAGGTGGTGAGTTCTGCGATCTGGACGGCGCTGAAGAGTTCCGCCCGGCTCATCGCGAAGTGCTCACACATCGCGTTGGATACCGCGATGCCCGCGCGCTCGAGCTCGGTGGTGACGATCTTCTTCACGAGCGGCACGCACGATCCGCACGAGGTCCCTGCCTTGGTGCACGCCTTCACTTGGCTGAGGTCGGTGCATCCGTGCGCGGTCACCGCCTCGCGAACTGTTGCCGCGCTGACGTTATTGCACGAACACACTGTGGCAGCGTCGGGCAATTCAAGGCTTGGCCGCTCCCCCAAGCCCTCCGGGAGTAGCCACGAGGCGGGGTCGCCGGGAAGTTCCGCGCCCACCATGGGTCGCAGGCTTGAATAGGCCGACGCGTCGCCCACCAGGATTCCGCCAAGCAGAGTGCGCGCGTCATCAGTGAGCACGAGTTTCTTGTAGACGCCGCCAACGGGGTCCGCGAAGACCACTTCGAGGGAGCCGGGGGTGGTCGCGAAGGCGTCACCAAAGGAGGCCACGTCAACACCCAGCAGTTTGAGTTTGGCCGACGCGTCGGTGCCTGGGTAGGTCGAGTTGCCTCCCAGCAGGCGATCGACCGCGATCTCGGCCATCGTGTAGCCGGGAGCCACGAGGCCCACCCACGCGCCTTGAATGGAGGCCACCTCGCCGATCGCACTGATGTGGGGGTCTTCCGTGAGGCACGAGTCGTCAACGCTCACGCCGCCGCGCTCACCGATGGCGAGCCCGGCGGCGCGAGCGAGTTCGTCGCGGGGGCGCACGCCCGTGGCCACGATGACCACGTCCGTAGCGAGTTCGCCGCCGTCGGCGAACCGCACCGCCCCCACGGCCCCGGAGCGCGCGGGAGTGAAGCGCTCCGTGACGGCATCGAGCTTGACCTGGACGCCCAGCTGCTCAACGAGTCGCGCAAGCGCCGCGCCGCCCGCCTCATCGACCTGGACGTTCATGAGGCGCGGCGCGCCCTGAATGACCGTGGAGACCAGGCCGAGCTCTTGGAGCGCTCCCGCGGCCTCGAGGCCGAGGAGTCCGCCGCCAAGGACGGCGCCGCGCAGGACACCGCCGCCGCGCTCGTTGCGAAGGCGCTCGACGTAACCGCGGATCGCCGCGACGTCGTCGATGGTGCGATAGACGAAGACTCCTGGTAGATCCGCGCCCTTGATAGGTGGCACCCATGCGTAGGTGCCGGTCGCGAGGACTAGGTGGTCGTAGTGCTCGGTGGTGCCGTCCGCAGCGGTGACGGTGCGCGACTCCCTGTCGATGTGCTCGATCTTGTGGTCGCGACGCAAGGTGACCAGAGCGTCGGACCACAGGGCGCGATCGCCAAGCTCAAGGTCCTCAGGGTGACGACCGGTGAAGTAGGTGGTGAGCGCGACGCGGTCGTAGGGGCGGCGCGGCTCCTCCGCGCAGACGGTGATGCGGTACCGGCCCTCGCTGTCGCGAGAGCGCAGGGCCTCGACGAACCGGTGTGCGACCATGCCGCCGCCAACCACGACTACGTGCTGCGTGTCATCCATGCGAGCCACGCTAGGAAGCGCGTGTTACGGCGGCCCGGGCGCGGCGTAAATGTCGTGGAACGTTTGTTTCACTCTTGGGGTGTGGGGGTTGTGAGAAGTGCGCGCCTGCGCGCGGATCCCGCGCAGGCTAGATGAAGCTCAACAAC
>JGI12420J12819_1000648_pt1 | contig 18494 bp, 20 predicted proteins | sample Passage237A_FD_12819 | JGI IMG/M metagenome (IMG submission 12819) | reverse complement strand
CCAGCCACTTCACGACGCTCGGCAAGCAGCAGGCCGTGCTCGATTTCCCGTTCCAGGCGGCAGCTCGCGAGTTCGTGTCTCGCGGCGGCTCCGCTGAAGACCTCGCCGCCTTCTTCGCCGATGACGACTGGTACACGGACGCGGACTCCAACGCCTATCAACTCCCAACGTTCCTGGGCAACCACGACATGGGTCGCTTTGGCAGCTTCCTCCTGGCCGACAACTCCACGGCCGGCGACGACGAGCTCCTGGCCCGCTCCAAGCTCGCGAACGACCTCATGTTCCTCACTCGCGGCAACCCCATCGTCTATTACGGAGACGAGCAGGGACTCGCGGGCGAGGGCGGCGACCGCGCCGCTCGCCAGGTCATGTTCGGCACGGACATCGCCGAGTACACGAGCCAGGACCTCATCGGCACCGATGCGACCCTCGCCTCGCCTGTCTTCGACACCGAGCACCCGCTGTACAAGCAGATCTCCGCGCTCAATAAGCTCACCGCGGACTACCCGGCGCTGCGCACGGGCGCGCAGATCACGCGCCTCGCAGACGGCGGCGTCTTCGCCTTCAGTCGCTTCGATCGCGAAGAGCGCCGCGAGTTCGTCATCGCCATCAACACCGGCGACACCGAACAGACAGTCACCGTCTCCACGTGGGGCGGCACCTTCTCGCCCGTCCTGGGCGAAGCCGACGCAGCAACGGCGGGTTCGGACGGCACCATCACCGTCGCCGTTCCCGCGCTCGGCACCGTCGTGCTCCGCGCCGACGCTGCCCTCCCTGGCACCGACGCTCCCCAGGTCTCGCTCCAGGAACCTCAGGCGGCTGATGACGCGGCCCGCGTCGAGGTGGTCGCCGACGTCGACGCCGAGAACTACGCCGAAGTCTCGTTCTGGGCCAAGTCCGCCGACGACGAGTGGACGCATATCGGCACCGACGACAACGCCCCCTTCCGGGTCTTCCACGACGTCTCAACCCTCACCCCAGGTGAGGCAATCGAGTACGTAGCCGTAGCGTCGGACGGAACGGGCAGCGACCGCACGTCTGAAGCCGTCACCGGAAAGGTGCCCGCGCCGAGCGTCACGCTGCTGTCTCCCGCTCCCGGCGAGCTGCTCGGAGAGGAGCCGATCATCGCCGCAAGTGTGCAGCCTGCGCGGCCCGGCACCGTGGTCACGATCGAGCGCAAGGTTCAGGGCGGCCAGTGGGAGGCGATCGGCACCGACGACACCGCTCCCGTGTTCGCCGTGACGGACAGCCTCGCCGGGGTCGATCCCGGAAAGGACGTGCAGTACCGCGCGGTCGCCAAGCAGGGCGAGGTCACAGCCGAGTCGAGCATCTTCGCTGGAAAGTCCGGCGCGATGGCCCAGCCTGACGAGGTTGCCCTGCCCGGCACGGTGAACTCCGTGATGGGCTGCGGCGAGGACTGGGCGCCGTGGTGCGACGAGGCGCAGCTCACGTTCGACGAAGCCACCGAGACATGGTCAATCACGGTCGACCTGCCCGCCGGCAGTTACGAGTACAAGATCGCGCTCAACCGCTCATGGGATGAGAACTACGGCGAGGGCGGGGTTCGTGACGGCCCCAATATCCCGCTAGAGCTTGAGGCCGACGCCACGGTCACCTTCACCTACGACAACAAGACCCATCTGGTCACGGTGAGCTAGACCACCGCGCGGATTCTCGCTCAACCACGCGGCGGCCTTCATCCGAATGTGCTCGGTGACAGTCGCGGGGAGACTGCGCAAATAGATGAGTCCCATCCACGTGGCGAAGGGGTTGCTGGCAGGAGACTCGATATCGAGCTCGAGGCCTTTGCCAAAGCCACCGTCATCGTTTTGGTACGAGGCGAGCGCGCTGATCGCCGGTTGGGGGTCGGCTGCGAACCACAGGTGGTCGACGATCCCTGCCTCCAGCGCCGCGCCTTGGGCCAGCAGGAAGTCCCTGCCCCGCCTTGCGGCGGCAACAACAGCATCCATACCAGCCACGTTAGCGCCACAGGCTGATCTAGGAGCGCAGCTCCCACATTGCCACGGCCGACGCTGCGGCCACGTTGAGCGAGTCCACTCCCCCGTGCATGGGGATCACCACGGTCGCATCCACATGGTCGAGCGCGGCGCGCGTCAGCCCGTCGCCTTCAGTACCCATGAGGAGCGCGACCCGGTCATCGCGATGGGAGGCGGCAAACTCATCGAGCGGCACTGCGCCGGGCTCGAGCGCGAGACCGGCCACGACAAACCCCAGCGCACGCAGTTCGTCCAGCGCGCCGGGCCACGATTCAGCGCGCGTCCACGGCACCTGGAATACGGTCCCCATGGACACCTTCACGGATCGCCGGTAGAGCGGATCCGCACAGGCCTGCGAGACCACCACGGCGTCCGCGCCGATCCCCGCAGCAGAGCGGAAGATCGCCCCAACATTCGTGTGATCGACGATGTCTTCGAGCACCACCACTCGCCGCGCGGAGGCGACCAGGTCGCCCAAGGAGGGCAGCGTCGGGCGTTCCATTGCCGCCAAAGCGCCGCGGTGCACGTTGAAGCCCGTGATCTGCTCAAGGTCCTCCTCGCCGCGCACCAGCACGGGGGTGCTCGGCGGGAGGAGCGGAACCACGGAATCGACCCACCGAGGCGAGCACAGCACGGACCGCGGCTTATGCCCCGCAGCCACCGCTCGAGCGATGACCTTGGCACCTTCAGCCATATACAGGCCGCGCTCAACCTCGAGAGATCGCCGCAGCGCGACGTCGGTGAGCCCGCGATAGTCCGCGAGCAGCACCTCCTCGCTTACGTTCACGCGGGCGGGTTCTGGCCCTTCTCCGCCTCGGGGTCGAACGGCTTGCCGGAGGCAACGCCGTGCGTCTCCGCGTCTTCGGTGACCTCTTCTGCCATGCGACGGGCCTCTTCGAGGGCCGCACGCGGGTCAGCAAGAGCAGACGTGATGCGCGAAGTGCGCTTCTTGGCCGTTGCACGCTTGAGCGGCTCGGGAACATCCTCGGCGCCGAAGCCCGCAGCGACCGCCTTGAGGGCGCCCGTGAACTCGGTGGGCACGAACCACACCTTGTTGGACTCGTTCTTGGCGATTTCGGGAAGCATCTGCAGGTACTGGTACGCGAGCAGCTTGGAGTCCGCGTCACCCTCGTGGATGGCGTCGAACACCTGGAGGATCGCCTTCGCCTCACCCTCTGCACGGAGGATCTTGGACTGCGCCTCACCCTCGGCCTTGAGGATCGCGGACTGCTTCTCACCTTCAGCGGTGAGAATCGCCGACTGCTTAATGCCCTCCGCGTTGAGGATCGCGGCACGGCGGTCACGCTCGGCACGCATCTGCTTCTCCATCGAGTCCTTGATGGACATGGGCGGCTCAATGGCCTTCAGCTCAACGCGGTTGACGCGGATGCCCCACTTGCCGGTGGCCTCGTCGAGCACTCCGCGCAGCTGACCGTTGATTTGGTCACGGCTCGTGAGCGTCTGCTCAAGGTCCATGGTTCCGACGATGTTACGAAGCGTCGTGGTGGTCAGCTGCTCCACACCGGTGATGTAGTTGGCGATCTCGTAGACGGCCGCCTTGGGGTCGGTGACCTGGAAGTAGATGACGGAGTCGATGTCCACCACCAGGTTGTCCGAGGTGATCACGGACTGCGGCGGGAACGAGTAGACGAGCTCGCGCAGGTCCACCTTGTGACGCACCTTGTCGATGAAGGGCACCAGGAAGTGCAGGCCCGCGTCCATGGTGCGGTTGTAGCGACCGAGTCGCTCCACGATGTACGCCTGCGTCTGACGCACCACGATGATCGACTTCGCGATCGCGATGACGACCCACAGTGCAAAGAATAGAATGACGATCGCGAGGACGATCTCGCCGAAGTTCCCACCCATGACTTAACTCTCTTCCGTTGGCTTGGGCTCGACGATTGCCGTCGCCCCATTGATCTCAACTACCACTGCGTACTCGTCTTCCAAGATGGCGCCGGCCTTGGTGCGCGCGGTCCACACCTCGCCATTGAGCTTGACTCGGCCCGAGCGCGTGGTGACCTCGTCGAGCGCGATCGCGGTGCGGCCCACGAGGGCGGCAGCACCGGTCACGATTGGGCCCGTGCGGAAGTGGCGATGCAGAGCGGGCCGCGCCACAAACAGCAGCACCGCGGACACGAGGGCGAACGTCAGGATCGCCGCCCACAGCGGTGCGCCAAGCAGCGACACGGTGCCCGCAACAAGGGCACCGCCCGCGAGCATCGCGAAGGTCAGGTCAACCGTGAAGATCTCGAGGATGCCAAGCACCATCGCCCCCACGAACCACCACATTGAATCCATCTCAGCCTCCCTTAACCCTGCTGCGCCCGGCGCGCCGTGTAGCGCCCGTGCTCCGAGACGAGCTCCACCGGCATGGAGTACGTCGTGGACAGGTTCTCTGCGGTGAGCACCTCGCCCAGCGGACCTGCGGCGACCACTTGTCCCCCTCGCATCAGCAGCACGTGAGTGAACCCTACGGGAATCTCCTCAACGTGGTGGGTGACCAGGACGATCGCCGGCGAGCGGCGGTCTCCCGCAAGCTCCGTGAGCGCCAGCAGCAGCTCCTCGCGGCCACCGAGGTCAAGTCCCGCGGCCGGCTCGTCGAGAAGCAGCAGCTCGGGGTCGGGCATGAGCGCGCGAGCGATCTGCACTCGCTTGCGCTCCCCCTCGGAGAGGGTCCAGAACTCGCGATCCGCGAAGCCCTCCATGCCAAAGGCGAGGAGCAGCGCCGCGGCCCGGTCCTCATCAAGCTCTTCGTAGTCCTCGCGCCAGCGACCGGTGATGCCGTGCGCCGCCGTCATGACGACGTCATGCACCTTCTCGTCCGGCGGGATGCGGTCGGCAAGCGTCGCGCTCGACAGGCCAACGCGGATGCGCAGCTCCTGGGTGTCCGCCTCGCCAAGCACTTCGCCCAGCACGCGCGCGGTTCCCGAACTGGGATGCGACCGCGCGGCGGCGATGGAGATCAGAGAAGTCTTTCCCGCACCATTGGGCCCAAGCACCACCCAGCGGTCGGATCCGTCAACGTGAAGGTCGATGCCACGCAGGATCTCGTTGCCGTCTCTGGTGAGTGTCACACCCTCGAACGCCAACACCTCTGTCATATGTCGAGCCTATCGAACAATTGAGCGGTAGAGGTCGAGCGTCCTGTCGCCGATCGCGGTCCACGAGAAGTGCTCGGCTGCCCGGTCTCGGCCCGCCCTTCCCATGCCCGACGCTGTCTCGGCATCGAGCGCAACGGCGGCCAGAGCGTCGGCCAGGTCCGCGACGAACTCGTCGGGCTTCAGCGGCGTGCCTGTGCCGTCCGTCATCTGATCGAGCGGCACGAGGCGGCCCGTCACGCCGTCGACGACGACCTCCGGGATGCCGCCGGTCGCCGAGGCGACAACGGGCTTGCCCACCGCCATGGCCTCGAGGTTGACGATGCCGAGCGGCTCATAGATGGAGGGGCACACGAACACGGTGCAGGCGTCGATCACCGCGATGAGCTCGGCGCGGGGAAGCATCTTCTCGATCCAGATCACCCCGTCGCGGGTCTCCTGCAGTTTGGCTACCGCGTTCGAGACCTCCTCCGCGATCTCCTTCGTGTCCGGGGCCCCGGCGCACAGCACCACCTGAATGTCGTTGGGGAGCCGCTCGACGGCACGCAGGAAGTACGGAAGTCCCTTCTGCCTGGTGATCCGCCCCACGAAGACCACGGCAGGGCGAGAACGATCAATTCCCCACTCGGCGACCACAGCGTCGGCCGCGGCCCTGTCCTCATCAGTTTCCGGCGGCGCCCATGCCGCGACGTCGATGCCATTGTGAATCACGTGGACGAGATCGGGATCGAGCGCTGGATAGCACCGCAGCACGTCCTCGCGCATGCCAGCGCTCACAGCGATGATCGCGTCCGCAGCCTCGTATGCGGTCTTCTCGATCCAGCTGGACACGCGATAGCCGCCGCCAAGCTGCTCCGCCTTCCACGGGCGCAGCGGCTCAAGCGAATGGGCGCTCAGCACGTGCGGGACGCCGTGCAGCGTCTTCGCAAGGTGGCCCGCCATGTTGGCGTACCAGGTATGCGAGTGAACGAGGTCGGCACCGGCGCAGTCGCGCGCCATGGGCAGGTTGTGGGCGAGCACGTCGAGAGAGGAGTCTCCAACACCGCCGCCAAGGGCGTCGTAGCCGAACACGCCGGGCTCCTCGCGAGGGCCGTCGAAGGCCCTGACCCGCACATCGATGTGCGAGCGCAGCACTGCGGCGAGCTCAGTGACGTGGACGCCCGCGCCTCCATAGATGTGCGGCGGGTACTCGCGGGTGAGAAGGTCTACGCGCATATACCCAACGTAGTGCCCCCGACACGGTGACAAGCCCAGCCCGGGCCAGCGTTCGCCGCCTATGCTGGGAACATGCCAGCGCCCAAAGTCCTCGCCATCGTTCTCGCCGGAGGAGAGGGCAAGCGCCTCATGCCCCTCACTGCGGCCCGAGCCAAGCCCGCTGTTCCCTTTGGCGGCACCTACCGGCTCGTGGACTTCGCGCTCAGCAACGTCATCAACTCCCGCTACCTGCATGTCGTGGTGCTGACGCAGTACAAGTCGCACTCTCTGGACCGCCACATCGCGAGGACGTGGCGCATGTCGCCGCTGCTCGGCAACTATGTGGCACCGGTGCCCGCTCAGCAGCGCCGCGGCCCCCACTGGTACCTGGGCAGCGCTGACGCGATCTACCAGTGCGTGAACATCATCGAGGACGAGCGCCCCGACATCGTGGTGGTCGTTGGCGCGGACCACGTCTACCGCATGGACTTCTCGCAGATGGTCGATGCCCACGTGGCATCCGGTGCCGCGTTCTCGATCGCCGGCATCCGACAGCCCATCGGGCTCGCTCCCGAACTCGGCGTCATCGACATCGACCCCGAGGACCCCAGCCGCGTGCGCGCGTTCCTTGAGAAGCCCAAGAACCCTGAGGGACTCGCGGACAGCCCCGGCGAGGTGCTCGCGTCGATGGGCAACTACGTCGCCAGCACCGATGCGCTGCTTGAGGCGCTCGCTTACGACGCCGACAAGGTGGGCTCTAAGCACGACATGGGCGGCGACATCGTCCCCTACTTCGTCGAGCGTGGCGAGTGCGGCTTCTACGACTTCCGCCACAACGACGTTCCCGGCTCAACCGACCGCGACCGTGACTACTGGCGCGACGTAGGAACCCTGGACTCGTACTACGAGGCCCACCAGGACCTCATCGCGGTCATGCCGGTGTTCAACGTCTACAACTCGCACTGGCCCATTCACCAGGGACTCATCACCGCGCCTCCCGCGAAGTTCATTCACTCCGAGGAGGGCCGCCTTGGCCACGCCGCGGACTCGATCGTCTCGCCTGGAGTCATCGTGTCCGGCGCCACTGTCACGGGTTCCGTGCTGTCCCCCGGCGTGCGACTGCACTCGTGGTCGACGGTGTCCGACTCAGTGCTGCTCGATGGCGTGCACGTGAGCCGTCACGCGCAGATCCACCGCGCGATCGTCGACAAGAACGTGATCGTGGAAGAGGGCGCGCGCATCGGCATCGACCGAGAGCACGACCTCGCTCGCGGCTTCACGGTCACGGAGTCCGGCATCACGGTGGTCGCGAAGGGCACTGTGGTCACTTCATGACCCGGCTGCTGGTCCTGGACGTCGACTCGACGCTCATCACCGCGGAGGTCATCGAACTCATCGCGGAGCGCGCAGGAACTCGCGATGAGGTGCAGCGCATCACCGAGGCGGCGATGCGCGGCGAGGTCGACTTCGCTGACTCACTGCGAGAGCGTGTCGCGACTCTCGCCGGGGTCCCTGACTCGGTGTTCGCCGACGTCTACAACGAGCTCGAACTCTCCCCTGGCGCCGAGGAGCTGATCTCCACGGTCAGGGAGGCAGGCTGGGAGGTGGCGCTCGTCTCCGGCGGCTTCATCGAGATCCTCACGCCCCTCGCCGAGCACCTTGGCATCACCCGCTTCCGCGCCAACAGGCTTGAGGTGGAGAACGGCGTGCTCACGGGCCGCACCGTGGGGCCCATCGTGGACCGCGAAGGCAAGGAACATGCGCTGCGAGAGTACGCCGCGGAGCTGGGCATCCCGATCGAGGATGTCGTGGCGATCGGCGATGGCGCCAATGACCTCGCCATGATGGCAGCCGCTGGCCTTGGGATCGCCTACAACGCAAAGCCCGTGGTGCAGGAGCAGGCCGACATCGCGATCAACGGCCGCCTCGACAACGCCCTCCCCTACCTTCTAGATGGTGGATTTCGCCCGGTCTAGGCCTCAAGAGTCGGCAACATCCACCATTAGGACGTGCGCGGGAGGCAGACCGGGCAGCATCCACCATCAGGGGTGGGCACGGGCGGCCGCGCGCGCAAGCGGCGCGAACGGACCGTCCGGGTCCGCGGCAAGCCAGTCTCGCGCCAACTGCGCGCAGCGCGCCTCAAGCCAGCCATCCGCGACGCCAACGAACGCCGCATACGCAAGCCCAGCGTCGGCCAGCTGCGCTGCGGCGTCGAGGAGGTCCCGCGTGTTCTCCTGCCAGCGACCGCGCACCTGTGGCGGCACGCCGTCGCCTCCTATGCGCAGCGCCCTCGCGATCCCTGCGGCCACCGCGCCATTGCCCGACGCTGTGGCTGGCTCATCCTCAGCTGCGGAGTTCTCGAGGTCGCAACTATCGCGGTACAGGCCCGCGTCCGGGTCCCACAAGTGCTCGCGAAGCATGCGGTACTGCATGTCTGCAGGTGCAAAGTCCCTCGTCAACACCAGAGCTGGCACTGCCGCGTACACCGCGTAAGCGGACACCCTGGTGCCGCAGGAGTACACGACGCCCTCGTCGTGTCGCGGTGACCAGCGCAGCAGCCACCAGCGGATGCGCTCGACCTCCTCGGCGTCCCTTGCGGCAGCGAGNGCCTCAAGGAAGAGGGACTCTCCCAGCAGATCCTGGGCGTCGACGCGGCGGCTGCGCGCAGTCGCGATGGCATCGTCACGGCGACCCTCGTCGAGGGCGATGTGAGACGCGAGGTCCATCAGAAGTGCGAGTGGGACGAGCACACTCCGGTGAGCACTCCGGCGCGCTGCGCGAGGTCGCTCAGCGGACCTTCGTAGTCGATGAGCGCCGCGGTGCCCGTGGGCAGTCCGTGGGCGACGCGCTTGAGCGCCGCGGTGTCCGAGCCCGGGCCAGCAAGCCACGCGGCGGAGGCCGACATCGTGGGCTCATGGCCAACGACGGCAATCGTGCCCTCCACGTCGAGCTCTTGGAGCGCGGCGATCAGTCCGCCCACATGGGTCTCATAGAGCGCGGGAACGGTGCGGACCTCCGCTTCCGGGAAGGACTGCTCAAGCAGCTTCCACGTCTGCTGGGTGCGCACTGCGCTCGAGACGAGCACCACATCGAGCGTGATTCCCGCCTCGAGGAGCGCCTCACCGAGTGCCGACGCCGAGGACCGGCCCTCAAGTGTGAGTGCGCGGTCGTGGTCGTCGAGACCGGGTCGCGGCGCCTCGGCCTTGGCGTGACGAATGAGGACGATGCGCGTCATGCGTCAGGAGCCCATCGCGTGAACGCCGCCGTCGACGTGGATCATCTCGCCGGTGGTGGCGGGGAACCAGTCACTCAGCAGAGCGGTGACAGCGCGGGCGGCAGGCTCGGTGTCGTCGGAGTCCCAGCCAAGCGGCGCACGGTCGCTCCAGCTGCCCTCCATCTGCTCGAAGCCGGGGATGTGCTTGGCGGCAGTGGTCTTGAGCGGTCCCGCGGAGACCACGTTGCAGCGGATGCCCTGCGGGCCAAGGTCACGAGCGAGGTAGCGGTTGACGGACTCGAACGCGGCCTTCGCCACGCCCATCCAGTCGTACACGGGCCACGCGAAGCGAGCATCGAAGGTGAGGCCCACAATGGAGCCGCCGTTCGTCATCAGGGGCAGCGCGGCCTCGGCAAGCGCCTTGAGCGAATACGCGGAGATGTGCATCGCCACCGCGACGTCGTCCCACTGGCCAGACATGAAGTTGCCGCCCATGACCGTCTGCGGCGCGAATCCAATGGAGTGCACCGCTCCGTCGATGTGGGGCACGTGCTCACGCACAGCGTCGGCAAGCGAAGCGAGCTGCTCGGGGTTGGTGACGTCGAGCTCGACGACCTTCGCTTCCACGGGAAGGCGGCGACCCATCGCCTGGGTGACCTTGAGCGTGCGACCCACACCGGTGAGCACCACGGTGGCGCCCTCCTGCTGGCACAGGCGTGCCACGTCGAACGCGATCGAGCCCTCGGTCAGGACGCCCGTCACCAGAATGTTCTTGCCCTCAAGAATGCCCATTGTGTCCTCCTCGTCGTGAGCGTACTTGCTCGGAAACCGAATACGGGTCAGTGACCCATGCCAAGGCCGCCATCAACGGGCAGCACTGCGCCGCTGATGTAGCCGGCGGCATCGGAACCGAGGAAGACAGCCGCGCTTGCGACATCCTCCGTGGATCCAAAGCGGCGAGCCGGAATGTTCGCCTGGTACTGCTTCACGAGGTCCTCGGAAAGCTCTGCCGTCATCGCCGTCTCGATGAATCCGGGCGCGATGACATTGGCGGTGATGCCGCGCGAACCCACCTCTCGCGTAATGGAGCGCGCCATGCCCACGAGCGCAGACTTCGACGACGAGTAGTTCACCTGCCCAGGGTTGCCCATGAGTCCCACCACGGAGCCGACGAGGATGATGCGGCCGTGCTTCTCGCGCATCATCGACTGGACGGCGCGGCGCACGGTGCGGAAGGTGCCGGTGAGGTTGGTGTCGATGACCTGCTTGAACTCCTCATCGCTCATGCGCATGAGCAGACCGTCGCGAGTGATGCCGGCGTTGGCGACGAGCACTCGCACACGGCCGTGCTTTTCCTCGAGCTCGTCGAAAGCGGCGTTGACTGCATCGGTGTCGGTGATGTCGGCGATGGCGCCGGTCACGCCCTCGGGGAGGTCGCCTCCCCTGTAGATCGTTGAGACCGTGTCCCCAGCGGCGACGAAAGCCTCCGCAATTGCCCTGCCGATTCCGCGATTCGCGCCCGTGACCACCACGTGTCGTGTCATGCTGGCAACGGTAGCCGAGGGCATGACGAGCGGGCGAATCTGCACCCAGCGCGTTGTTATCGAAGCGATACGATTTTTGGGACCGAACCACCCCAACCGCTGGAAGAATGTTGGTACTGTGCCGGAGACGGTTGTACGAATGCGCGCTGGCGCGAACAAGGGAGTACGAATGACCACCGAGGACGTTGTGTCATCCAAGCCAAGCACTCGCTCACGAGCACGTGCCGCCGGCTACGGCCTGCTTGGAGGTGTAGCGCTGCTCGGTCTTGCTGGCTGCGCTGCTGGCGACACCCACATTGACGGTTGGTGGGACAACGGCGACCCCATCCTGGTCCCCGCGAAGGCATCCCTCTTTGAAGAGGACGGCACGCCCAAGTGCGACGCCCCTATCGCCTTTGGGCAGGTCGAGACCCGCTACCGCGCGTACGGCGAGACCGGCGGCGTCGTGAATGCCTGGCTGTTCGAGATCACGAACCCTGAGACAGACCCCTCGACGTCGAAGGATGAGGCCGAGCGCGCCAAGCTTGAGGTGCTCGCGAACAGCACCAAGGCGATGTACGAACTCACCTTCCCGGCGTTCGACGCGAAGCACGGCATCTCCGGTCCTGATGACATGCGCAAGATCAAGGACGAGTGGCGCAAGCACCTGCCGGATCTGCTCACCGAAGGCCCCGCGACGTCCTACGTCAAGATCGACTCTCAGTGGCTCGAGGGACCCGAGGGTCGCCTCACGGTGCGCCGCGCGGACAACCCCAGCCTGTTCATCGAGGAGAACAAGATCAACACCTCGTTCAACGGTGTGGTCAACCAGTACTTCATTGCGCAGCGCCAGGAGGACGGCAAGCAGTTCCTGCTCGTCCGCAACAAGGAGACGGGCCTTTCCACGCTGATGAGCGGCGATGAGGACGACATCATCCTCGACGAGGACAATGAGCTCTTCATCCGCTACTACATCGAGAACGAGTCCACCGGTGCGAACCCTGACGCGTCGCTCACCCTCGTGAACGACCAGTGCCGTCCCGTGGATGGCAACATCGCCGCTCGTTATTGGGTGTACGACTTCGAGCTCCTCGACGGCACCGAGGCCGGGCCCAACGTCATCGAGTAGCGGCGAGTCGCCCTAGCATTCTGGGGTGGCCTCTTCGACGCGTGGAACGCGAGTTCTCACGATCATTGGCGCGCTCGCGCTCGCCTTGGCCATCAGCGTCGCCGCGATCTTCCTTGGCCGCTGGCAGTGGCATCGCCACGACGTGCGCGCCGAGGAGATGGCGGCATTCGACGCCGGGCAATCGCAGGCGGCGGCACCACTTGCGTCGGTTCTGCGGCCCGACGCTGGGCAGCTTCCGGACGGCGCCCGCTGGCGTACGGCAACAGTCAGCGGACGATTCCACACGGAGAGCCTGACGTGGCTCAGGAACCGTCCCGTAGGCGGCAAGCCTGCGACACATGCGCTCGCGTGGTTCGTCACGGACGATGGCCGAGCGCTGCTCGTCGACGCCGGCTGGATCGATGCGGGCGCGGTCAACCGGCCGGGCCTGCCCAAGGAGCAGCTGACGCTCACGGTCACGCTGCGACCTGTTGAGGCCGACGATGGCAAGCGCGGCGACAGCGCGACCCGCATCACGCCGTCCCAGGTTCCACAGCCGCCCGCTCCTGCGTACCCCGGCTACGGAGTGGTTGCCGAGGCATGCCAGGATCCCTGCGGTCCGCTTCCAGGACTCGTCATCACTCCCCTTCCGCACCTCAGCTTGGGGCCGCACATGTCGTACGCGGCGCAGTGGTATCTCCTAGCGCTCGCCGCACCCACGCTCGTGGTCGTGTGGTTTGTGAGGCAGCGCCGCGAGACCGCGGAGATTCCCAAGGCGACCAGGGAGCCCAAGGTGAGGAGGCGTCGGGCAGAACCGAGCGATGAGGAGATCGAGGACGCGCTCTAGCGGCGACTACGCAAGCGTGACAAGGTCGAGGTAGGACTCGTTCCAGAGGTCCTCAACGGCGTCGGGGAGCAAGAGCACGCGCTCGGGCTCAAGGGCCTCAACCGCTCCCTCATCGTGGGTGACGAGCACGACTGCTCCCTCATAGGTGCGCAGGGCGCGGAGGATCTCCTCGCGAGAAGCGGGATCGAGGTTGTTCGTGGGCTCGTCGAGCAGCAGCACGTTCGCCTGACTCACCACGAGCGTCGCGAGCGCGAGACGAGTCTTCTCGCCGCCTGACAGCACGCGCGCTGGCTTGTNCGCGTCATCGCCTGCGAACAGGAACGAGCCGAGTACGGAGCGCACCTCGGTGTCGCTGAGCTCCGGCGCCGCGTGACGCAGGTTCTCGAGCACCGTGGCGTCCAGGTCCAGCGTGTCGTGCTCCTGGGCGTAGTAGCCCAGCTTGAGGCCGTGGCCGGGTTCGATCTGGCCCGTATCAGGCTGCTCCACTCCGCTCAGCAGTCGTAGCAGCGTGGTCTTGCCAGCACCGTTGAGGCCAAGGACCACCACGCGGGAGCCGCGGTCGATCGCGAGGTCCACATCCGTGAATACCTCGAGAGAGCCATAGGACTTCGACAGCTCGCTCGCACGCAGCGGCGTCTTGCCGCACGGTGCGGGCGTGGGGAATCGCAGGTGTGCGACCTTGTCCTTGGCGCGCTCGCCCTCGGTGTTCTCGAGCAGCTTCTCGGCTCGCTTGAGCATGTTCTGCGCCGCGACGGCCTTCGTCGCCTTGGCGCGCATCTTCTCTGCCTGCGCGGCGAGGGCCGCCGCCTTCTTCTCCGCGTTGTCGCGCTCGCGCCGGCGCCGACGCTCATCCGTCTCGCGCTGCTTGAGATACAAGTCCCAGCCCATCGCGTACTGGTCGATTTCGCCGCGATTCGCATCGAGGTGGAACACCTTGTTCACGACCGCTCGCACCAGGTCCACGTCGTGCGAGATGACGATGAGGCCGCCCGGGTACGCCATGAGGAACTGGCGCAGCCAGACGATCGAGTCGGCATCCAAGTGGTTCGTTGGCTCGTCGAGCAGGAGGGTCTCGGCGTCGCTGAACAGGATGCGCGCGAGCTCCACGCGACGGCGCTGACCACCGGACAGCGTGCCGAGCGGCTGGTGGAGCACTCGCTCCTCGAGTCCAAGATTCGCGGCGATGCGCGACGCATCGGCCTCGGCGGCATACCCGCCAGCGGCGCGGAAGCGCTCCTCAAGCTTGGGGTAGCGCTCCATGGCTCGATCCCGGATGGCGTCGTCCTCGCTCGCCATCGCCTGCTCTGCCTCTCGCATCTTGGCCGCGAGCGTGGACAGGTCGCGGACCTCGAGGATGCGCTCAAGCGCGAACTGCTCGAGGTCACCTGTGCGCGGGTCCTGCGGGAGATAGCCGATGGTTCCCTTGCGCGAGACCGTCCCCGCCGTGGGCTGCCCCTCTCCCGCGAGTACCTTGGTCAGCGTGGTCTTTCCCGCGCCGTTGCGACCCACGAGTCCCACTCGATCGCCCGCCGCGATCTGGAATGAAGCAGGGTGCAGCAAGACGCGCGCGCCAATGCGCAACTCGACGCCCTTCGCCGAAATCACCCTGTTCTCCTTGCTCCGCCGCGCGTGTTTTTGTGGAGACTCCACAAGGTTTTCGCGGTTCCGGGGCCTTCAGGGCCCGTTTCTTTGTGCGGACGGTAATGTTTCGCCCGTCCATTATCCCAGGAGGAAACCGTGAGTCTGCGCCGCCACCTGACAGGTCCGAACATCGCCCTCGTGTCCGTCTTCGCAGGATTCATCGCCGCGTCGACGATCTGGGGAGGACTGACGCTCGCGACAGGTGTGCCCATCAGCCTGCAGACCCTCGCCGTGCTGCTCGCGGGAGCGGTCCTGGGCCCGTGGCGCGGCGCCGCGGCCGTGGTGATCTACCTCATTCTCGGCACCGCTGGGCTGCCCATCTTCGCGGAGCACGCCAATGGAGCGGTCGCCTGGCCCAGCCCCACCGCTGGCTTCCTCATCGGCTTCGTTCCCGCCGCCTTCGTGACCGGCTGGATCGTGCGCGGTCTGCGCAGGCGCCACGCCGCGACCTTCACTGGCCTGTTCGGCGCCGCCATGATCGGCGGCATCGTGGTGCTGTACCCCATTGGCTGGAGTTACGTGGCCTGGAAGCTCGGCATCGGCTTCGAGCCTGCCGTGCTTGCTGCAGTGCCGTTCGTCATCGGCGACGTCATCAAGTGCGTGCTCGTCGCACTGGTCGCCGCCGCAGTCCACCGCGCCTACCCCTGGATACTGCCCGCCAAGCGGGGGGCCGACGCTGGGGTCACCCCAGCGTCGGGCGTCGCCACCGGCGAGCCGACGGCGGAAGATGACGCCCTGGCAACCGCCTAACCTTGTCTCATGATCGAGTTCAAGGACGCGGTTGTCACCGCGCCCGATTCGGGCGTGCCAATCCTTGATGCGACAACCCTGACCCTCACTGAGGACAGGATCAGCATCATTGGGGCCAACGGATCCGGAAAGTCCACCCTTGCTCGCCTCATCAACGGGCTGGTGCTGCCAGTGTCCGGATCGGTGAGCGTCGATGGGCTCGACACCGTCAAGCACGGCGCGCAGGTGCGCCGCAAGGTGGGCTACCTGTTCACGGACCCGTCCGCGCAGCTCATCATGCCCACGGCCATCGAGGACGTGACGCTGAGCCTGAGGCGCATCATCGACAACAAGAAGGAGCGTGCGGCCGCCGCGCTTGCCGCGCTCGAGGAGATTGGCCTTGGCGAGAAGGCGGACGTGTCCGTCAACGCGCTGTCTGGTGGCCAGCGCCAGCTGCTCGCGCTTGCCGGCGTGCTCGCGGTGACGCCCTCGATCATCGTCGCCGACGAACCCACGACGCTGCTTGACCTGCGCTGGCGCGCTCACGTGGGCGCACTGCTCCGCGCCCTTCCCGTGCAGCTCATCGAGGTCACGCACGACCTCGACTCTGCATCCCGCGCGGACCGCACCCTGCTCGTCGACCGCGGCAACGTGGTGTTCGACGGGGACCCGCGCGAGGCGATCGCGCTGTACCGCGATCTCATGTTCGGGCGGGCGAAGGACACCAACGAGTGATTTCGCTGCTGGGCATCTACCGCCCTCGCAACACCCCGCTGCACAAGTCATCAGTGGGTTTCAAACTCATGCTGCTACTCGTCGCCGCGGTGTTCGTCATCATCGTGGACGACCCTGTCACTGCGCTGGGACTCGCGGCCGCCGCGCTGCTGCTCCTGCTATCCACCATTCCCCCTGCCAAGGCCACGCTGCGAGGATTGGCCTTCATCATACTCATGGCCGCCGTCACGGTGGCATTCCAGGTGTGGCGCGAGGAGTACGCGAAGGCAATCGACACGGCTGCTGACATCGTTGCCGTCTCCGCGCTCGCTCTCGCGATCACGTGCTCCACCCCCATGGAGCAGGTGCTCGACGCGATCTCGACCCTCGCGAGGCCCTTCCGTCGGATCCTGCCGCCTGAGACCCTCGGTCTGATGTTCGCCATGACGCTGCGGGCGATTCCCGAGGCGGCCCGCATCCTCATCGAGTCCCGCACAGCTGCCAGAGCTCGCGGCCTCGACCGCAACCCCCGCGCCNCCCTGATCCCTGCCGCCACNCGATCCGTCGGCTTCGCGATTCAGTTGGGCCAGGCCCTTCACGCTCGCGGAATCGCTGAGGAGGCGCCGCCCGAGCGCCGCNAGGCNCGCAAGGCTCGAAAGGCCGCGCAGGAGCCCGTGCCGCCGGTCGCGAAGAGCCGCCGGGAGCGCCGCCGGGCTACGCTTGACGAATGACGTTCAACGAGCGCTCCAAGATTGACTCCAGCCGCGTGCAGCGGCGCGGCCGCGGCGCAGGCAGTGGTGTGGCCATTGGCGGCGGCGCAGGCGGCCTGGTGGTCGTGCTGCTGTTCCTCTTGATGCAGTTCCTTGGCGGTGGAAATGGCAGCGGCTTGGACGGGATCACGAACAACGCTCAGGACCAGACCTCGAACCAGGACTTCGCGGAAAGCTGCCAGTCGGGTGCCGACGCGAACGCCAACATGGACTGCCGCGTCGCCGGCACGATCAACTCGCTTGATGACTACTGGTCCGACGCGATGCCCGCGGTCGGAGAGTCGTTCAAGCTCCCCGGCGTGGTGATCTTCGACACCACGACAAGCACCGCGTGCGGCACCGGGTCAGCTCAGATGGGGCCGTTCTACTGCCCGCTCGACGAGACGATCTACCTGGACACGGGCTTCTTCAACGACCTTGAGACGCATTATGGCGCGAGCGGCGGACCGCTCGCCCAGATGTACGTCGTCGCCCACGAGTATGGCCACCACATCGAGAACACCATTGGTGTGTTCGAGGTGGCAAACCGCACCGACACGGGAAGCGACTCTGACTCGGTGAAGGTCGAGCTCATGGCCGACTGCCTTGCAGGAGTGTGGGCCGGTCACGCTGCGAGCACCAAGGACGCGGACGGCGTGGCGCTCATCAAGCCGCTCACGGAGCAGGACGTCAAGGACGCACTGTCTGCGGCCGCCGCCGTTGGCGATGACCGCATCCAGGAGCAGGCGACGGGCCGCGTGGACGAAAGCTCCTTCACGCACGGCTCCGCTGCGCAGCGCCAGGACGCCTTCACCACGGGCTACACCAAGGGCACCATCACCGCATGCGACGCCTTTGGCCTGCTGGGCCGCTGAGTCACTCCGCGGCTAAAGCCAGCGAGGCGATGAGTTCCCTCACCCGGGACTCAATCTCATCGCGAATGGGTCGTACCGCCTCGATTCCCTGACCAGCTGGATCGTCAAGCACCCAGTCCTCATAGCGTCGGCCGGGAATGTAGGGGCACGTGTCGCCGCAGCCCATGGTGACGACCACGTCCGCGACCTCGACATCAGTGTCCGCGAGCCGGCGCGGCACGGCAGCCGCAATGTCGATGCCCCGCTCGGCCATCGCAGCAACCGCCACGGGATTGACGGCCACTCCAGGGGCGGAACCCGCTGACAAGACCTCGACGGCCTCGCCGGCGAGTTCCCTCAGGAATCCGGCCGCCATCTGGGATCTGCCGGCGTTGTGAACACACACAAAGAGGACTGTGGGCTTGGCCATAACTCAATCATTCCTTAACTGGGCTGGCCGCCGTCCCGCGCGCTGACGACGGCCAGTGGTTCAGCAGCAGCTGGATTCGAAGCTGTGCTCTGGGCATCCCGGCGCGCAGATGGCCGGGTCGCAGCACTCGTGCATGATGCGTCCTCTCTACATCGATACACATCGATGTATGAGCACTGTGTCAAACGTATCGACGTTTGTCAATATATGCGCCATACTGGGGGCATGAAGACTCTCGAGGTGCTCTCCCCCGTCGCTTGCTGCGTACCGCTCGTTGGCGCTCCGCTGTCAGCCGAGGCGGCGGAGAACGCCGCCAAGGCGTTCAAGGCGCTTGCAGATCCCGCGCGAGTCCGCATCGTGTCGATCGTGGCGAACCACGCGAACCAGGAA
>JGI12420J12819_1000636_pt1 | contig 18862 bp, 17 predicted proteins | sample Passage237A_FD_12819 | JGI IMG/M metagenome (IMG submission 12819) | reverse complement strand
CGCCCGCGATATCGCAGCACAGACCTCCGACGCCAATCTCGCCGCCATCGCGACGTCGATTGATCTTGCGTGGGCACTTCGGGGCGCGTGGGACGAGCTCGCCGTGGAGTCACCGGAGATGCCAGCGGTCGACGCTGGCGACATCCTGGACGGCGGCGATGGCGCCACCGGAGGCGCCGACGCTGGCGAGTGGCTGAGCGAGGCCCTGCCCCTTCCTGATGGCACGCGGTCCGAGGCAGGCTTTGCACCTGTTCTCGACACGCAGCTTTCCGCAGCTGGGCTCGCAGAACTTGCGCTCATGCACGACCACGCCCGCTTTGTCTACGAGACTGCGGCCGCTCAGGTGTTCGCGCATGAACGTGACGAGGCACTGCGTCGCTCACGTGCGCACGGCGAGCGCTCTGATGCACTGCAAGCCGCGACCACTGCACCGGATGAGCGGACCACGCTCTATCAGTTGCGCGATGTCAACCTCGCGGATGCGGATGCACGCCGTGCGCTGTTCATCAGGATCGAGCACGACCTCGCCGTGCGCTATGCGGCGCTCGCGGTGACGGCGACCGGCAGTGATCGCGAGTGGCTGCTCAATGCCGCCTATGCGTCATCGCTTGCGGTCTTCACGCTCGGCGCCGGCGATGACCTCGTCACGGCACTGCCGGGACTCACCGTCTCCGCTCAGTAGCCCCCGCCTCAGCAGGCGCGACAGCTCACCGTTGCAGCGCGGCGGACACGACCTTCGTCACCTCGGCCACAGCGTCGTCAACGGCGATCGTCACCGACTCGCCGGTCGCTCGCGTGCGCAGTTCGACGACGCCCTCCTCGAGGCCGCGGCCCACGACGAGGATGTAGGGCCCTCCGAGAAGCTCGGCATCCTTGAACTTCACCCCCGGCGACACCTTGGGGCGGTCGTCGTAGAGCACCTCGATGCCTGCGGCTTCGATGTCTGCCGCAAGCGATGCCGCGTGCTGGAAGACGGCGTCGTCCTTGCCCGTCGCGACGATGTGGACGTGATACGGGGCGACATGGACGGGCCAGGCGAGGCCAAGCTCGTCGTGGTTGTTCTCCGCGAGCAGCGCGACGGCACGCGTCACGCCGATGCCGTAGGAGCCCATCGTCACCGTCACCTGCTTGCCGTTCTCGTCGAGCACCTTGAGGTCGAGTGCCTCGGCATATTTGCGGCCAAGCTGGAAGATGTGGCCGATCTCGACGCCACGCGCGAGCTCCAGCGGACCCGAGCCGTCGGGGGCCGGGTCGCCCGCTCTCACCTCGGCACCCTCGATGGTGGCGTCCGCAGTGAAGTCGCGCCCGGCGGTGAGGTCAAAGACGTGGCGTCCCGTCACGTTCGCGCCGGTGATCCAGCGGGTGCCGGGCACAACGCGGGGATCAAGGAAGTACGGGATGGCCGTATCGCCCTCGTCGCCGCGAGCCACACCCTCAGGGCGCACCTGGGGGCCCAGGGCAGCCGGGCCGATGTACCCCTTGACGAGCTCGGGGTGGCGCGCGAAGTCCTCATCGGTGGCCGGCTCCACGGTGGCGGGAGCAAGCGCCGCCTCGAGGCGCGTCATGTCCGCTTCGCGGTCGCCAGGCATCCCGACAACGAGGAGGCTCCTGGTGCCCGAGGGGTCGGTCAACGCAAGCACGACGTTCTTGAGGGTGTCCGACGCGTGCCAAGGCCGGTCCTCGCGCGGGAAACGGGCGTTCGCGACGTCGACCAGCGAGGCGATTGTCGGGGTGTCGGGCGTGTCTTCGACGTGTGCGGCAGGAGCGTCGGCCCAGTCGAGAGCGGGCGGAACCGGCGTCGTCACCGCTTCGACGTTCGCCGCGTAACCACCCGGCGAGCGCACGTAGGTGTCTTCACCCACTTCCGTGGGCGACAGGAACTCTTCGGATTTCGACCCGCCCATGGCTCCCGACATCGCATTGACGATGACGTAGTCGAGCCCGAGCCGGTCGAAGATGCGAATGTAGGCCTCGCGCTGTGCCTGATAGGAGGCCTCAAGACCGTCATCGGAGACGTCAAATGAGTACGAGTCCTTCATGATGAACTCGCGGCCCCGCAGGAGGCCAGCACGCGGGCGTGCCTCGTCGCGGTACTTCGTCTGGATCTGGTAGATCGTGAGCGGCAGATCCTTGTACGAGGAGTACAGGTCCTTCACGAGCAGGGTGAACATCTCCTCGTGCGTGGGCGCAAGCAGGTAGTCACCGCCCTTGCGGTCAGCCAGGCGGAAAAGGTTGGGCCCGTACTCGGTCCAGCGGCCCGTCGCCTCATAGGGCTCGCGCGGCAAGAGCGCGGGGAAGTGGACCTCTTGACCGCCAGCGGCGTCCATCTCTTCGCGGATGATGGCCTCGACTTTGGCCAGCACCTTGAGCCCGAGCGGCAGCCACGTGTAGATGCCAGGAGCGGCACGGCGAATGTAGCCCGCGCGAACGAGCAGCTTGTGCGACGCGACCTCGGCGTCGGCGGGGTCCTCACGGAGGGTGCGCAAGAAGAGAGTGGACATGCGAAGCATGGAGCCAGCGTAGTCGCCTCACGCCGGGCGGCGATGCGACGTCACCCGTAATCGGGAGACGCTTCGACGCCGGCGAACTCCTGAAGAGTGGTGACGCCGGAGTCTCGCATCGCCTTCGCGTTCTCCGCGCCCACATAACGCAGGTGCCACGGCTCCCACTTGTAGCCGGTCACCTGCTCTTTGCCCGCTGGGTAGCTGATGATGAAGCCGTGCTCATGAGCATGTGCTGCAAGCCAAAGCCCCGCCGCCGTTGAGCCGAAGTCTGCTGAGAAGCTGACCGCCGGCACGTTGTTCACATCGACGGCCAAGCCGGTCTGGTGTTCGGAATGACCCGGACGCGCGGAAGCGCGCTCCGCCTCGTGACGCCCGTACCGCGTGAGGTAGTCCTCGTGCTCGGCGCGTTGCTCCTCGTATGACCGGTACGCCGACACCGCGACAAAGCCCGCTCCCTCCGCATCGGCCGCGAGCCACATCTCGGCGTAGGCTGTGGCAGCTTCCTCCCGGAGCCGAGGTTCGCCCACCACGGGCACATCAGTGAGATCGACGAGGTCCACGGGCGCGTAGTCAACGGGGTCAAGGGGCCGGCGCTTTGTCACCACCACGGTGATCGAGGACGCGCTTGTGTAGTCGGCTGCGACGGCCACGCCCGGCGTGGCGACCGGAAACTCGGCCGACGCTGGAGCGGCCACCTCCCCCGCCGTGCTCGTGGAATCCGATGGAGCAGGTCGCGGCAGTTCACGGCTCGATTGGCAGGCGCTCGCCGCAATGATCGCCACGGCCGCGATGACGAACCGAGCACTCCGCAGCCTGCGTTCTCGCGGCAACACACCCATGACCTCAGCGTACGAGCCTCACCGTTTGAGGCTCACCGTAAGAGGCTCACCGTGCGCGCGCCGGGAGCTCGCGCAACCGGGACTGTGGTCCGTCGCGCTGGTGCGGCCAGCGGCGTACCGTCCGCGCTTATCGGGGGTGTTCGCCATGAAACCCATTCTCACCATGGCAGGCGGCATCGCGGTGGCATGGGCGATCGCGTTCGTTTTCGGCGCCGTCATTGCGCTGGGCCCCGCGCGCCTCGCTCGCGGCGATATCTCGGTGCTCAGCGTCGCAGCTGGCCTCGCCGCGCTTGCATGCGCCTGCGCTCTAGCGTGTCTCGCGTATCGCACGTCACAACGGTGGTGGATTCGGGCGATTGTCATCGTTGCCGCGCTCCCCCTTGTCGCGATCACGGCCTTCCCGCCTGCCGTTGCGGTCTGGGCGGTCTATCCGTCATACGCGCACGAGACGCATGCGGCACCACCCGGGGCGGCTGAGCTGAGCATTCCGTGCACTCGCGGAGCGACGCTCGGCGCGTGGTATCTGCCGTCAACGAATGGAGCAGCGGTGGTGCTCACGCACGGCGCGGGCTCGACCCGTGGCGCGACCCGTGCTCACGCGGAGGTCTTGAGCGACGCCGGCTACGGCGTCCTCATGGTTGACGCGCGCGGTCATGGCAGCTCGACGGGACAGGCGATGGACCTTGGCTGGTGGGGCGATGAGGACGTGCGCTGCGCCGTTGACGCGCTCACCGCACAGCCCGGTGTCGAGCCGGACCGCATCGGCATCGTCGGGCTGTCGATGGGCGGCGAGCAGGCACTCGGCGCGGCTCGGGCCGACGCCCGGGTGCGGGCGGTGATCGCCGAGGGTGCGACTCAGCGCACCGCGGCCGACAAGGCTGGTTGGCTGCCCGGCGGTCCGGGAGGGTGGATTCAACGCCGAATGGACTCGGTGCGGGACCAGCTTGTCGAATGGATGACCCCGGCACCCCGTCCGGGAACCTTGCGTGATGCCGCGCTGAGCACTGACGCTCCGATTCTTCTCATCGTGGCCGGCACGGTGGCTGATGAGTCTCGCGCGGCTGAGTGGATCAGCGCAGGCAATGCTCGCGTGCAGGTGGTGACCATCGCTGGCGCCAGCCACACCGGCGGCCTTCAGGCTGATCGCGAGCTGTGGAGCGAGACCGTGCTCGATTTTCTTCACGACACGCTCGGCTGAAGTGCCCGCCTAGAACATGATCGTGGCGAAGTGACCGACGCGCGTGAACCCAACGGCGTCGTACATGCGCACGGCGGCTTCATTGAAGTCATTGACGTACAGCGAGACCGTGCGGGCGTGATCGGCACGCACATGCCTGACGAGATCCGCCATGCTCGCGGCTCCTAGGCCGAGCCCGCGCACATCGGGATGGACCCACACACCCTGGACTTGCGCGACGCCGAGGCCCACGACCCCGACCTCCGCCTTGAAGACGACGGTCCGTTCCCCGTCGACGAGACCGAACTGGACGTAGCTTCTGCCACGCCGAATGAGGTGGCGCAAGCGGTCTTCGTAGGCATCGCGACCGTGGAGCAATGGGTCGTAGCCCACCTCGCCGATGAACATGTGGACTGCGGCAGGCAGGATGTCGGGATAGTCGCTCATGACGGAGCGGCGCAAGGGTTCCACGACAACCTCGCTCTGGCGGTGGCGAGTGACGGGATCTCCCGTCATCACCATCGACACCTGACGGATGCGCTCTTGACGAGCCGGCCCCCACGCATGCTCAAGACGGCCCCAGAGGTCGAGAGTGAGGCCCGCCTCCCCCACCAACGCGGCGGGGCGCACGAGCCGCTCGAGAATCCCCTCCGCAAGGTCGGCGCGAAGGTCATCGGCGTCGTCGACATCGTCCGACGGCAACACGGCGGTGAGGTTCGCGCCGCTCCATACGACACCCGCGATCTCGTGGGCACCGCGCTGGCGCACCGCCCACAGACCCGTCGGGATCACTCCAGAGCGCGACGCCGTCTCAAGATGCATTGCGGGCACGACGCTCGACACCGGATCGCGCGCGCACAGCGCGAGAGCCCGAGGCAGATCACGCCGCTGTACTGGGGTCAACACCTCGTGTCCCCTGCGCAGCAGCGCATCTGTCATGAGAGCGGCACCACCTGAGGGGCTGCACCCTCGATCGGCTCCATCGTCTCCGCAAGGCGCATTGCCTCCTCGATGAGAGTCTCAACGATCATGCTCTCGGGAACGGTCTTGATGACCTCTCCCTTGACAAAGATCTGGCCCTTGCCGTTTCCGGAGGCGACTCCGAGGTCCGCCTCACGCGCCTCGCCGGGGCCGTTGACGACGCAGCCCATGACGGCGACGCGCAGCGGCACTTCCATGCCCTCAAGGCCGGCCGTCACCTTCTCTGCGAGCTCGTAGACGTCCACCTGAGCGCGGCCGCATGAGGGGCAGGAGACGATCTCGAGCTTGCGGGGGCGCAGGTTGAGCGCCTGCAGAATCTGGATGCCGACCTTGACCTCTTCGACGGGAGGTGCGGACAGGGACACCCGGATCGTGTCGCCGATGCCCTTGCTCAGCAGCGCACCGAAGGCCGTTGCCGACTTGATGGTGCCCTGGAAGGCNGGGCCGGCCTCGGTGACGCCCAGGTGCAGCGGCCATTCGCCACGCTCAGCGAGCATCTCGTAGGCGCGCACCATGACGACGGGGTCGTTGTGCTTGACGGAGATCTTGAAGTCGTGGAAGTCGTGCTCCTCGAAGAGGCTCGCCTCCCACACTGCCGACTCAACGAGAGCCTCGGCCGTCGCCTTGCCGTGCTTGGCGAGGAGGCGGGGGTCCAGAGAACCGGCGTTGACGCCGATGCGAATCGACGTGCCGTGGTCTCTTGCGGCCTGCGCAATCTCCTTCACCTGGTCGTCGAACTTCTTGATGTTGCCCGGGTTCACGCGCACGGCGGCGCAGCCGGCTTCAATGGCGGCGAACACGTATTTGGGCTGGAAGTGGATGTCGGCGATGACGGGAATCTGCGACTTGGTCGCGATGGCGCGCAGAGCGTCGGCGTCATCCTGCGTGGGACACGCCACCCGGACGATGTCGCAGCCCGACGCGGTCAGTTCCGCGATCTGCTGCAGGGTCGAGTTGATGTCGTGAGTCTTGGTGGTGGTCATCGACTGCACCGAGATCGGCGCGTCTCCACCCACGTCAACGGTGCCCACCTTGATCTTGCGCGTCACACGTCGTGGCGCAAGGGTCGGTGCGGGCATGCCCGGCATTCCCAGGCCAATAGTCACAGCAGTCACTCCTTAGTCGGGCCGCTCATGTGATGCGCACCGGCGCCACAATGTCGGCGTAGATGAGCACGAGGCTCATCAGAATCAGTATCCCGAAAACTCCGTACGCGACGGGCATCATCCGCGCTACGTCAACGGGCGCGGGACGCGGAGCGTTGCGAACGCGTGCCCACCCGTTCTTCACGGCCTGCCACAGAGCAGATGCGATGTGACCGCCGTCAAGAGGGACGAGCGGGATCATATTGAACACAAAAAGTGCGAGATTAAGTCCAGCCAACAGCAAGAGCAGCTGCGCGATCTGGTCCTTCAAGGTGACGCCTTCGACGTCCGTCGATGTCACGTCACCGGCCGCACGGCCAATGCCGACAATGCCCATGACGGACGCCTGCGAACGATCCTCAAGCCCAAAGGCCGCACGGGTCACGTGATAGAGCTGAGTTGGAAGCGTCGCGACGATCTTCGCTGTCTCGACGGTGTAGGTGCCGGCGATCTCGACGCCTGACCACAGCGGCTGGCGCTGATCCTCGACGAGAGAGTAGACGCCGAGGAAGCCGATTGGCTCTGATTGCGGTCCTGCGGAGCCTGCACGCTCGCGGGCGGCGGGCGTGACGCCAAGGTCAAGCACCTGGCCGTCGCGATCGATCGTCAACAGGATCGGCTGACCAGGACGCTCAGACACGTAGCCCGTGAGGTGAGACCAACCCTCGATCTCGATGCCGTCGACCAAGAGCACCGTGTCCCCCGGCTGAAGTCCGGCAAGAACCGCAGGCGACGTCGGGTCTGCCGGAGTGCACTCGTTCGCCCCGGGCGCTGGCACACACGCGATCGTGTCGCGCACCGTCGACGTCTGCGTCGGCACGCCCATCCCCGACAGCACCACCGTGAAAAGCGCGATCGCCAGGATGAGGTTCATCACCGGCCCGCCAGCCATCACGATGACCTTTCGCCACCACGACAGGTGATAGAAGGCGCGCGCATCGTCCTCGCCGATCTCCGCCTCGGATNCGGCGCGAGCATCAGCAACGAGAGTCTTGCCCCAACCGCGCACCGCTGCGGACTTCACCGCATAGGTCGGCGGCACCATCCCCACAAGGCGCACATACCCTCCCAAGGGGATCGCCTTGATGCCGTACTCCGTCTCGCCCCGCCTCGTTGACCACAACGTGGGACCGAAGCCAACGAAGTACTCCGACACCTTGACGCCAAAGCGCTTCGCGGGCCACATATGCCCTAGCTCATGCCATGCAATTGACACCAGCAGACCGACGACGACCACGACGATGCCAAGCAGTGCGAGCATGGCTCCACTGTAGGCCAGCGAAGGGCAGCTACCGCGCGGAAATCAGGGCGTCGGCGCGGCGTCTGGCGAACGCTTCTGCCTCATCGACCGCGGCTAGGGTGATCTCGCCGGGCGCCTCGAATTCCTCGACGACTGCACGCACGGTGTCGACGATGTCGACAAAGCGCAGACGCCCTGCAGCGAAGGCGGCGACGCATTGCTCATTGGCGGCATTGAACACGGCCGGGTGCAGGTCCGACGCTGCTGCAGCTGAGCGGGCAAGCGCGATTGCCGGGAACACCTCGTGATCGAGAGGTTCAAAGGTCCACTCGTGGGCTCGCGACCAGTCGATGGCGGGCGCAACATCATCCATGCGCTCAGGCCAGCTCAGGCCAAGACCGATGGGCAGACGCATGTCGGGCGGGGATGCCTGGGCGATCGTGGAGCCGTCGACGAACTCGACCATCGAGTGGATCACCGACTGCGGGTGGATGACCACCTTGATCTGCTCATACGGCATCGCAAACAACCAGTGCGCCTCGATCACCTCGAGCGCCTTGTTGACGAGCGTGGCCGAGTTGATCGTGACCACCGGGCCCATGTCCCAATTGGGGTGCTTGAGCGCCTGCTCCGGAGTCACCGTCTCCAGTCGCGCCCGGTCCCAGCCGCGAAAGGCCCCGCCCGACGCGGTCAACACGAGGGCGCGCACTTCAGCGGGGGCGCCACTGCGCAGCGCCTGTGCGAGTGCCGAGTGCTCCGAATCGACGGGGACGATCTGGTCAGGGCGCTGCGTCGCACCGGCGACAATCGCGCCACCAGCAACGAGCGACTCCTTGTTTGCAAGGGCGAGAGTGGAGCCTGACTCCAGCGCCGCGAGAGTGGGCCGCAGACCAACCGACCCTGTGATCCCGTTGAGCACCACGTCAGCGCCGCGTCGTGCAGCCTCGACGACAGCGTCGGCGCCACCGGCGATCTCGACGCCGCTGACATCACCGAGTGCGCTGCGCAGAGCCGGCACCGCGTCCTCGCGTGCCACCGCGACGAAAGAAGGCCGCAACTGGCGCACTTGCTCCGCCACCGCCTCGGGCGCGCTGCCGCCTGCAGCAAGCGCGATGACATCGAAGGCGTCGGGGTGGCGGCCGATGACGTCGATCGCTTGGACGCCGATCGAGCCGGTGGAGCCGAGCAGGCTTACCGTGCGACGGGTCACTGGGCTCCCTGGAGGATGTCGACAACCCGGGCGAGGTAGGCGTCAACCACACGCTCGTCATACGCACCGCGGCGCCCACGCCTGTTGAAGACCGCGTTGCGAACGTCGTCCGGAGTGAGAGTCTGACCTGAGTCGAAGAAGGCGATGAGCCGGTTGAGCAAGGTGTCGACCTCGCGGGCGTCGTAACCCCGGCGTGCCTTGGTGGGTGGGCTGAAGCGCTGACCCAAAGGCCTGCGCAAGCGCGGATACAGCACTTGGGCGCTCTGCGCGAGACGCGTCATCCATGCCTGCTGGCCGTTCGTGCGCACAAACTCGTCCCGAGCGCGCACAGCAAAGGCCGCTTCGAGACGATCAAGAGCGGCGTCNACCTCGGACGTCTTGTAGCCGCGGTAGACCATGTCGAAGGCCGCGCGGCGCACATCGAAGGACGACATCGCGTCGGCATCGAGAGCAGGGCGTTCGTACGCAATGCGAGCGTTCGCGAAGAACTCATCGACCTGCGCCCGGTTGTAGCCCTTCTTCAGGAACTTCTCATGCGGGAACATGTCGGTCATTCGTCCTCCTTGATCGCGAGCTGGCCACACGCGCCATCAATGTCGCTCCCCCGAGTATCGCGGATGGTGACCGGGATTCCGTGAGATGAAAGCGTGTCGACAAACTCTCGTTCCACGGCGGGATCCGACGCCGTCCACTTGCTTCCCGGAGTGGGATTGAGCGGGATGGGGTTGACGTGCACCCAGCCGCGACCGCGCTCGTTGAGCTTGCGGCCGAGCAGGTCGGCGCGGTGCGCGTGATCGTTGATGTCACGGATCAACGCATATTCGATGCTGACTCGCCTGCCGGTCGCGTCGAAGTACCGGCGCGCGGCGTCCAGGGCGTCGTCCACGCTGTAGCGGGTGTTGATCGGCACAAGCTCGTCACGGAGTTCATCGTCGGGCGCATGGAGACTCAAGGCGAGAGTCACCTGGAGGCCCTCCTTGGCGAGCCGATCGATCGCCGGAGCGAGGCCGACCGTCGAGACGGTCACGTGGCGTGCCGAAAGGCCAAAGCCCACAGGCGGCGGGGCGATCAGCGTGCGAACGGTGGACACGACCGCCTTGTAGTTGGCGAGCGGCTCCCCCATCCCCATGAACACGACGTTCGACAGGCGAACGGGCTCACCGAGCTGCCCATCGCGAGCTGCGCGGGCCGCAAGACGTACCTGCTCGATGATCTCGGCGGCAGACAGGTTCCGGGTCAGGCCCATCTGGCCCGTCGCGCAGAACGGGCACGCCATCCCGCAACCCGCCTGGCTCGTCACGCACAAGGTCGCGCGGTCTGGGTACTTCATCAGCACCGACTCGACCTTGACGCCATCGTGAAGAGCCCACAGGGTCTTCACGGTCGCCCCCCGATCAGCCTCAAGAGTCCGCACCACCGACATGAGCGGCGGGAAGAGCGCCGACGCCATGTCCTCGCGGGCGCCAGCTGGCAGATCCGTCATCTCGTCGGGGTCGACGGTGAGGTGCGAGAAATAGTGCGTCGCAATCTGCTTGGCACGGAAGGCGGGATGGCCGAGACCTTCGACTGCCGCCGCCCGAGCGTCGGCGTCCATATCCGCAAAGTGCAAAGGCGCCTTGCCCCGCTTGGGTGCCGCCATCTGCAGGAGCGGTCGAGGGGCTGCCTCGTTCACAGGCCACCACCGCCGAGAGTGCCGAGGAAGATCGCGAACACGACATACGCGACGGGAGCGGCGAAGAGCAGGGAGTCGATGCGATCGAGGATGCCGCCGTGGCCGGGGATCACGCTCGACATGTCCTTGATGTGGATGTCCCGCTTGAGGGCACTCTCCGCGAGGTCTCCCACCACACCAGCCGCCGAGCACGCAAAGCCGATCGCGGCGCCGATGTACCACTCGCCGTCAAAGAAGAAGTAGGCGGCGATTGAGGCGACGATGACGCCAAGGACGACGCCACCGATCGCGCCTTCCCACGTCTTCTTGGGGCTCACTCTCTCAAGGAGCTTGTGGCGACCGAAGCGCATTCCAGCGGCGAGCGCACCCGTGTCATTCGCGACGACCGCAAGCACCACGAGGATGACGCGCAGCCAGCCGTCGTCTGCCAGTTCAAGCAAGAGCAGGAACGATGCGAGGAACGGAATCCACAGTAACGACAGCACTCCCGCCAGGGAGTCGGCGAGAGTGTTCTCAACACGCTCATCACCAAGGCGCCACGCAACCACGCCCGCACAGCCGACGAGCAGCGCGACGACAAGGCCTTCGGGCTTCGCGAACCACGTGGCGATGCCCATGCCGACCGTCGCCGCGATGAGCGGCACCAGCGGGATGCGGCGGCCGTGCTTGGCCAGCGCCCGCTTCCACTCGATGAGTGCACCGATCGTGAACGCGTACAGGACGATCGCGAACACGAGCGGGTGTACCCATGCCGCAAACACGGCAAGTCCAAGGAGGCCGACGCCCACAGCNGTTGCCACGGGCATGTTGCGTCCGCCTTTGGACCGCCCCGGCTCTTCCGCGGTCTCCTCGGCGAGGCTCTCTATTGCGAGCTCCTCAGTGGTGACGAGACCGTCGAAGTGGGGGCCCTGAGGCCACGCTTCGCCTTCTTGAGGGATGCGGAACTCTTCGTCAGGAAGCCCGAGGTCGACAGTGTCCTCTGCGTCCGGCCACGGCACCGGCTCGAGGGGGTCCGTGTGACGGGGGACGTCCTCACCGGCAAGGTGGGCGCGAGCGGCTACTGCTGCCGGAGCCGAGGAGTCGAGCGGGGGGTCGACAGCGTCGTCCTCGACCGGAAGGCCCCATAACTGCGACGGCGTCGGATCGACATGCTCTGGAGCGCGGGCGCGGCTGCGCCTTTCGAACGCCGACAACTGCAGTGCACGGTACCGATGCGGCGAGAAAAGGTCTGCGGCACGCTGACGCCTGCCCTTGGGCTGCGCGGCTTGTACGTCCTCAGGGCCCGGGGATGCGGGCGTGGGCTCGGCGTCCTCGCCCGTCATCAGACCTCGAGAAGCTCGCTCTCCTTGCGAGCGAGCATGGCGTCGATCTTGTCGACGTGGCTTTTCGTCAACCCGTCGAGTTCCTTCTCAGCGCGTGCGCCTTCGTCTTCGCCGATGTCGCCAGCCTTGACGGCCGCATCGATGGCGTCCTTGGCCTTGCGGCGCATGTTGCGCACGGTCACACGCGACTCCTCAGCACGCTGCTTGGCGAGCTTGACGTAGTCACGCCGACGCTCTTCGGTCATCGGCGGCATGTTGATGCGGATGACCTGGCCATCGTCGGTGGGGTTGACGCCAAGGTCCGAGGTGCGCAACGCCTTCTCGATGTCCTTCTTCGCGTTCATGTCATACGGCTGGATCACCACGGTGCGCGCTTCAGGAATGGAGATTGAGGCAAGCTGCTGCAGCGGCGTGGGAGCGCCGTAATACTCGACGGCAATGTTGGCGAACAGAGCCGTCGATGCCTGTCCCGTGCGGATGGAGGCGAGGTTGTCACGCGCCACGTTGAGCGCGTTGTCCATGTTCTCCTCGGCGTCGAGGAGGATCTCGTCGATCACGTCATTCCCTTCGTGCGGCGACCTAGGCGGTCACACGCGTCCCGATTCTCTCACCCACGAGAGCGCGCGTCACGTTGCGAGGCTCATCGAGCCCGAAGACCACCATCGGTACGCGGTTGTCCATAGCGAGCGAGAAGGCTGCCTGATCCATCACCTGCAGGCGACGCACCAGCGCATCGGCGTACGTCACTTCCTCAAGGCGCTCGGCGTTCGGGTCCTTGCGCGGGTCCGCCGAGTAGACAGCATCGACACCGTTCTTGCCCATGAGCACCTCGGTGCAGCCGGTTTCGAGCGCGCGCTGGACCGACACGGTGTCGGTGGAGAAGTACGGCATCCCCGCGCCGGCGGCGAAGATCACCACACGGCCCTTCTCGAGATGGCGAATTGCACGCAACGGAATGTACGGCTCGGCCACCTGGCCCATGGTGATCGCGGTCTGCACTCGCGTCACCACACCGGCCTGCTCAAGGAAATCCTGCAGGGCGAGGGCATTCATCACGGTGCCGAGCATGCCCATGTAGTCGGCGCGTGCGCGCTCCATGCCGGCTTGGCTCAGCTCTGCGCCGCGGAAGAAGTTGCCGCCACCGACGACGATCGCCACCTGGACACCCTGGCGGACGGCCTCACCGATCTCACCAGCGATTCGACGGACGACGTTGGGGTCAAGACCCACCGAGCCGCCACCGAACATCTCGCCGGAGAGCTTGAGCAGAACGCGACGCGCCGCGGGAGTCGCTGAGCCCGAATGGGTTGCTTCTTCGGGCATCAGTTCCTCCTCGCGGCGCGTGGCTACAGGCTGTGAGTCTTAGGCTCCCACACGGAAGCGAGCGAAGGCCGTAACTTCGCCGCCGGTGGCCTCGACCACCTTGCCCACCGTGGTCTTCGGGTCCTTGGCGAATGCCTGCTCAGGCAGCACGTTCTCCTTGAAGAAGCCGTTCATGCGGCCTTCGACAATCTTGGGGAGCGCAGCCTCGGGCTTGCCTTCGTTGCGAGCGGTCTCCTCCGCCACACGACGCTCGTTCTCGACGACGTCTGCGGGGACCTCGTCGCGGTTGAGGTAGAGGGGCGAGTAGGCGGCGATGTGCATCGCCACGTCGCGAGCGACGTCAGCGGCCTTTGCGTCCGCACCGACGAGCACGCCTACCTGTGCAGGGAGGTCCTTGTTCGTCTTGTGGAGGTACTCGACCACGACGGGGGCCTCGACGCGAGCGACACGACGCAGCACGACCTTCTCGCCGAGCACGCCGGCGTTCTCGTCGATGACGTCCTTGACGGTCTTGCCAGCGAGCGGAGCCGCGAGGGCAGCCTCAACGTCAGCAGCACCGGCAGCGACAACGGCCTCGAGCACCTCGTTGGCGAGGTTCACGAACTTCTCGTTCTTCGCAACGAAGTCGGTCTCGGAGTTGAGCTCGATGAGCGTGCCCACCTGGCCGCCATCTCCATCGGAGATGTGCGATGCGACGAGACCCTCGGAAGCCGAGCGGCCCTCGCGCTTGGTGACGCCCTTGAGACCCTTCACACGCAGGATGTCCACGGCCTTGTCAAGGTCGCCGTCAGCCTCGTCGAGCGCCTTCTTCACGTCCAGCATGCCGGCACCGGTGCGCTCGCGGAGCGCCTGGATGTCAGCGACGGTGTAGTTCGCCATGTCAGTCCTTACTTCTCGTCGGCCTTGGCGGCAGCAGGCTTCTTCGCTGCAGCCTTGGCGGCGGGGGCCTTCTTGGTAGCGGCCGGCTTGTCTTCGGTCTCAGCCTTGTCGGCTGCGGCCTTCGCGGCGGGCTTCTTCGCCGCAGGCTTCTTGGCGGCAGGCTTCTCAGCGGCCTCAGCGGCCGGGGCCTCTTCAGCAGCCGGGGCCTCTTCAGCAACCGGGGCCTCTTCCGCGGCGGGAGCCTCAGCAGCGGCCTCCCCACCGTCGAGAAGCTCCTGCTCCCACTCGGCGAGCGGCTCAGCGTCGGCGCCAGCGGCGGCATCGTCGCCGCTCTTGCCCGAGTGACGCTGCTTGATGCCCTCAGCGACAGCGTCGGCGATCACGCGGGTGAGCAGACCCACCGAGCGAATCGCGTCGTCGTTGCCGGGAATGCCGTACTGGACATCATCGGGGTCGCAGTTCGAGTCGAGGATGCCCACCACGGGGATGCCCAGCTTGCGGGCCTCGTCCACGGCGAGGTGCTCCTTGTTGGTGTCGACGATCCAGATGACGGAAGGCGTCTTGGCCATGTCACGGATACCGCCGAGGACCTTGTCGAGCTTGTCCTTCTCGCGACGCAGGCCAAGCAGCTCCTTCTTGGTGCGGCCGGAGCCAGCGACGTCGTCGAAGTCGATCTCTTCGAGTTCCTTGAGGCGAGCGACACGCTTGCTCACGGTCTGGAAGTTGGTCAGCATGCCGCCGAGCCAACGCTCGTTGATGTAGGGCATCCCGACGCGCGAGGCCTGCTCGGCGATGGTCGACTGCGCCTGACGCTTCGTGCCAACGAATAGCACGGTGCCACCGTGAGCGACGGTGTCACGCACGAACTCGTACGCCACGTCGATCTTGGCGAGCGACTGCTGCAAGTCGATGATGTAGTTGCCGTTGCGCTCGGTGAGGATGAAGCGCTTCATCTTGGGGTTCCAGCGGCTGGTCTGGTGTCCGAAGTGGACACCTGCATCAAGCAGCTGGCGCATGGTCACGACTGCCATGGCGATCGTCCTTGTCTGCACGCGCAGGCGTGCTGAGGAACGGGAGAGAACTCCCTGAGTTTTCGGTTGACGATGGGGGCCGGGTGGTCCACATCCCTAGTGCCAACGCGGCTCCGCACCGGCTGTTCGGCCGGACCTTTGCTTCACCGGCGCCCTCCTGCGTGGCAGGCGGGCGAATGGCACGCGTTGTCACCCGCTCACACGGGTGCGGGACTATCGTAGCCGATTCGCTTGGGCACTGCGCTCAGCGGACGGATGTTCACATCTGCGCCGTTGTGCGCCTATCCCCCGTCGGCCGACCGCCGCGGACCTTCGCCACGTGCGCTGTGGTCCGCTCGTCACATGGTGCACGGAGGATCGCCAGGGCGGCAACGGGTGCGTGTCGGAAGCGTCGGCTTCGTGATCGGCGTGGTGTCAGCGACGGTGGCAGCGCCCGCTCTGCCTGCCACCATCCCCCTGTCCCCGCCTTCTGCGGCCGACGCTCGGGTCGGGCACTCCCTGACAGGCGCCGAGGCCGTCGCACCGTGCGTTCTCCCCGTACCCGGCGCTCACGTGATGGCGCTCGCCAGCATTCCACGCGAACGATGGCAGGCGGGCCATCGCGGAATCGACATCGCGTCGGCAGCGGGCGATGAGGTCGTTGCACCTGCTACAGGGACGGTGGAGTACGTCGGCTTTGTCGTTGATCGGCCAGTCATCACCTTGCGCCACGCGGAAGGCCTGCGCACCTCTCTTGAGCCAGTGGAGTCGCCGCTCAGCGTGGGCGATGCGGTGGAACGCGGCGCGCCCGTGGGCACTGTCTCGTCAGCAAGCGGACACTGCACGCCCAACGCCTGCGTCCATTGGGGCATGCGGAACGGAGATGACTACGTAGACCCGCTCACATGCATACCCGGCTTCGGCACCGTGGTGCTCTTGCCTTTGAGCGGTGCTTAAGCGAAGGCACCCGTCTTGATGAGGCTCTCGCGGAGCTTCTTCACCGCAGCAGAGTGGATCTGCGACACACGAGACTCCGTCACCCCGAGGATCTGACCGATCTGGGCGAGCGTGAGGTTCTCGTAGTAGTAGAGGTGGAGCACCTGCTTCTCGCGATCGCGCACGCCCTGAACCGCCGTAGCGAGGAGGGAGTGGGTCTCACGAACTTCGACCGATGTCGACACCCCAGGCACCGCAAGCGCGGCGACCGACTCGATACCGCTCGTGTCCGGTTCGGTGCCAAGAGAGTCGAGCGCGGCGACATGGCTCAACGCGACCTGCGCACGCACGGTGCGAACCTCGGCGATCTCCCAGCCAAGCTCTTGAGCGACGTCATCATCTGTCACCTGGCGGAGCAACCGCTGCTCGAGTGCACGCAGCGCGGTCTCGACGGCGCGGGCCTTCGAGCGGACCGAGCGCGGGACCCAGTCGGCGGCGCGCAGTTCGTCAATGATCGCTCCGCGGATGCGGGTCGATGCATAGGTCTCAAACTTGAATCCGCGCTCGAGCTCGAACTTCTCGACAGCGTCGATGAGGCCGAACATGCCGTAGGAGACGAGGTCTGCCAGTTCGACAGTCTCCGGCAGGCGGCCGATCATGCGGGAAGCGACGTGGGTGACAAGAGGCGCATAGTGCGTGATGAGCCGGTCCCGCGCTTGGCGGCGCTGCGCTTCATCACCGTCGGTGAACAGTCGCCAGTCGGCCTGGACACGGTCGTTCCGTGTCACACCGGGCGTGTCGAGTTCATCGAGATACATGGTTTCCTCTCCTCATGCCCTCGGGTGTGCGAGCGCGTACGCAGAGCGCAGACGATCAGCCGAGACGTGGGTGTACCGCTGAGTAGTGGCGAGTGATGCGTGGCCGAGCACTTCTTGGACCGACCGCAGATCGGATCCGCCTTGGAGCAGGTGCGTTGCGGCCGTATGGCGAAGTCCGTGCGGGGCGAGGTCTGGGACGCCCGCAAGTTCGGCAAGGTCGTGGATGACGGCGCGCACCTGACGTTGGTCGATGCGATTGCCGCGGGCGCCCACAAACAGCGCGGGCGTTGCGGGATTGAGGTGGGTGCGACCGCGCGTGAGCCAGGCATCGAGAGCCAGCATTGCGGGCTTTCCGCATGGGACGACCCGTTCCTTGTTTCCCTTGCCGAGCACGCGCACGGTGCGTTCAGCGAAGTCGACGTCGTCGATATCGACGCCGGTGAGCTCGCCGACACGTATTCCGGTTGCGTACAGCAGTTCTGCGATCGCCCAGTCCCGGATGTCGAGTGGCTCTCCGCTGTCTGCACGCATCATCGCGGTGTCGAGGAGCGCGCGCGCCTCATCGACCGCGAGCGCGTTGGGGATGGTCTGGGCTGGACGGGCGGATGCAAGACGCAGCGCGGGGTTGTCCTCGGTCACGCCTTCTCGCTGAGCCCACGCAAAGAAGGCGCGCACTGCCGCCCCACGGCGAGCAAGGGTCGAGCGACTCAGTCCCGCCGCCGCTTGTGTGGCGAGCCATGCGCGCAGGTCGGTGAGAGTGACATCGCCCCACGTGGAATCGTCGTCAAGTTCAAGGAAGTCAGCGAGAGCACGAATGTCGGCGATGTATGCGCGCACCGTGTGCTCTGAGGCGCCGCGGCCATGACGCATGGCAACGGCGTATCGCTCGAGCACCTCATGCGACGTCGACATGTGGCCACTGTGGCATCGTCACAGCAGTCAAAGCAACCCCGTTGATCACATTTGTAACATCAGCCACACTCTCGACGCACGATTTTTCCTATTTTGTCCCTTTTTTGGGCGCTATCAGCGCCTTTCTCCAGCCCCCATGGTGCGCTTCGAGGAGTCCCCGCGCGGCCAGGGCCCCCGCGGCGACCCTCGTCGACTGGCGATCGAGACCAGCCCGGCGTGCAAGCGCCTCAACATCGCATCCTCTTGAGGAGGCCGCATCGAACACCGCCCGCTGATGCGAGTCATCAAAGTCGAAGACGCCCTGCTTGTCCTTGCCCGCCGCGTGGGGCACGGGCGCATGCTGAGCCCACTCCGGCGTCGAGACCATCAGCTCCACCGCGTCTGCCGCGCATCCGATGAGCACAGCCGCGCCGTCGCGAATCAGGTCGTGACAACCAGTGGACGATGCTGACGTGACGGCTCCCGGAACGGCGCCCACCGGTCGCAGGAGCTCGGCCGCATGCCTCGCCGTGCTCAAGGCTCCCGAGCGAGCCGCCGCCTCGACCACGACCGTGGCACCGGCGGCGGCGATGAGGCGATTGCGGCTGAGGAAGCGTGACCTGTGGGGTGCGAAGCCCGGAGGCACCTCGCTCACAACTGCTCCGTCACGGATGAGGTCCGTCAACGCGGGGGCGTTCGCTGTTGGGTACAAGCGATCGATGCCGCCCGCCATCACCGCAACCGACCGTGCTCCCATCGCCAACGCGGCTCGATGCGCGGCGATATCGATCCCGAAGGCGCCGCCTGAGATCACCGTGCCACCAGCCCCTGCGACCGCTTGAGCGACCTCGGCCGCCATATGCGCGCCATACGATGTGGCAGCCCGCGAGCCCACGACCGCCGTGGATCGCGCCC
>JGI12420J12819_1000633_pt1 | contig 18940 bp, 16 predicted proteins | sample Passage237A_FD_12819 | JGI IMG/M metagenome (IMG submission 12819) | reverse complement strand
TTGGTGAACACCACCAGCGCGGCCCAGCCCGCCGCTGCGAAGGGCGAGACCCACAGGCTGGCGAACACGGCAAGAATCAGCACGAGCGCCGGCACGGCCAGCACGCTGGAAAGGCGCGAGTTGGCGTATTCGTCGATCAGTTCGAAATCGAAGGCCGAGCGTGTGCCAGAGGTGGAGGTCAGACGCTGGCGCGCTTCCTCGACGGCCTTTTGCGAGTTGCGTTTCAGCTCGCGGCCCAGATGGGCGCGCACGTCGGGATCGTGCATCGCGGGCTTAGCCGGCATTACGCTTACTCAACAACGACAACTGACAATACGAGCGTTGAACCCGCTCGCTACGCTTGCACGCGAGAGCCTATGCGAAGCATGGTTAAGCGGTGGTGAAAACAGGGGGCTGCCGGGTGGGCGAGGACGGCCGGAAGGAGGGGGCAGGGCGCATGCGAGCGGAGCCCATGCCGGCCTGGGCCGGCGGCCGCAAGCGCCAGCCCTATGTTCGGTCGCGCTGGTCCATCGGCATGTGGGCGCCCCTGATCGCTGTTGCGGCGCTGGTGGTCTGGGCCGTGCTGCCGCCGGGGCTGCCGCCCGGACCGGTCACGGGCAGGAGCCGCGTCATCGACGGCGACACGCTCGACGTGGCCAACCGGCGCATCCGCCTCGCCGGCATCGACGCGCCGGAGCGGCAGCAGGAGTGCCCCGATGCGCAAAAACAGCCGTTCCCCTGCGGCGAAACTTCGCGCCGCACGCTGAACGACTTGGTCGGGCGCGGTCCCGTCACCTGCCGCCCCATCGAACTCGATCGCTATGGCCGGGTGATCGCCACCTGCGAGTTCCGCGGGGCCGACCTCGGCGAGGTCATGGTCACTGCCGGCCAGGCCGTCTCCAGTGGCCGATACGCCGCGCTGGAGTCAGAGGCGAAACTCGCCCGGCGCGGCATCTGGGCCGGTACCTTCGAAACCCCCGCCCAATGGCGCCGCGCCCATCAGGTGGACGATGCCGAAGGGGCTCCCGACTGGCCGATCACAAGTTTCCTCAAATGGGTCGGAAAGGTGTTCTTCCGTTGACAGGCGCAACATAGTTCCGTTTTATGACCATTCTTCCCGGCAGGCTTTGCGCGAACTCGCGCGAACAAGCCCCAAGCCGCAATGTCATTTCAGGGGGCTGAAATAGCTTTGGACAAGATCGACCGCAAGATTCTGGCGCTGCTCCAGAAGGATGCAACGACGCCGGTGGCCGAGATCGGCCGCAAGGTGGGTCTCTCCACCACGCCGTGCTGGCGTCGTATCCAGAAGATGGAAGAGGATGGCGTGATCAAGGGTCGGGTCGCCGTGCTCGATCCTGTCAAGGTGAATGCCGGGGTCACGGTGTTCGTTTCCATCCGCACCAACGAGCACAACGAAGCCTGGATGCGGAAGTTCTCGGCCGTGGTCGACGACTTCACCGAAGTGGTCGAGTTCTACCGCATGAGCGGCGAGACAGATTACCTGCTGCGCGTCGTCGTGCCCGACATCGCTGCCTACGACGCCTTCTACAAGAAGCTGATCTCGAAGATAAACCTGACGGACGTCAGTTCTTCCTTCGCCATGGGCCAGATCAAGTACACCACCGCCCTGCCGCTCGAATTCGCCATCGTCTCCGACGACGACAAGTAAGGTTAAGTGTTGGCCGGGCTGCCTGTGCTCCTCCGCCGCGAAGCGGGGGAGGGGCTATGCGCAGCATGGGGGAGGGGGTGGCAAAGACGACGGCCTCTCACCGCGATCTGCTCAACCGCAGAGGTGCTCTACCCGATGGCGGTAATCTCGAGCTTGCTGTCGCCGAGCACTGCCACATCGCCAACCGCCTTGCCCATCAGCGCCCGCGCAATGGGCGAGGCGAACGAGATCGTGCCCGCCCGCGGGTCAGCCTCGTCCTCGCCGACGATCCGGTAGGTCTGCACCCGGCCGTCGTCGCGCTCGAAGGTGACTGTGTTGCCAAAGCCCACGCTGTCTGTGCCGGCCGGCTCCGGCACCACTTGGGCCGTGCGCACCCTTTCGGCGAAATAGCGCAGGTCGCGATAGGGCACGGCGGCTTGGCGCCGCCGTTCATCGACATCCTCGATGCGGTTGGCGGCGTCATAGGCCAGCTCCGCCTCACGCAGCTGGCGTTGCAGTGCGGCGAGCCCTTCCCTGGTCACGAGGTTGGGGCCGGACGACACCGGCCGGTCCGGGAGGAGCAGCTCGGCGGCGGTCTCGGCGCTGTCTTCCTTGGTGAAGGCAACGCTCATCGATCAGCCTCCGGTTACGCTCATGTGCCGGCTCACGGCCGGTCCCGTATGGTCACGATCGAGAACGAAGTCGTGGCCCTTCGGTTTCAGCAGCATCGCCTGGTCCATTGCCGCGTCGAGCGCGCCCGCCCCGCCTTCCCGGATCGCCGTCCGCAGGTCCACCATCGCATCCTGCCCCAGGCACATGTAGAGCTGCCCGGTGGCGGTGAGGCGCACGCGGTTGCAGCTCTCGCAGAAATTGTGGCTCATCGGGGTGATGAAGCCGATCAGCCCGCCGGTTTCCTTCACGAAGTCGTAGCGCGCTGGCCCGCCGGTGCGGTGCGGGGTGGGCTCGAGCGTGTACTTCGCCATCAGCCGCTCGCGCATCTCCTTGAGCGGCAGGTAGGCGTCGACCCTGTCCATGCCCACTTCGCCCAGCGGCATGCCCTCGATCAGGGTCAGGCCGTAGCCGCGCCCGTGGGCCCAGTGCAGCATCGGCTCGATCTCCTGGTCGTTGATGCCGCGCATCGCCACCATGTTGATCTTGATCCTGAGGCCCGCCGCGGTGGCGGCCTCTATGCCGTCGAGCACGTCAGGCAGTCGGCCGCGCCGCGTGATTTCTGCGAACCTGTCCGCATCGAGCGTATCGAGCGACACGTTGAGGCGCTTCACCCCCGCCTTTGCCAGACCCTCGGCATGCTTGCGCAGCTGGCTGCCATTGGTGGTGAGCGTCAGCTCCTCGAGCCCGTTGCCGAGATGGCTGCCGATCTTCTGGACGAGGTCCATGATATCGCGGCGCACCAGCGGCTCGCCGCCGGTGAGGCGAATCTTCTTCACCCCGCGCGCCACGAACGCGGTGGCGATCTGGTCAACCTCCTCGAAGCTCAGCACCTCCTTGCGGGGCAGGAAGGTCATGTGCTCGCTCATGCAATAGGTGCAGCGGAAGTCGCAGCGATCGGTGACCGAGATGCGCAGATACGTGATCTGCCGCCCATAGCGGTCGATCAACGGTGCCGCGCCGGTTGGCGCAAGGTTCGGCTGTTCGATGAGCGTTAGCGACATAGGTGAGACATATCGTAGCGCAGCCTCACGATCCAACAATCATCGATATAAAAAAGGCCGGCCCTGAGGCCGGCCGGATGAACTTGCGGTGAGGCCCTTACTGCTTCACCACCACCAGGGCGCCAACCTTTACGCGCTCGTAGAGGTCGGTCACGTCCTCGTTGGTGAGGCGGATGCAACCCGAAGAGACGGCCTGACCGATGGTCCAGGGCTCCGACGTGCCGTGGATGCGGTAGAGCGTCGAGCCGATGTAGAGCGCACGGGCGCCGAGCGGATTGTCCGGGCCGCCCGGCATGTAGGCCGGCAGGTCGGGCACGCGCTTGCGCATCGCCGGCGGCGGAGTCCAGCCGGGCCACTCAGCCTTGCGGGTGATCTTGTGCTGGCCGCTCCAGCGGAAGCCGTCGCGACCCACGCCGATGCCATACTTCAACGCCTTGCCGTCCTCGAGCACGAGGTAAAGGCGACGCTCAGACGTTTCGACAATGATGGTGCCGGGCTTGTACTTCGTCTCGTAGGCGACGATTTCCTTCGGGATGGCGCTGCCGCGTTTGTTGCGGGCCTTCACCTGTGTCGCCTCTTCCCAGGTATTTGTATCGGCATTGTAGATACGGGCCGCCGCGGCCGGTGCTACGAGCGCAACGCTCAGGATTGCCGCAACCAGTGCGGCTAGCACGATCCTCATCTTGGTCATCTTGGTCAAAGTGCGCCTCTTGACGAATAAGCCCCACCGCGGGCCCTGGATGCCCCACGTGATAGACTGTTCGGCATGGTTCCGGAACGGGCCTTGCCACGATTCGACCACGCGCCGAACACTCATGGGGCATAGTGTTGCGCCGGCGCGACAATTGCTACTGACAACTGCGTGAATCGACCGCCGGAGGTACGGCTTGACTCGCCGGGCGGCCGGCTCTTTATCGGCCGCAACTGGAGGACTTCCACGTGAGTGACGATTTCAAGGCAGCGGCGGCGCGCGCCGCCATGGTCGAGGTGAAGCCGGGCATGAAACTGGGGCTGGGTACCGGTTCCACGGCGAAGCACTTCGTCGACCTCATCGGCGCCGAGGTGAAGCGCGGGCTCGACGTGGTCTGCATCCCCACCTCCGAGGTCACCGCCGCCCAGGCGCGTTCGCTCGGCATCCCGCTGACCGACCTTGACGAGACGCCCGAACTCGACCTCACCGTGGACGGCGCCGACGAGCTCAATCCGGGTCTCGACCTCACCAAGGGGGGAGGGGGCGCGCTACTGCGCGAAAAGATCGTTGCCGCGGCCTCCAAACGCATGGTGGTGATCGCAGATGCGAGCAAGAAGGTCGATACGCTCGGCCGCTTTCCGCTCCCCATCGAGGTCAATCCCTTTGGCTCCGGCGCCACCTTCCGCGCCATCTGGAGTGTGGTGCGTGCCTTCAACGGCGACGGTCCGGTCGGCTTCCGCATGAAGGGCGCCGAGCGCTTCCTCACCGATGGCGGGCACTACATCGTGGATGCTTCTTTTGGCCGTATTCCTGATCCAGAAGCCCTCTCGGACGCCCTGCTCGAGATTCCTGGCGTGGTGCAGCACGGACTGTTCATCGGCCTTTGCCAAAGGGCCTACGTTGCTGGTCCCGGCGGTATCGAGGTTCTGGACGCGGGAGACCCCGTCCGGTAGATGGCAGGGACGGGGTATTCTAACAGATGGGCCACACGCCGATGACCTTCTCCTTCAAGCGCGCGTCGATCGTTCTCGCCGCCTTGCTTTCGCTTTCCGTTTCGGCCGGCATGGCCGTTCCCGCCTTCGCGCAGGACACACCCGCCTCCCAGCCGCAGGAGGTCTCGCCCGAGGCTCTCGCGCTTGCTCGCAAGTATATTGATCTCACCGACCATGGTGGCATTTACGAAACCGCCATCGTGCGCGCCGGCATCAACACCTACCAGCAGCTTCTGCCGCAGAACCCCGACATCGCCGACCCGCTCAACGCGGCCATCGAGGTCGTGATTGCCTCCTACAGGGACAAAAAGGGCGACCTGTTCGACCAGATGGCGCGCCTCTATGCGCTGAACTTCACCCAGGAAGAGCTCCAGCAGATCGTCGCCTTCTACGAAAGCCCCACCGGGCAGAAGCTCTCCAAGTCCAACGCCACCCTCAACCCGGCGTTGCAGCGCATCATGAACATCTTCTCGGTGAACCTCTCCAAGGAGTTCTTCGCCAAGGTGCGCGCTGAGCTCAAGTCCAAGGGTATCGACAGCTGAGGCTGATGGACCTATCTGACAAAAGGCCCTGCCGGTTGGCGGGGCCTTTTTCTTTGCCTGGAGATTCCTATGAGCGACGACAGCTTTGACCTCGTGGTGATCGGTGCGGGTTCGGGTGGCGTCCGTGCCGCGCGCATCGCCGGCGGCTATGGCGCACGCGTGGCCATCGTCGAGGAGTACCGGGTAGGGGGCACCTGCGTCATCCGCGGTTGCGTGCCCAAGAAGCTCTTCGTCTATGGCGCACGCTACCGCGATCTGTTCGAGCTTGCTCCCAGCTTCGGCTGGACCGTTGATGCGAGCTTCGACTGGCCGACCCTGCTCGCCAACAAGGACAGGGAGATCGACCGGCTCGAAAAGGCCTATGTCTCAGGCCTCGAAGGCTCCGGCGTCGAAATCATCCGCGATCGCGCCGTCCTCACCGGCTCCAATAGCGTGAAACTGCGCTCGGGCCGCGAACTCACGGCAAAGACAATTCTGGTCGCCACCGGCGCGCGCCCTTACATCCCAGACATTCCCGGCAAGGAACTCGGCATCACTTCCAACGAGGCGTTCCACCTCGAAAAGCTGCCCCACTCAATCCTCATCGAGGGTGGCGGCTACGTGGCCGCGGAGTTTGCTACCATCTTCGCCGGGCTGGGTGTCGCCACAACCATCGTCTATCGCGGCGACATGATGCTGCGCGGCTTCGACCATGACATGCGCGAGGGTCTCGATGCCGGCCTCGAAGCCCGCGGCATCAAGCGCATCTACCAGACCAACGTGAAGGCGCTGCGCAAGGCCGGCGACGACATCGTCGTCTCCTTCTCCGATGGCGTCGAGGCGCCCTTCGGCGCAGTCATGTTCGCCACCGGCCGCTCGCCCAACATCCACGGCCTCGGTCTCGAGACGGTCGGGGTCAGGACCAACCACTTCAACGCCATCGAAGTCGACGCATATTCCCGCACCTCGGTGCCCTCGATCTACGCGGTGGGCGACGTCACTAACCGCGCCCAACTCACCCCCGTCGCCATCCGCGAGGGCCACGCCTTTGCCGATACCGTGTTCGGCGGCAAGCCGACTGCCGTCGATCATTCGCTCATCGGCACCGCTGTCTTCGCCGAGCCAGAGGTCGCCACCATCGGCTTCGCTGAGCATGACGCCGCCACGCATGGCGACATCGACGTCTACGTCGCCCGGTTCCGCCCCATGATGAACACGCTCAGCCACAAGTCCGAGCGCATGATCATGAAGCTCATCACGCTCAAGGACGGCGGCAGGGTCCTCGGCCTCCACATCCTCGGTCCCGGCGCCGCCGAGATCGTGCAGATGGCGGCCATCCCCATGGCCATGGGCGCCACCAAGGCCGATTTCGACCGCGCCATCGCCATGCACCCCACGGCGGCCGAGGAACTGGTGACCTTCAGGAAGCCGAGCTACGTCTACCGCAACGGTGCAAAGGTCTAGGACCGGCAAGGCTTCACAGCGCCATCTTCGCCTGATATTCCCGCCGCGACCGGAGGTAGTGGTATGACGACGAGCAACTGGACGCCGCAAAGCTGGCGCGAAAAGCCGATCCTGCAGGTGCCGACCTATCCGGATCCGGCGCGGCTCGCCAATGTCGAGGCGCAGTTGAGCAAGTTCCCGCCACTGGTCTTTGCCGGCGAGGCCCGCGAGCTGAAGCACCAGCTGGCCGACGTGGCCGAGGGCAGGGCGTTCCTTCTGCAGGGCGGCGACTGCGCCGAGAGCTTCGCCGAACACGGTGCCGACCACATCCGCGACTTCTTCCGCGTCTTCCTGCAGATGGCGATCGTGCTGACCCACGGCGCATCCAAGCCCGTGGTGAAGGTCGGCCGCATCGCCGGACAGTTCGCCAAGCCGCGCTCCGCCGACACCGAAACCATCGATGGCGTGACGCTGCCGAGCTACCGCGGCGACATCATCAACGACATCGCCTTCACCCCGGAGGCCCGCGTTCCCGATCCGGAGCGCCTGCTGCTCGCCTACCGCCAGTCTGCCGCCACGCTCAATCTGCTGCGCGCCTTTGCCTCGGGCGGCTATGCCGACCTGACCCGCGTCCATGAATGGACCATGGGCTTCATGAAGAACTCGCAGGCCTATCCGCGCTTCGAGGAAGTGGCGCGCAAGATCGACGAAGCCATCGACTTCATGCGCGCTCTAGGCCTCACCGGCGAAAACACCCCCTCGCTGCGCGAGACCAAGTTCTACACCTCGCACGAAGCCCTGCTGCTGGGCTACGAGGAGGCGCTCACCCGCCGCGACTCCATCACCGGCGAGTACTACGCCACCTCCGGCCACATGCTGTGGATCGGCGACCGCACCCGCCAGCCCGATGGCGCGCATGTCGAGTACTTCTCCGGCATCCGCAATCCCATCGGCATCAAGTGTGGCCCCAGCCTCAAGTCCGACGACCTGCTCACGCTGCTCGACAAGCTGAACCCGGAGAACCAGCCGGGCCGCGTCACGCTCATCTCGCGCTTCGGTTCCGACAAGGTCGAGGAACACCTGCCACGCCTCGTCGAGGCCGTGAAGCGCTCCGGTCAGATCGTCGTCTGGTGCTGCGACCCCATGCACGGCAACACCGTGAAGGCTTCTAACGGCTACAAGACCCGGCCCTTCGAGCGCGTCCTCGCCGAGGTGAAGAGCTTCTTCGACATCCACCGGAACCTGGGTACCTATGCCGGCGGCATTCATATCGAGATGACCGGTGACGACGTCACCGAGTGCACTGGCGGCGGCGTCGCGGCTGTCACCGAGGCCAGCCTGTCGGATCGCTACCACACCTATTGCGACCCTCGGCTCAATGCCAGCCAGTCCCTCGAACTCGCCTTCCTCGTCGCCGAGGAACTGCGGGCCCAGCGTCCAGTCCGTGAGCGCGTCGTCGCTGCTGAATAAAGTTAAATGCAGGCTCAACCGAAACGGGTAGTTTCGCGTTAGCTGACGCCAGTGCATCCACCCGGATGCAAGCGTCCTGGAGCATGCATGCCCAATACCCTGTTTCCGCTGGCCGATGCCGCGGTCAAGGACACGCTGAACCGCAACCCCATGGTTCAGATGTGCAACACGTTCGATTGGAGCCGGACGGAACTCGGGCCGATGTCGCATTGGCCTGACGCGCTTCGCACTGCGGTGCGCATCATGATGGTGTCCGAGGCGCCGATGGTGCTGCTCGCCGGGCGGCGCGACGGCGTCCTCATCTACAATCAGGGCTACGCCGAGTTCGCCGGCGACCGGCACCCCTCCATCTTCGGCCAGCCGGTGCTGCAGGCGTGGCCCGAGATCGCCGAGTTCAATGCCGAGAACATGCGCCGCGGTTTTGCCGGCGAGACCTGGTACCTGCCCGACCAGGAGCTGACCCTCAACCGCACCGGCAAGCTCGAATCCGCCTGGATGAATCTCAATTATTCGCCCGTGCAGGACGAGGCCGGCGAAGTGCTGGCAGTGCTGGTCATCGTGCTCGAAACCACCGCGCGCTTCCTCGCCGAACGCGCGCTCAAGGCGAGCAGGGAAAAGCTCGACCTCGCGCTCAATGCCTCGGGCCTCGTCGGCACCTGGGATTGGGACGTGATCAACGACATCGTCACGGCCGACGAACGGTTCGCCCGGCTCTACGATCTCAGCCCCGAAGCGGCCGCCGCCGGCGTGCCCATCCAGATGTTCATGCGCGCCCTGCATCCGGATGATCGCGACCGGATCCAGATCGAGATCGGCGACGCCCTCAAGACTCCCGGCCAGGTCCGCTTCGAGTATCGCGTGCTGGCCGCAGGCGGGGAGGTACGCTGGGTCGTAGCCTCCGGGCAGGTGATCGCCGATGCCGCGGGGCGGCCCCTGCGGCTGCCCGGCGTGGTCGTCGATGTCACCCGCGAGCGTCACATCGCCGAGCAGCTGGTGGAGAGCGAACTGCGCTTCCGCACGCTCGCCGACACGATGCCGCAGATGGTGTGGTCAACGCTGCCCGACGGCCACCACGACTACTACAATGCCCGCTGGTACGAGTTCACCGGCGTGCCCGAAGGCTCGACCGACGGGGAGGGCTGGAACGGCATGTTCCACCCCTATGACCAGGAGCACGCGTGGCAGGTCTGGCGGCACTCTCTCGCCACCGGTGAGCCCTACAGCATCGAGTACCGGCTGCGGCACCATAGCGGCGAATACCGCAGGGTGCTGGGTCAGGCCCTGCCCATCCGCGATGCCTCGGGCCGTATCGTGCGCTGGATCGGCACCTGCACCGATATTCACGAGGCCAAGCTGGCGGCCGAAGAGCGCGAGGTCGTCGCGCAGGAACTCAGCCATCGCATCAAGAACATCTTCGCCGTCATCGGCGGTATCGTAAGGCGCGGCGACCCCTCTGGCGCTGATCTTCCACGAACTGGGCACCAATGCTGCCAAGTACGGCGCCCTCGCCCATCCCGGCGGGCGCGTCTCCGTCGAGATCGCCTCCGAGGGCGATGTCTGCCGCGTCATCTGGCGCGAGATCGGCGGGCCGTCAGCCCCGCTCTCCGAGAAGCAGGGTTTCGGTTCCCGGCTCATGACACTGAGCGTCGAAGGGCAGCTCAAGGGTCGCCTGATGCGGCGCTGGGAGCTCGAAGGCCTCGTGGCGGAACTGGAATTGCCGCTCGCTTCGCTCAACCGCAAGGCGACGCTGTTCAGTTGAGCATGCCCTCGGGCCGGCATGGCTGCCGGTTGCGCGAACAGCATCAGCCGGCTCGGGGGCGCTACTCCGTCCTGCCGGTTGCGCAGCGCCACTGCGAACTCCACCGCCGAGCGCAGCTCGCGCTCGTTCACCGGCTTGGGCAGCACGCCCAATGTTCCCGGCACGCCGTTACCCAGCTGCGAGGGGTTGGCTGTCATGAACAGCACGGTGACGCCATGGTCGGCGAGGTGCCGGCCCACATCGATGCCGGTCGGTCCGTCCACGAGGTTGAGGTCGACGAAGGCGAGTTCCGCCTCCTTGGCCAGCTCCAATGCCCTGCGGCTATCGGCTGCGATCCCCACGGGGCGATGGCCAAGCTCCTGCAGGACGCTTTCGATTTCGATGGCGACGAAAATTTCGTCCTCCACCACCAGCACCTTGCAACTCATGTTCCTGTCCATCGTCACGCGTCGTGGGAGCGCAATGCACAGCCGCGAAACCGGTTGCAGCACATTGGTGCACAACTGCCCCGCGTCTCGCGAATACTTTCCAGGTGGTGTCAAACGGCAAGACTTGGCGGGAAGGAAAAATCCAGCCGTTGCAATGCGCAAATTCGTTTAGCGGAACATTAACCCTAACAGGCCATAAACATCGCCATAGAGTATTTGCGGAAGTTCGTTCGATGTCGCGCCTTGCACCGAGTATCGCCATCCTGATAGTCGCCTCGCTCGGCTCACAGGCTTTCGCCGCCGACCCCGGTGAGCAGTGGGACGGAGGCATGGACTTCCGCGGCGGTTACCAGAGCTACCAGCCCAAGGACTGGAACGACCTGGGCGAGCAGGGCGACGGCATCCACTTCGAAACCGGCCTCCGCTACTGGTACTCGATGGGCTCGCAGAGCTTCGAGGAATCGAGCGAAGGCGCGTTCGAGACCACCGATGCCGCGCACTCGGGCGAAGCCTTCCTCCGCATCGGGGACGATGCCACCGCCACCTACGCCAAGGCCTGGGTCGGCTACTCGGGCGTCATCGCCGGCGAGTTCACCGCTCCTCCGGGCAGCGGCGACGTCGTCGACGGCGTCATCGGCTATGGAGGCGGCGATTTCGGCTGGAACATGTTCAACGACGGCCAGGGCAATGGGCTCGGCGGCTTCGTTGGCTACAATTACTGGAACAACTCGCCGCGCACCTATCGCTCGGACTTCACCACCGCGCAAACATCGGGCGATGTGAGCTACAATCCGGACACCGGCGACTGGTCGGTGGGCGGCGACAGCGTCGACGACATGGTCCAGTACAACATGCTGCGCCTCGGCCTCAGCGGCAAAGCTGAGTTCAACAACTTCTTCGACATCAGCGCCGAAGTGGCGGCCGTGCCCTATGCCACCGTCAACGGTGTACTGGGCGGCCACAACCCCGCGCCAACCGGCTCGTTCAGCGGCTCGGGCTGCCTGATCGTCGAGGCTCCGTGCCCCGAAGAATTTCTCAAGGCGTCCTCGACCAGCATCAACGGCTGGGGCTACGGCGCTATGGCCGAAGTGATGGCCGGCATTAAGCCGGTGGAGAATCTCACCATTCGCCTCGGTGGCCGGGCTTGGTACCTGCAGGGCACCTACGATGCGACCTGGCGCGAAGTCGCGATCACGCCGCCCATGGAGCAGCCCGAAGAAGGCGAGCCGCCGGCGCCGCCCGATCCGCTCTTCTCTGCTCCGAGCCTGGGCAGCACGAACTGGATCAGCACCAGCAACCCGTTCTCGGCCTTCCGCTACGGCCTCCTCGCCGAGGTGACCTACTCGTTCTGATCGCCCCTCTGCGCCCCGCTCCCGCCTTGCCCAGCGAGGGGGGAGCGGATAAGTCTCGCCGCGTTCTCTCCTTCGGCGGACCCCTCCCGTGACCGATCGACTTCGCATTGCGCTCGCCCAGCTCAACCCCACGGTCGGCGCCATCGCGCAGAACCTGCTGCTGGCGAAGGACACGCTGAAGCGCGCCGCCGATGAGCGCGCCGACATCCTGCTTTTCTCCGAGCTCTTCATTACGGGCTACTTCCCCGACGACCTGCTGTTCAAGCCGCGCTTCGTCGCCGACGCCATGGAGGCCGCCACCGAGTTCGCCCGCGCCACCGCCGGCACGAACGTCACGGCCATCATGCCCTGCGTCTGGCAGGAGGGCGGCAAGCTCTTCAACGCCGCGCTCGTCTGCGAGAACGGCGAGATCGTTGCCAAACGCTTCAAGCGCGAGCTGCCCAACGACGACATCTTCTACGAAAAGCGCTATTTCGAGCGCGCCGAGCTGCAGGAGCCGGTCACCATCAAGGCCGTTTCCATCGGCATCCCCATCTGCGAGGACATCTGGCACCCCGACGTCTGCGCCCACCTCGTCGACAACGGCGCACGCCTGCTCCTCTGCCCCAACGGCTCGCCCTATTGGCGCAACAAGCAGGCCACCCGCTACAGGCTGGTGCGCGACCGCGTCGCCGAGGACAACGTGCCGCTGCTCTACCTCAACCAGGTCGGCGGCCAGGACGAGCTGGTTTATGACGGCGCAAGCTTCGCCATCGAGCCGGGCGGCCGCCTCGTCGTGCAGGCCAAGAGCTTCGAGCCCGAAATCCTCATCTCCAACTGGCAACGCACCCCCGACGGCTGGCGATCCACCGACGATCACGTCGAGCCGCTCACCTCGGTGGACGAAGCGCCGTGGCGCGCCTGCGTGCTCGGGCTGCGCGACTATGTGAAGAAGAACGGCTTCAAGCACGTCGTGCTCGGCCTTTCGGGCGGCATCGACAGCGCCGTCGTCGCCGCCATGGCCGTCGATGCCATCGGCGCCGACAACGTCCACTGCCTCATGCTGCCCTATCGCTACACGTCGAAGGAAAGCCTCGCCGACGCCGAGGACTGCGCCCGCCGCCTCGGCGTGAAGTACGATGTCGTCTCCATTGGCGATCCGGTGGAAGCGGCGCTTGCCGAACTCGCGCCCGTCTTTGGCAACCGGCCGCCCGACCTCACCGAGGAGAACATCCAGTCGCGCATGCGCGGCGTCTACCTCATGGCCGTGTCGAACAAGCTCGGCGGCCTCTTGCTCACCACCGGCAACAAGTCCGAAATGGCGGTCGGCTACGCCACCATCTATGGCGACATGAATGGCGGCTTCAACCCGATCAAGGACATGCTGAAGATGCGTGTCTACGAGCTGGCCGACTGGCGCAACAAGCACAAGCCCGCCGATTGCCTCGGCCCCGCCGGCGAAGTCATCACCCAGAACATCATCGACAAGGCCCCCTCGGCCGAGCTGCGCGAGAACCAGACCGACCAGGACTCGCTGCCGCCATACCCCATTCTCGACGAGATCCTCACCGGCCTCGTGGAGAAGGAACTGTCGCTGGCCGAGATCGTCGAAAGGGGCGAGGGCCGCTTCGACCTCGCTCTGGTGCAGCGCATCGAGCGGCTGGTGAACATCGCCGAATACAAGCGCCGCCAGTCGGCCCCCGGCGTCAAGATCACCCGTAAGGCCTTCGGCCTCGGCCGCCGCTACCCCATCACCAACGGCTACCGCGACACCCACACCGAAGTCGGCGGCACCGCGAAGATCGATTCCAAGGGGCTGGAATAGTGGTCAGCCTTGCCACCCCCACCCCAGCTTCGCCGGGCGCCAATGCGCCAGGCTGCGCTACCCTCCCCACAAGGGGGAGGGAGCAAGCGGCCCACTGCCCAACCAGCAGGCACTCCTCCCTTCCCTTGATGGGGAGGGTAGCGCAGCTAGTCGCGCAGCGATGGAGCGGAGCTAGGGTGGGGTGGAGCAACACCCCATGACCCCCATCGTCCGTTACGCCCCGTCCCCCACCGGCCGCCTGCATCTGGGCAACGCCCGTCCAGCGCTGCTGAACTGGCTCTTCGCCAAGTCCCGCTCCGGCCGCTACATCCTCCGTCTCGACGACACCGACCGTGCCCGCTCGACTGAGGAGTTTGCGGCGGGGATTGAGGAGGACCTGCACTGGCTCGGTATCACGCCGGACGCGAAGTACCGCCAGTCCGACCGCACGGCCCTTTACGACACGGCGCGTGACCGCCTCATCGCCTCGGGCCGCCTCTATCCGGCTTACGAGACCGAGGAAGAACTCGAGCGCAAGCGCGCCCGCGCGCGCCTTCTCGGCAAGCCCCCGATCTACGACCGCGCCGCTCTCAGCCTCACCGCCGAGCAGAAAGCCCGATACGAAGCCGAGGGGCGCAAGCCGCACTGGCGCTTCCGGCTCGAAGGCAAGCCGGTTCATTTCGACGACCTCATCAAGGGGCCGCAGACGGTCAACACCGCCTCGATGTCCGATCCGGTGCTCATCCGCGCCGACGGCACCTATCTCTACACGCTCCCCTCGGTGGTCGATGACATCGACATGGGCATCACCCACGTCATCCGCGGCGAGGATCACGTTTCCAATACCGGCACCCAGATCGAGATATTCGAAGCACTGGGCGGCCCCGTGCCCGCCTTCGCCCACCACAACCTGCTCACCGGCGCCGATGGCGAAGGCCTCAGCAAGCGCCTTGGCTCGCTCTCCCTGCACGAGCTGCGCGAGGCCGGCTACGAGCCAATGGCGGTCGCCATCATGGCCGTACTCACCGGCACCTCGTTGCCCATCGAGCCTTACCCCGATCTCGCCGCCATCGCCGCGTCGTTCGACCTGGGCACCGTCTCGCTCGGCTCGGCCCGCTTCGACCCGGCAGAGCTCGACAGCCTCAACGCCCGCATCCTCCACTCCATGCCCTACGAGGTGGCAAAGCCTCGGCTCGAAGCGCTCGGCCTTGCTTCCGAGCCGCTCTGGCTGGCGCTGCGCGGCAACCTCTCGAGTTTCGGCGACTTCGCTGAGCTCGCCACCATCGTCACCGGCCCGATGACCCCCGTCATCGCCGACGAGGACCGCGACTATCTGACAACCGCAAGGGAACTGCTCCCCGCCGAACCCTTCGACGAGACGACTTGGTCCCTCTGGACCTCGGCGCTCAAGGCGAAGACCGGCCGCAAGGGCAGGGAGCTCTTTCACCCGCTGCGGCTGGCGCTGACCGGCCGCGAGCAGGGGCCCGAACTCAGGTCCCTGCTGCCACTACTCGGGCGTAAGGCGTGTCTGGACCGACTACCCTGACGCGCTTGCCGCCGAAGCTCACCACCCGTCCCGGTTCGTTCGAGGCCACCGGCGCCACCGGCACCGCCACCACCACCGGCGTCTCGCCCGGCGCGGCCGGCCGCGGACGGGGCAGGGGAATGTCGACATAGGTCACATTGGCCTCGGCCACCACGGCTGGCGTCACGAAGTTGGTGATGTTGCGCGGGTCACGCACCGGCAGCGGGAATGTCACGCCCTCATAGCTCACCATGGCGCGCGTACTGCCATCCGCCAGCGTCGCCAGCGTCACCTGGCCGCCCGTCACTTTCTGCTGGCACTTGGCTTCGGTGTCGAAATCGGTGCGGAACTTGAAGGCGTTGGGCAACGACGTGTAGGGCTCGCCCCACTGGTTGACCATCTGCTCGGGCTCCTGCCCGGGATTGTCGTAATAGTAGAGCTCCACCTCCAGCGTCGGGCACATGGCGCGGCACTGCTCGGCATCGTTGGGCACATAGTCGATCAGCGTCGAATAGCTGATCGGCCAGTAGAAGCCGTCAGTCTTGCGCACGCACAGGGTGCGTACCGTGTGGTAGTTGCCGTAGGGGTTGAACTCCTCGCCGCGCACCCCGCCTTCGCCGTCCAACCCATTGTCGGTGAACACGTCGAACAGCTGCTCGAACAGGTTGCCCCGGCCGCGATTGTCCCGCACGCGCGAGCGGCCCTCGCAGCCGAAGCGCGACATTTCCTGCAGGATCGCCTCGCGCTGACCGGCCACCGCGTCGGCGGTGTCCACCGTGCTCTGCAGCTTCTTGACCTCTTCGCGCCCATTGAGCACCCGCCGGGCGATCTGCTGGCACTGCGCGTTGAGCTTGCGCCCGGCCTTGGCGTCATCGTTGCAGCCTTCGCGCACATAGGCGCTTTCGGCCCGCTGCACCTCGCGCTTGGCCTGCTTGAGCTGTGCGGCATTGCCGCGCGAGTCGCGGAAGTCGGAATTGCGCTCGAGCGTGTTCAGTGTCGCCTGCAGGCGGGCGCAGGCGTTCGACTGCGCATAGGCATCCGACACGTCAAACAAGAATGCGGCGGAGGCCGCGAGGGGCAGCACCAGGGCTTGCAGCAGATAACGCTGGACGACGTTCATATGTCCCGAACCGGATTCCTTTGGCCCCTAGTATCGCTGGTTTGCGCCCAAACCGCGACACCCATCGGCGGTCACAAACATTTAACGCGAGGTTGGCCGTCCCTGTCGCGTGAGATAACCGACCCGTGATGGAATGGCCCGGTTTCCGTGATGTTGTCCCCCTGTCGCGCCCTGTCCGGCGTGGCTAGTCTCAACCCGCATCATGCCAGGTGGCTGCCGCCGCTGGCGAAAGCGTCACATAGCTCCTCACCTCGAGAAAGTCCGGAGTCTTTAAACGATGCCTCTGTCAAAGTTCATCGCCTCTACTGCCGTGACCATCGTACTGGGTGCCGCTGCGTTCACTGCCTTCGCGCAGGACGTCGCCATTACACCGGATCCTGCCTTGCAGGGCCTGACTGCCGAACAAGCCGTTGCCAAGCGCCAGGAGCTGATGAAGCTCAACGGCGCGACCATGAAGGCCGCGGGGGCGCTGACGGGCGCTGATGCGGTGAAGGCAGCCGAAACGCTTATCGCCGACTTCTCCAACCTCACCGTGCTCTTCCCCGAGGGCTCCGGTGACGTCCCCGGCACCGAGGCCAAGCCCGAGATCTGGCAGAACTGGGACACGTTCCAGGGCATCTTTGCCCAGGCCGTCTCTGCCGCCACTGCCATGAAGGCTGCCGCCGAAGCCGGTGACGCCGCCGCCTATGGCTCCGCCATGAAGACCGTTGGTGGCCTTTGCGGCCAGTGCCACGACCAGTTCCGTGCATCCTAGCTGATAATCACCGAGCCAACGGTTGAAGGCGGCCCCATTGGGGCCGCCTTTTGCATGTCAGGTGCTATGATGAGTTCTGCGTGCCGGCACGGTGCGCCGCCACCAAGGAGTGTTCCATGTCCCGCCTAGCCATCGCTGCCCTCCTGGCGGCCTCCGTCTTCGCAGCCATTCCGGCCGTCCACGCCCAGGAGGGGGAAGCCGACATGGCAGCCTTCGGCGAGGCCTGCGCGGGCGCCGCGCCCTTCCTGATCGGTGATGTGCCCGAGGGCACCGATCCCGCCACCATCCTCACGCCGCTATGCGCCTGCCTCGAAGCGGGCTTCAGGACCATGCCACAGGCCGATGTCGATATCCTGGCCGCGGACCTGCGCGGCCAAGGTACCGAGGAAGCGCACGCGGCCCATGGCGACTACTCGTCCGTCGAGGACAAGGCGCGCGACGTGCTCAACGCCTGCTACGCCTCGCCGGAGGTCTCCGCCCTCATGACCCCGCCCGAAAATCCGGCGCCCGAGGAGGACGCTGCCGCGCCGGCCGAAGAGGCTGCGCCGGCCCAGTGACGGCATTGGAACAGGGGCGCTTCGGCTCCCCTTGCTTTTTGCGCGCCGCCCGGCCATTTTGCGCGCCATGAAAACCGCCGTTGCGATCTGCATTACCGGCTCGATTATTATCCGCTAGCAATCTGCTGGCGGCGCGGTTTTCTTCATCCCCTGACTTCTCGACCCTGAGGAAGAACCCGCCGCGAGCGTGTGACACGCATTCGAGGGAACTTGGCTTTGGGCGAAACACCGACACTTCGGCTCCACAACACGCTGACGCGGACGAAGGAGGTCTTCACCCCCATCGATCCGAACAATGTGCGCATGTATGTGTGCGGGCCGACCGTCTACGACTACGCTCATATCGGCAACGCCCGGCCGGTCATCGTCTTCGACCTGCTGTTCCGCCTGCTGCGGCACCTCTATGGCGCCGAGCACGTCACCTACGCCCGCAACATCACCGACGTGGACGACAAGATCAACGCCCGCGCCGTCCGTGACTATCCGGGCCTCGACCTCAACGAGGCGATCCGCAAGGTCACCGAAACCACTGCCGCCCAGTACCAGAAGGACACGACGGCCCTCGGCGCCCTCGAGCCCACGGTGCAGCCCCGCGCCACCGAGAACATCGCCCAGATGCAGGCCCTCATCGCCGCGCTGATCGAGCGCGGTCACGCTTACGAGGCGGCGGGCGAGGTGCTGTTCTCCGTCGACTCCATGCCCGATTACGGCAGGCTCTCCGGCCGTAACCTCGAGGATAATGTCGCGGGCGCCCGCGTCGCCGTCGAGGCCCACAAGCGCAACCCGGCCGATTTCGTCCTCTGGAAGCAGTCGAGCGACAACGAGCCGGGCTGGGACTCGCCGTGGGGCAGGGGGCGTCCCGGCTGGCATATCGAGTGCTCGGCGATGTCCGAGCGCTATCTCGGCCAGGTCTTCGACATCCACGCCGGCGGCCTCGATCTCATCTTCCCGCACCACGAGAACGAGATCGCCCAGTCGCGCTGCGCCCACGGCACGCCGGTCATGGCCAATTACTGGCTGCACAACGGCTTCGTGCAGGTCGAAGGCCAGAAGATGTCCAAGAGCCTCGGCAACTTCGTCACCATCCACGAACTGCTCGAAACCGAGAAGTTCGGCGGCCGCAAGTGGCCCGGCGAAGTCCTGCGCCTCGCCATGCTGATGACCCACTATCGCGAGCCGATCGACTTTTCGGTCAAGCGGCTGGAGGAAGCCGAGAACAAGCTCCGCGACTGGCAGCGCGCCGCC
>JGI12420J12819_1000628_pt1 | contig 18987 bp, 13 predicted proteins | sample Passage237A_FD_12819 | JGI IMG/M metagenome (IMG submission 12819) | reverse complement strand
AGGGAGCAGCGCAAGGACTTCCTGGGTGCCGCGAGTGAGGCGGGAGACGTGTTCTTCGATGTCGTCGGACAGGCGGGCGGCACTGTAGCGAGCGACGTCCTCACGGTCGCCAAGGCGGTGAAGGCGGCGCGCACCGTGACGGCGGTGGTGGCTGGAAATCAGAGCGCTGGATCGATTGGCGCGTCGTTTCAGGGCCCAAGCAGCGACAGGGCGTGGGATGTGTTCCAGCTCGGCCTGGACATGGCCGCTAGCGATCCAGTGGTTCTCCATTGGGATTGGGGTTCGAAATGAGTTGGAATGCTCCTCGAATATTCGGGGCATGCTTTGGCGTTGTCCTCCTATTGGGCTCATGCGCGCCAGCGGGGCATGTACGTGACACTACGGGGAACTCCGGCTTCACCCCAATAGCGTGTGCCTCAATCGGGGCGGGTCCCGAGGACCCGAGCAGCGAACTCACGTGCTATCAAGGCAGAGCCTCGATCCCGTTGTCTGAATCGTTTCCGCCGATCGTCGAGGTGTTTGCACCAAGTGCGGTCTGGGAACCTGCCGAGGAAGCAATCTGCCAAGACCGAGTGCCGGACAAACCCTCGGTCTGCGACCAGGTCTTGCGCACGGCAGACGGCGCCTCCGTGATCCGCGTTTTTGCTGTCGTGTCACACTTTGGATTCGACCCCGGCGCCCTGACGGCATCAGTTGACGTTGTCGTGGAGGAGAAGTCGTGTGAGGGTGCCGTCGACGTCGCAGCATGCGAACGAGAATAGCGTTCGGCCCATACTCATTACGCCGTGACCCACGAGCATACGCGGCAAGTGTTCCTAGGCATTTGCGCCCGCCCGGCTCGCCCGTAACACGCCGTTCCTACCGTGGCTCGCATGGATGGAACGCGGCACGTAGTTGTCGTGGGTGGCGGCATGGTGGCTCATCACCTACTTCACTGGCGGCTGCCGGGAGGACCTCGAGCTTGGCCACCGCGCCCACCGGTTTGGCGACTTGGTGACGGTGGGCAGTGACCAGAGTCCGCGTCGGCGATCCCGCTTGTTGCGGTGTGTCGCCCGCTGGGGTGTGCGCACACGCTAGCGTGGGCAGGGTGACGGCTGTCGGGGAGCGCATGCAGGGCGGCACTGCCGCCCAGACTCTGGTGTGGGATGCGCTGTCGAATCTGGTCGCGATTAACGCCACCACCGGCAATGAGCGCTACGTGTATGACGCGTCGGGTCAGCGGGTGGTTAGGATAGCTGGCGCGACCGCGACGGCCTACTTGGGTTCCACGGAGCTGACGGATGCGAACACGGCGTCGCCTGGCACGGTGACGGGAATCCGCTATTACGCGTTCGGGTCCACCACGGTCGCGCTGAGGGACGCTACGGGTGTGTCGTATCTGCTGGGTGACGTGCAGGGCAGCGCGACGGTGCTGATCCCCGCTGGTGACGGCACGGGTGATCCCGACGCTGTGGTTGCCTCCCGTAACGCCTACACCCCGTACGGTGTCACTCGGGGCAGCGACAACCTCACGACGGATCGCGGCTGGCTGGGCCAAGTCGAAGACGGATCCAGCGGGCTGACGTATTTGAATGCCCGCTACTACGACCCCGCGACCGCGAGGTTCCTGTCACCGGACCCGCTGATGGACCCTGCCGATCCACGGACTTTGGACCCGTACCGGTACGCCGACAACAACCCGATCCTGTACACCGATGCCTCAGGTTTGAGCCCGGCCTGCGGCGGCATGACTGGCGCGAAGCAAGCCGCCTGCTACAAGCAGTACGCGGATGCGCAGAAGAACAATTCGGCTGCCAAGGTCAAAGACACAGCCATCCAGAACCTCAACAAGAACTCCGCCAAGAACGGCAGCGGCAAGACCTTTTCCAAGAAAGACGTGCCGGGCGCAACGAACAAGTCCTCGCATCCTCGTCCGCATGCCGCCAACCCCAAGGGCACGCACGGCGGTGGATGCGCCAAGAATTTGAGGACCTGTGTGAACCCCGGTGGTGGTCTGAACGGACCACCCGCACGTGTCTACGCCGATACTTGGCGGGCCACGCGCCTGGCCCTGAATGTAGCCAACCCCGTGAATGCCGCGGCCGGCGGTGGTGCTGCGGCGCTGTCCATGACGCATGGCGGACAGTGCCAGTTCGAAACATCGGAACTGATATGGGCCTGCTATGGCTCCGGATATGGGGTGATGCCTGGCGGCAGTGGCACGAACTACGGAGCGGTGTTCATATCCAAGAAGACGAAGGCTCAGTTGGCCGACCATGATGCGAAGTATCAAACAAGAACACTTGCCCACGAGGCAAAGCACTCAGATCAGGCGGCGCTAATTGGCGTCCTTGGCACGGCAGTGGTTTTGGGAGCCGACGCCGCCGTGAAGTATGTAAAGGAGAGCAATTACAGGCCCCCGCCGAACTACTCCTGCAACGTTATTGAACGATGGGCCGGCTACCAGGACGGTGGGTACGGAACGGAGTGCAAGTGAGCGCGCGCTATTCGAGAGCTGTGGGCATGGCCGCAGTAATGATTGGCGGTGGCACCATTCTGAGTGGTTGCCTGTTCCCCACCGAGCCTGCTAGGGACCCGATGCCAATGGTGATTGAGATCGACCACACCGGCGCACTCGTTGCGCAGTTCCCTTGGTGCGCCGGCGACTCTGTCTTGGGTGCTGGCCTTACGGCGACCGAGGGTCGAGTCCTGCGGATGGAGAGTGAAGGTGATCCTCCAACCAGCGACTCGGTGGTGACGATGATTATCGACGCCACGACCTTTGGTACGGGCCAACTGACGCCGGACTTGGCCGTTGCGCATCAACTGCCTCGGCTGACCGAGTACGACCCTGAGGAGGTGGTTGACATCTTCGTGCGCACTGGTGACTTCGAGGTGTCGGCAGGAATGGACTCTCTGAGAAAGGCCGGAGGGCAGATGTGGCTCGTAGTTGGAGATGAGTGGCAAACCGACTCGATAGTTACGCAGATCGACCGGCCCTCTGCTGACGAGGTGCTGGAGGGCTTCTGCCCAAGTGACTAGTCGATCCGGTTCCTTCGCCGCCACGTTTCACAACGCCCACACCCCAAGGGTGAGAGAAACATTGCAAGACATATACCCGCCGACTGGACCGCCCGTAACGCGCCGTTCCTACCGTGGCTCGCTTGGAGGGCACGCCGCGCGTAGTTGTCTCGGGTGGCGGCATCGTGGCGCATCACCTACCCCACTGGCGGCTACCGGGAGGACCTCGAGGTTGGCACCCGCGTGGTCTGACCCGGCGATTTGGCCAGGGTCCGTCGTCACCCGGCCGCGCGTCGGCGATCCCGCTTGTGGTGGTATGTCGCCCGGTAGGGTGTGCGCACACGCTAACGCTGGCCAGGTGACGGCGGGGGACACATGAAGGACGCGGCTGGTGAACCCATCACAACTCGGGCCACCCGCAGTGCGAGACTCCACGGGATGGGAGACTTGTCCCCATGACTGAGCACGTCGTAGCCGACCTTGCCCTCGCAGAAGCCGGGCGCCATCAGATTCGCCTCGCCGAGCAGGAGATGCCCGGCCTCATGGCCTTGCGCGAGCGCTATGGCGACGCGAAGCCGCTTGCTGGCGCCCGCATCGCCGGATCGCTGCACATGACGGTGCAGACGGCCGTGCTCATCGAGACGCTCACCGCGCTTGGGGCCGACGTGCGCTGGGCGTCATGCAACATCTTTTCCACACAGGACGACGCTGCGGCGGCTGTTGTCGTTGGGAGCGGCACATACTCGGCGCCGGACGGCGTTCCCGTCTTCGCGGTCAAGGGGGAGACGCTCACCGAGTACTGGGAGTACACAGACCGCATCCTCACGTGGGAAGGTCACGACGGGCCAACGATCATTCTTGATGACGGCGGCGACGCGACCATGCTGGTGCACGAGGGCGTGCGAGCCGAGAAGGCGGGCAGCGTCCCTGAACCGCTCGACGAGCACGACCCTCGCTACAACGCGGAGGTGGAGGCGATGCGCGCGGTGCTGCGCCGCTCCCTCGCCGCGGACCCCACTCGCTTCACGCGCATGGCCGCTGGCATCGTTGGCGTGAGCGAGGAGACGACCACCGGCGTCCACCGCCTTGACCAGATGCACGCTCGCGGAGACTTGCTGTTCCCCGCGATCAACGTCAACGACTCCGTGACCAAGTCCAAGTTCGACAACCGCTACGGCATCCGCCACTCGCTCCCGGACGGCATCAACCGTGCCACGGACGTCCTCATGGGCGGCAAGGTCGCTTTCGTCGCGGGCTACGGCGACGTTGGCAAGGGAGCGGCAGAGGCGCTGCGCGGCCAGGGCGCTCGCGTGATCGTCAGCGAGGTCGACCCCATCTGCGCCCTGCAGGCCGCGATGGACGGCTACGAGGTCGCTCGCATCGAGGACGTCGTTGATCGCGCGGACTTCTTCATCACCACCACCGGCAACAAGGACATCATCCGCGTTGAGCACATGGCCGCGATGAAGGACAAGGCCATCGTTGGCAACGTGGGCCACTTCGACAACGAGATCGACATGGCCGGTCTTGCGCGGTCCGGTGCGAAGCACCAGCCGGTGAAGCCCCAAGTGGACGAGTGGACCTTCCCTGACGGGCACAGCATCATCGTGCTGAGCGAGGGGAGGCTGCTGAACCTCGGCAACGCGACCGGTCACCCGTCGTTCGTGATGAGCACCTCGTTCACCAACCAGGTGCTTGCGCAGATGGAGCTGTGGACCAACCTCGACGCCTACCCGCTTGGCGTGCACCGCCTGCCCAAGGTGCTCGACGAATATGTCGCGAGGCTGCACCTCGACGCGCTCGGCGTGAGGCTCACGGAGCTGTCACAGGACCAGGCGGACTACCTCGGCGTGCCGGTCCAAGGCCCGTTCAAGCCGGACCACTACCGGTACTGAGGCCCGACGCTGGGGCGGGGTCTCGCTCTATCGCCAGCCGCCGAAGGCACGCGCCTTGGTGTCGACGCCTGTCTGCGCTCTTGCCCGCTGCAGAACTCGCCAGCCCTCGAGGTTGCCGGTGAACACGAGCTGGTGCCCGCCAACATAGCGAGACCAGGCGGCGGCGAAGGCGAGCGCGTACTCTTTGCGAGCACCCAACACGTGCGGCACCGGGTGGTACGCGGGCTCGATGTCCAGGCGCTTTCGCACGGTGCGGCGCAGGAACGCCCACAAGGGCCGCAGCCACACGTCCGGCAGCTCGGCGGTGTCGCGCAGGATGAGGTAACGCGGGCTGCGCACAGGGCCGAAGACGTCGGCCATGGCCTGGGCGAACACCGCGCCGTCGGCTTCGCTCGCATAGTCAAGGATGACTTCGTACTCGTGTCCGGTGATGGAGACCGCGCGCACGTACTCCGCCTGCATATGGGGGCTGATGAGTCCCGCGTCCTTAAGTCCCTTGGCGACGGCGCGGCCAACGTCGAGCACGATGTCGTCTTTGGGTTGACCGAGCACGGCGGCGCGGAACACCTTCACCGCTTGCCTGCCGTTGGCCGCCAGGGCAAGCACCAGGGCAAGGCCCAGCGCACCCAGGATCACCCACCACGGAGCGCCCGCAGCCACCCGTGAGGACTGGACGACGCCGCCGACGGCGAGCGCCAGGGCAACGAAGAGCGACATGCGAAACGCGGCGAGCATCGCCTTGAGGGTGTCTGTGACGGTGTACGCGGTGCGGTAGCGGGCATTGCGCAGGGACAGCCGGGTGCCGGTGAAGCGGAAGTTGTCGTACTCGGCGCCGATGTTCCAGCGCTCGTACGTCTCCTTGCGCCGCCCGATCGCTTTGAGGCTGCGTTCGGTGATCTCGGCTCGCTTGACGTTGAAGATGGTGCCGGGCTCACCGGTGCCGATGCCGGGGTCCAGCAGGTGCAGCTGGAGGCCAGCATCGACGTGCATGATCCCGCGCTCGATGGCGCCCACGAGTTCCTTCGGCAGGTTTGGCGCGGGGGACACGACGCCGTAGATAGAGGCGTGCCTGGCCTCGAAGCGTCGGAAGTCCATGTCGCCGCGCGCGTAGTCCTGCGCCACGCAGATGACGTCCCAGTCGTGAGCGACCTTATCGGGCCAGGCCGGATCGAGTCGGCCAGAGCGGCCGCGCAGCTGCTGGGTGGTGGTGGATGTGGTGATGGAGGTCAGGTCCACGAGGGTGTTGAGCGTCAGCGCGTCCCAGCCTTCCGCGAACAGGCCTCTGGTGCCCACGAGGCATCTGATGATGCCGCGCTCGAAGGCCTCGGTGATCGCGGCGACATAGGTGGCCGCGCCCCACGTCCCTGAGGAGGCGCGGATCTCGAGGATGCGGGGGTCCGGCGTTGGCACTGCCTCGCAGCGCACTGCAGAGCCGCGCCGCTCGAGGATCTCGTTGAGCGCCTCGAGCAGCGCGGGGCCGTGGTCGGCATCGATCCACACGGTGCGCCCGGTGACCATGATGGGATTGATGCCGTCAGGGTCGGTTGCGACAAGCGTGGTGAACACTTCCCGGCACGAGCCCGAATCGGCGTCGAGTCCTGTGCCCGCTGCCCGGGAGCCGGATGTCTCGAAGTCGGTGAGCACCAGGGCGCGGAAGCGGTCGCCGAGGTCGGCGGCCTCGCGGCGCAGGATGCCCGACGCTGCCACGGCTTTCGCAGCCGAGTACGCGAGCACGAGGTCGCCGGGGGAGCGCTGCTGGCGGGCCCCACGCTCCGTCACCGTGATGCCGAACGGCAACAGGCTGCGGCGGACAGCGGCAAAGGTCTCGTGGTCTGACTCGTCGTCGCTCGGCTTGAGTTCGAGCAGCCCGAAGGTGGACGACAGCATCACGATGTCGTCGAAGGTCGGCTGCTCACGGGCCTCGGCTGGCACCTCGACGCCGGGTGGGGGTGCGGCACCGTGCTTCACGAGGTGCCGCAGTGCGGCGACCGCGAAGTCTGCTCGTGAGCGGAGCAGATCCTGCCAGCGTGCCGAGGGATCGTCGCCAGTGCCGATCGCGCCGTCGAGCAGCCATGGCACAAATCGCGGATGGGCCCACAAGCGAGCGAGGGCGGCGTCGAGGAATCCCTGGATCTGCTCCAGGTACGCGGATTCCTGAGGAGTCGGTGTCACGAAGTAGACGAGATCCCGGTGAGGGGCGAGGTTGCCCTCGCGGATCACGGCGGGGGTGGGCACCTCGAAGTCGATGTCTCCCAGCAGCGACGTGTAGTTCTCGTACTCCCTGCCGTCGTCGAGGCTCGGCAAGGTGGCGGTGAGGCCGATCACCTGCGGGCGGTCGAGTCGAGAGATGAGGTAACTCAACACCACGGCCCAGTAGTCGAGGAGGTGATGGCACTCGTCGAGCACGACGGTGCGCACCCCGGCGGCGACGAGGTCGTCAACGAGCCTGCGTGCATTGGGATGCAGGAGCCGCTCAAGATCCGGAGTGGGTTCGTGCAGCAGCTGGCGCTTGGCCGCCGTGGTGTGGCGAGCGAGGTCGCGACGATACGCAGAGCGGTTGTTCGCCTCAAGTTCTGCGATTCGCGCCAGCGCCCGCTCCTCAGTCTGCGCGAGCCCTCCATCGCACAGTTCCGCGACCCAGCGCTGCCTGCCGGCTTCCCGCAAGTGCTCGTCGGCTTCCCTTGGGGCGGAGATCAGCTGATACGTGTAGACGCGCATGTCCGCGTCGACGGAGGCATTCGTGGTCGCCCGCTGAGAGTCCGAAGTGTCCGCGCCAAACAGCGAGAGTTTGGCTACCCACTGATGCTGGATCGTCGTGGTCGGCGCGAACACCACCGCCTTGTCGCCCAGGCGACGGATCAGCTCAATCCCCACGATCGTCTTGCCGGCACCGGGGGGCGCGACGATGTGCAGAGGCTCACGAGCGTCGGCTTGGAGGCGAGGCTCCAGGACGTCAAGGACGATGCGCTGGTACTTGCGGAACTCGCCGCGGAAGCCGAGGTCGTTGAGGCGCGCCATGCGCACTAGTTCTCGACGTCGTTGATTCCGTACGGAAGGGCTCCCACGCGGCTGTTCTCCTCATCCGCTCGCCGTAGGCGATCCAGCTCGAGCTGGTACTCGCGATCCCTGCGGGCGGTGAGCACTGCCATGAGGAAGTACTCGGGGTGGGTGCCCGGTGGCGGCGGGGGAGCGACGTACCGGCCCACCTGTTCGGCGAGTTGGGTGCCGATGCGCTCTCGAGAGTCGGGGCGCATCGACGCCGCGCGGCCAAGGAACATGCGTCCCGTGAGCGCGAGCGAGTCGGGAAGGCGTGCGATGTCCGCGGCGTTGGCCCACTGCGCAAGATGCGGGGGCATCGCGAGAGGCGTGAGCTTGTGGCCGCCGCCGCGAGTGCGCATCGAATAGGTGCCAGCCAGGTAGTCGCCAATCCGCTTGCCTCGCGAAGAGAGCATCGACACCGTGATGGCGAGCACTCCCATGAGCATGTAGATCTCGAGCACCCCGGTGAGGGCACGCGCGAACGCGTGGCGCGCGGTGATGGGACCGCCGTCGTCACGCACGATCCGCAGCCCCGCGGCGAGGCGGCCGAGTGACAGCCCGCGTGTGAGCGTTTCGACGAGCATGGGCAGCAGCACCAGCACAGAGAAGACGGTGGCGATGTACAGGGCGGCAACCCACGCGCCGGACAGCTGCCGCTCGAAGCGGCCGAACATGCCGATCGCGAAGATCAGCGTGCCGTAGATCACAATCGCGTCGATGAGGCCGGACACCAGCCTCAGCGTGACGGGTGCGGCTCCCGACTCGAGGGCGACGCCCTCGCCAATGAGAATCTCGTCCGCGTCGCTCACGCGCCCTCCAAATCGCTGTGGTTATGGCATCGTAGCGGCGTGGACATCGATTCGTTCAGTGCCGTGCGCGAACAGCGCTGGGCTCAGCTCAAGACCCTGTCGAAGCGCCGCCGCCTCACTGGCGCGGAGGCCGACGAGCTGACTCGGCTGTACCAGGCGACGGCCGGCGACCTGTCCGCAGTGCGTTCTGCGGCGCCCGAGCCGGGCCTCATCTCGCGGCTTTCCGTGCTGCTCGCTCAGGCGCGAGTGTGGCTCACCGGCGCCCACGGCAACGCCACAGGTGACGTCGCCCGCTTCTTTGTGGCAACCCTCCCTGCGGCCATGTATCGCGTGCGGTGGTGGGGAGTGTGGGTGTCCCTGCTGGTGTGCGGCTTTGGCTTCCTCTCTGGCTGGTGGACCTACACGCACCCCGAGTCGATGGATCTCATCGGCCCCCCGGAGATGCGCGCGCAGTGGGCCAACGAGGAGTTCGCCGCGTACTACACCGAGTACGAGAACACGTCGTTTGCCGCACGGGTGTGGACCAACAACGCTTGGCTCGCGCTGCAGTGCATCGCGTTCGGCATCACTGGCCTGTACCCGCTGTACCTCATGTACGGCACCACGCTGCAGTTGGGCACGGCTGGCGCGCTGATGGCGGAGGCCGACGGCCTGCACATCTTCTTCGCGCTCATCATCCCCCACGGCCTGCTCGAGCTGAGCGCGGTGTTCGTGGCCTGCGGCGCTGGCCTGCGGCTGTTCTGGGTGATGCTCGTCCCTGGCGCGCGCACCCGTGGCGCCGCTCTCGCCGAAGAGGGGCGCGCCACGTTCGCCGTGGGCATCGGCCTCGCTATTGCGCTGTTCCTGTCCGGACTCATCGAGGGCTTCGTGACACCGTCGACCATGCCGTGGTGGCTCAAGATCGTCATCGGCGCCATCGCGTGCATCGCGTTCTGGGCGTACATCTTCGTCGCTGGCCGCGTGGCCCGCTCCGAGGGCGCCACCGGCGACGTCGAGGGAGACTTCGCCACCGCGTCGGCCCCCATTGCCGCCTAGCCCGGTTCGCAACGCAGGCCCGACGCTGGGGCCGGCTAGAGCTTTCCTGCCGCCTTGAGCGCGAGATAGCGGTCGGCAAGGACGGGAGCCAGGTCATCCGGGAGCGCTGTGATGACGTCGGCGCCGAGCGAGCGCACGCGAGATCCCACGGCGTCGTTCTCGAGCCCCGTGCGCGCAGCGGCGGCAGCGCCATACAGAGCATCGACGGAGCCGCGCTCTTGGAGCATGTCATCGAGGTCGGGGTCGGCGACGGACGCGACGACCACCTGGTGGCGGTGAGACAGCGCCGCGACCGCCTCGAGCAGACCAGAGTCGATAGCCGAGACCTCCACCTGCGTCAGCAGCACCACGAGGGCGCGCTGCGAGAGGCGCTCGCGGGCGAGGCGGGCGATAGCGGCCCAGTCGGGCTCCATGAGCCGTGACTCGACGGGGGCGAGCGCCACCGCGAGGCGCGTCATGAGTCCCGCGCCCGTGGTGGCGGCGGCCCTCGCCTGCTCGCTGCGATCGAAAGCCGTCACCTGTACGCGGTCTCCCGCTCGAGACGCGAGGGCGCTGAGCAGCAGCGTGGCCTCGATCGAGGCGTCGAGGCGGGGCTCGTCGCCCACGCGGCCCGCGGACAGTCGAGACGTGTCGAGCACGATGAGCACGCGACGGTCGCGCTCGGGGCGGTAGGTCTTCACCACGACGTCGGCACGGCGCGCGGTGGCGCGCCAGTCGATGGTGCGCACGTCGTCGCCGATCACGTATTCGCGCAGGCTGTCGAACTCGGATCCTGCCCCCTTGAGCTGCACCGCGGTGCGGCCGTCGATCTCACGCAGGCGTGCCAGTCGAGACGGCAGGTGGCGGCGCGACTTGAACTCGGGAAGCACGCGCAGGGTGTCCACGAGCGGCATGGTCCGCTGCCTGCCGCCAAGGCGCAGCAGGCCGCTGGTGCGGATCGTCACGCCAACGCTGCGACGATCGCCGCGGCGAGTGGGTGTCAGGCGAGTGGTGAACGTCGCCGTCTCGCCGCCAGCGAGAGAGAACGTGTGGCGAGTGTCGGAGGCGCCTGCGGACGGCTGCCATGCATCGCGAACCGCACCGCGCATGCGGCGCTTGCCGAGGTTGACGACGTCGAGGCGAGCGGACGTCGACTCGGTCAGGCGCACCGAAGCAGGAACCCGGCGCTTGGCGCCGAGCTTCTCAGGGGAGGGTGCCGTCCACACGTCGATCATGACGAGCACTGCGACGCCAAGGAGCCACAGCCACGCGACGTTGCGGTTCTGCGACACGGCGGCAGGGACTGCTCCCAGCGCCATGAGCGCTACCGCCCACCCGGTGATGTACATGTCAGCGAGGCACCGGCACGGAGGCGAGCACGCTCGTGAGCACGGCGGTGGCGGTCACGCCCTCGAGCTCGGCCTCCGCACGGACCGAGATGCGGTGGGCGAGCGTCCACGCGGCAAGCGCCTTGACGTCGTCGGGGGAGACGAACGTGCGTCCGCGCATCCACGCCCACGCCCGCGACGTGTTCATGAGGGCTGCGGCGGCACGCGGGGAGGCTCCGAGCGCCACGGACGGCGCCTCTCGCGTCGCGCGGCAGATGTCGACGATGTAGGCGACCACGTCGTCGGAGATCTCCACCTGGGCGATCTCCTCACGCGCCGCCTCGATGTTCGCGGGGGTGGCCACGACAGACAGCCCGGCGGAACTGAGGTCCCGCGGGTTGAAGCCCGTGGCGTGGCGGCGCACCACCTGCGTCTCCGCATCGCGAGTGGGCAGCGGCACCACGACCTTGAGCAGGAAGCGGTCGAGCTGCGCCTCCGGCAGCGGGTAGGTGCCCTCGTATTCGACGGGGTTCTGCGTCGCTATGACGACGAACGGGTCCGGCAGCTTGCGGGTCTCGCCGTCGACCGTGACCGTGCGGTCCTCCATCGCCTCGAGCAGCGCCGCCTGCGTCTTGGGAGGCGTGCGGTTGATCTCGTCGGCGAGCAGCAGGTTGGTGAACACAGGACCCTCGCGGAAGGAGAACGCCGCGGTGCGCGCGTCGTAGATCATCGAGCCCGTGACGTCACCCGGCATGAGGTCGGGCGTGAACTGCAGTCGCGTGAACTCCATGTCGAGCGTGTGGGCGAGCGAGCGCACGAGCAGCGTCTTGGCCACGCCGGGCACACCCTCCATGAGCACGTGGCCCTTGCACAGCAGCGCGATGACGAGTCCAGTGACCACCTGGTCCTGGCCCACCACAGCCTTGCTCAGCTCGGTGCGCAGCGCGCCAAGAGCGTCGCGAGCGGCCGACGGCGGCGCCGCCTCCGGCTCGGGCGCGGGGGACTGCGCTGCGGGGGACTGCGGGGTTGCGCTTTCTTCGGTCACGATCTGTGCACCTCTCTCTCAAGCATGTCCAGCTGGTCAACGATTTCGATCATCTGCGCCTCATCAGTGGGAGCAGGGCCGTACAGAAAGCGGGCGATCTCGGTGGAGGGCCTGCCGGTGGCGCGCTCGACGGCGCTCACCATTCCCTCGCGATCCGTGGAGCGCGGAACGCCGAGCCGCAAGCCGATGCGTCGCGCTGTCGAGGCGCGCAGGGCGGCGGTGGCCCTGCCGTACGCGCGCGCTCGGCGATACAGGCGAGCGCGGCCGCGCGTCGCCTCCTTGGCCGGGACCACCACGGGAAGCGGCTCGACGGCGAGGGGACCAAAGCGTCGGCCCCTCCAGAAGGCGGCGACGAGGGCGGTGAGCCCCAAGGCATACAGCGCGGTGCCGAAGCCGGGGGGAAGGAAGTCGGGGTTCGCCTCGAAGGTGGGCGGCTCACCGGGGTCACCGGACAGGACCGTGTCGTCGAACCAGTCAGCGAGGTACCACGCGACGTTCTCTCGCTTGCCGGCGAGCCGCAGGGCGAGCGCCGCGTTGCCGTCATTGACCAGGGCGTAGTTCTCGAAGATCGCGTAGTTGCTGACGACGGTGCGGGTGCCCTTGGGTGTCTCGACGACGGCCATGCCGAACACGTCGCTGCGGCCCCCGAAGCACAGCTCGGCAGACGTGGCGCCCGTGGAGATGATGCCGATGAACTCGACGCGCACCTGCTCGGCCGCGAGGGCATCCGGGTTCTCGCACTGAGCCTCGACGGTCTCCGGCAGGAAGCTCGCACTCGTGTCGAGGGCAGGGTCAATTGCCGCCATGAGCGTGGAATTGGTGCCGATGAAGAGAATGTCGCCCTCGTAGCCGAGCACCGATCGGATCTGCGCCTCTGACTCGAGGTAGTCAGCGCCGGCGACGACGAGCGTGGTGGTCGCGGGGTCCGGGATGTGGACGCGGGCCAGCGCATCGAACTGGCGCACCGTGACGCCCTCCTTGCGCAGGATCTGCGCGACGGCCCTCGAACCGGTGTCCGTGGAATTGTCGATCGACAGCTCGCGGTAGTCCGTGGGCCGGGCGGTGACGGCGATGATCACCACGAGCGCGACCACGAAGGCGAAGCCGATGAACCACCACTTGCCCCTGCTCGCCTTGGTGCCGAGCGACTCGCGCTTGGCGGCGACGGTGTACACGGGAGCGGTCGACGTGGCGGTCATGCGGGCACCACCACTCGTGCCGTCTTCGCGGCCTCTCGCGTCGCGAGCACGTGGCTGTAGTGCTCCGCGGTGGCAGCCAGGTGGCCGTAGCGCACCGCGTCAAAGACATCGGCATCGATCGCGATGTCCGACGCTATGGCTGGGATCGCCTCGGAGGCCAGCAGGGCGGCCTCAAAGGCGGTCATGCCGGGCTTGGCGTCGATGACTTCGCGCTCGTCGAGCGAGCGAATGAGCGCGCGGTACGCCTCAATGACCGCCGTCTCCCAATTGCCCGATGCGGCGGCCGACTTGGCGGCCGCGAGCAGGTCGGCGGCGCTGAGGGTGAGGTCGCCGAGTTCCTCCTCGGCCTTGCCCCGGCGCCGCGATCGCTGCAGCGGACCCATGACAAGCCAGATGATGAGGGCCACGATGGCGGCAGCGGCGAGCGCGATGCCCACGACACCCCAGCCGCCGAACGTGTCTCCAACGCCGCCGCCCATCCCGTTAAGCAGGTCCTGGATCCAGTTGAAGAACCGCTCGAGCCAGTTGCTTCCGGTGCCCTGCTGATACTCGCGCTTGGCCAGCTCATCGCGCGCCCATTCGCGCGCGGTGTCCGCGTCTGGTTCTACTGGAATGTCGAAGCGCATGTCAGCCGCGGCGCGCCTCTGCGGCTCGAGCAAGGTCGAGGTCGAATCCTTCGTGGCGGATGCGAGCGTCGGTGTAGATCAGCGCGTACACGGTCCCCATGTAGGCGTAGGTGAACACGTACGTGATGACAGAGCCGACCACCATGATGATGACGAACACGAGCGTGTACACCCACTCGCCGCTGATGCCGAGTCCAAGGAACACGAAGCCGACGATCGTGAACATGTACTGCAGCACCTGCATAGTGATGCCGATGATGAGCGCGGTCACAAGCACGATGAGGATCGACCACCAGAAGCGGCCTCTCATGACCTGGATCGAGCGCTTGATCGACGCGATGGCGCCCTTGCGCTCAAGCACCACGACGACGCGAGCGATGGCACCCATCATGTAGACGGGGAAGCTCAGCAGTCCCAGGCCGAACAGCGCTAGCCAGCCGAAGCCGGCCATGACCGCGCTGTCTTCAGCAATTCCCGCGATGATCAGCACGAATCCCGGCGCGACGAGCAGGAGGGAGGCGAGCGTGGTGATGAGCCATACGAGCAGCACGCCACCCAGGCGCGGGCCCAGCGCCTTGAACGCTTCGGCAACGCTGATCCGCTCACCAAGGATCGCCCGGGCGAGCCCGAGCGCGACGAGCGAGCTCGCGATGGCCTCCGCGAGCAGCAGGGCGATCAAAGCGGCGATGCCAACGATGATCGTCGAGGCCTGCACCCCCGTGGTGCTGGCCGTGGGTGCGGTGATCGCGAGGGAGGGATCGGTGAAGGCGAGCCACAGGGCAGCGGCGAGCAGCAGCATCGAGGCGCCGACGACGAGCAGCGGCCCGCCGATCACGACGCCGCGATTGAAGCGCATCGCCTTGAAGGGAACGCCAAGGAACTCGCCAAAGCTCACGGGGCGCAGCGGGATGATTCCCGGCTGCCACGAGCGGTAGGTGGGGGCGGCCTGCGGGGCGGCAGAGGCGGCGACGACCTGCGGCTGCGCCGGCGCCGCGTACTGGGCCGACGCTGGGGCCGGGGTCTGCGCTCCAGCTGGCGCAGCGTCGGGCAGGGCAGGCTCAGTCACCTGTCCCGGTGCGACCCAGTCCTGGCCGTTGGTGCCGTCGTTCACGCGAAAGTCCTTCCAGACGCGGCCCATCGTGCCAGGCCCCCGACGAAGGCGCGGCGGACTCGCCGAACCTTGCTGGGCATAATATCCGTATGACAGCCCGGATCCTGGTGGTCGATGACGACCCCGCAGTCGCTGAGATGATCGGCATCGTCCTGCGAGCCGACGGTTTTGAGACCGAGTTCTGCGACCACGGCGACCGTGCGCTCGACATCTTCCGCGAGACCCATCCCGACGTGGTGCTCCTGGACCTCATGCTTCCTGGTCGCAGCGGTATCGACATCTGTCGAGACATCCGCGCGGAGTCCGGCGTGCCCATCATCATGCTCACGGCCAAGTCCGACACCGTGGATGTGGTGCTCGGCCTCGAGTCCGGTGCTGACGACTACGTTCCCAAGCCGTTCAAGCCGCGAGAGCTCATCGCGCGCGTGCGCGCCCGCCTGCGCCGCAACGATGCCGCCGCTCCCGCGATCGTGCGCATCGGCGACCTCGAGATCGACGTCACCGGCCACCGCGTGACGCGAGCGGGCGAAGTCATCCAGCTCACTCCGCTCGAGTTCGACGTGCTCGTGACGCTCGCGCGCTCTCCCGGTCAGGTGTTCACCCGTGAGGTGCTGCTTGAGGATGTGTGGGGCTACCGTCACGCGGCAGACACGCGACTTGTCAACGTCCACATTCAGCGGCTGCGCGCCAAGATCGAGCGCGACCCGGAGAACCCGGAGATCGTCGTGACGGTGCGTGGCGTTGGCTATAAGGCCGGTGGCGTGTCGTCGTGAGACTGCGTGGGCGCTCGATTGGCGACGCCGCTGCGACGCCTTCCAAGCGCTTCGCATGGCGGTGGCGGCGGTCACTGCTGTTCCGAGTGGTTGTCACGACCCTTGTCATCGGCCTCGGCACGGTCGCGCTGCTCGGCGCCTACGTCAACACGGAGATCCGCGACGGACTCGTTGACGCTCGTGTGGATCGCGCGCTGCAGCAGTCGGCGAACGACGTAGCAACGGCGCAGAAGGACATTGACGCGTCTACTGCAGAGAACCCTGGCGATCTGCAGACGCTCGTGCGTGATGTCGCGACCAAGCTCGGCGTGCTTGGTGGAGACTCGCGCAGGGTCGTGATCCTGCAAAGTCCTGGCAACACGTCTCCGCTGCCCGTGACCGCCGGCGCATTCAATCCTTCGCTGGTTTCCGTGGTCACCGATGACATGCGCACCGCAGTTGAGGAGGGGCTCACCCAGCCGTACCAGTTCGTCGAGCTGCCAGCCGGAGAGCCCGGCCTGGTGGTGGGCTCTCCCATCGAGTTCCGTCTCGCGGGAGAGTACGAGTTGTACTTCATCTATTCGCTCCAGGACGAGCAGGACACCCTGTCGCTCATCCAGCGCGTCCTCGCACTCGGCGGCGGCATGCTCGTCGCCCTCGTCGTGTTCATGACCTGGTGGGTCACGAACCAGGCGGTGCGCCCCGTCCGCGATGGTGCTCGCGTCGCGGCCCGCCTCGCAGAGGGGCGCCTCAGCGAGCGCATGAAGGTGCGCGGCAACGACGAGATGGCGACGCTCGCGCGCACGTTCAATGAGATGGCAGAGTCGCTCCAGCGCCAGATCACGCGAATGGAGGAGCTGTCTCGCCTTCAGCGCCGCTTCGTCTCTGACGTCTCCCACGAGCTCAGGACGCCGCTCACGACGGTCCGCATGGCCTCTGACGTGCTGTTCGATGCCCGCGCGGACTTCCCGCCCCAAGTCGCCCGGTCCGCCGAGCTGCTCAGCAATCAGCTTGACCGCTTCGAGGCGCTGCTCGCCGACCTGCTCGAGATCAGCCGCATCGACGCCGGCGCGGCGCGGCTCGAGTTTGAGGAGATCTCCCTCACGGACATCGTCCGCGACGAGGTCGAGGCGATGCAGCACCCAGCGAGCACCATTGGCGTGGAGCTGCGGCTGTGGGTCGCTGAGGGCGAGCATGTCGCATCGATGGACCGCCCTCGCGTGGGCCGCATCGTCCGCAACCTGCTGTCCAATGCGATCGAGCACGCGCAAGAGCACCCCGTGGACATCGGCATCAGTTCGAACGGCCGTGCGGTAGCGGTCGTGGTACGCGACTACGGCATCGGCCTCACGCCCCAACAGGTGGACCGTGTCTTCGACCGCTTCTGGCGCGCCGACGCTGCACGCGCCCGCACGATGGGCGGCACCGGCCTCGGCTTGTCGATCGCTCGCGAGGACGCGCGACTGCACGGCGGCAAGCTCGAAGCGTGGGGCCGTCCGGGCAAGGGGGCGAGCTTCCGACTGCTGCTGCCGCGCACCTCTCGCGGGCTCGGCCAGGACGCCCCGCTCCCGCTCGCGATGAGGGAAAGCGAGTTCGAGGCGCTCGGCCCTCGCGTCGCGGTTGAGTCCGTGGCGGAGTTCGGCTCCGATGCTGAGCTGTCAGGGAGCGCGTCATGATCGCGGCCCGACGCTGGCTTGGGTCGGCAGCCCTCGCGGCTGCCGCGATGCTGCTCACCGCATGCACCACGATTCCCACCTCGGGCCCCGTCAATGAGGGCACGGGAGTGGTGTCGTCCGCGGAGCCGTTCGTGCCCATTGCTGACGGTCCGCGCCTCGACGACGGCCCCACACAGATCGTCAACGGCTTTGTGCGCGCCTCCACCGCGGGCTTCGCAAGCGACTTCTCCGTTGCGCGCGAGTTCCTCACGCAGGAGGCGGCAGCCTCGTGGGATCCCACGGAGAAGGTCATCGTCTTCGACTCTGGCGCGCTCACGCCCACGTTCGATGCGACCACGGCGACCGTCACCTACGACATCCCAGTCAAGGCGACGGTCGACTCGTCGGGTCACCTGACGGAGGCCGCTGACGGTACGCGACAGACGCTGCGGTTCGGGATGCAGATGAACGATGAGGGGCAGTGGCGCATCTCCGGCCTGGACAACGGCGCGATCCTCGCCTACGCCTCATTCCAGGGCCTGTTCACGGATGTGGACCTCATCTTCGCGAGCGTCGACGAGTCGACACAGGTGCCGGACCAGCGCTGGTTCCCAGCGAACAAGGCCGCAACGCTCGCGGCCAAGGAGCTTGTCGAGGGACCCTCGCCGCTGCTCGCGGGCGCGGTGCACACGGGCTTCCCTGCGACGTCCGCTCTCGAGGTCGAGTCGGTCCAGGTGACGAATGGTGTCGCGTCGGTGCAGCTCACTGCGGACTCCGCAGGCAATGCCGCGGAGCGCTCCCTTGCCCAGCAGCAGATGGACCTCACGCTGAGGTCGGTGGGCGGCATCAGCGCGGTCACGGTGACGGTGGGCGGGCTGCCGCTCGGAGGCGACGGCTCTGCGGCGCTGGGTCCCGCCCCGCTTCCCGGCATCGAGGCGTACGCCTTCGTCAATGAGCGCCTTGGCATGTGGGACGGTGCCGACGTGTGGCAGGTGCGCAACTCCGTGGGAGGCCTGCCGCCGAACTCTCGCGGCATCGCGCGCACCTTCACGGACGGCCGTGCGGTGTGGCTCCTCGGTGCGGGAACGCTCGTGTCCTCCGACGCCGTTTATGAGGGTGCGAAGTCGCTCGACCCGGCGCCTGAAAGCGACGACCCTGCCGGGTCGGTCATGAAGACCACCACCTTGTACGAGGGCACCTCCCTGATCAACCCATCGACGGACCGCCACGGCTGGATCTGGACGGCGGAGCGCGATGGCGAGCACGGCCTCATCGCCGTCGACGGCAGCGGCGAGGCGATTCAGCTCGACGCCGATTGGCTGCGCGGCACCACGATTCAGGCCCTCGCGCTGTCGAGGGACGGCGCCCGCGTCGCGGTGCTGTCGCGAGCAGGAGGCCGCCAAATGCTTGAGTTCGCGGCGATTGTGCGCGGAGACGACGGTGCCCCGCTGTCGATCGGCGAGCCGCAGACCTACGGAATCGACCTCGGGCCGTCGATCGGCCTGACGTGGCTC
>JGI12420J12819_1000618_pt1 | contig 19152 bp, 20 predicted proteins | sample Passage237A_FD_12819 | JGI IMG/M metagenome (IMG submission 12819) | reverse complement strand
AGCTTGATGACGAAGTCGTCGATGATCTCCTGCGCCTCGGATTCGGTGAGCACACCGTCGGCGATGTCGCGCTCAATGAAGATGTCGATGAAGGTCGAGGTGCGACCCAGCGACATCGCCGCGCCGTTCTGCTCCTTCACGGCACCCAGGTAGGCGAAGTACAGCCACTGCACTGCCTCCCTGGCGTTCGTCGCGGGCTTGGAGATGTCGTAGCCGTACGACGCTGCCATCGCCTTGAGCTCCTTGAGCGCCTTGATCTGCTCGGAGTTCTCTTCGCGGTCGCGGATCACGTCCTCGGTGGAGCGTTCCATGTCAAGCTCCATGCGCTCGACCTTCTTGGCCTCGATGAGGGCGTCGACGCCGTAGAGCGGGACGCGGCGGTAGTCGCCGATGATGCGGCCACGGCCGTAGGCGTCGGGAAGGCCGGTGATCACGTGCGACGAGCGAGCCGCACGCACATTGGGCGGGTACACGTCGAAGACGCCGTCGTTGTGGGTCTTGCGGTACTGCGTGAAGATCTTCTCGAGTTCGGGGTCAACCGGGTAGCCGTAGGTCTCGAGCTCCTTGACCACCATGCGCCATCCGCCGAACGGCATGATCGCGCGCTTGAGGGGAGCGTCGGTCTGGAGGCCGACGATGACCTCCTGGTCCTTGTCGATGTAGCCGGGCTCGTGCGCGGTGATCGACGCTGGGGTTTTCCAGTCGACGTCGTAGACGCCCTTGGCGCGCTCCTCGGGGAACATCGCGGTGAGCTTGTCCCACACCGCCTTGGTGCGCTCGGTGGGTCCTGCCAGGAACGAGTCGTCGCCCTCGTAGGGGGTGTAGTTCGACTGGATGAATCCGCGTACGTCGATCGCGTCGCACCACGTTCCGGGCGTAAAGCCCCGCCATGCGTGGGCGCGCGGGTCCTGCCCGTCATCCTTGATGGCGTTGGTGTTGACGGCTTCGGTGGTCATGCTGCCTCCCTGTTATGGCCCTTGTGGGGCGCTCGGTTCGCGGTGTGAGTGGTCCGCGCTGACCGATACGTCAACCGTAGGCTCGCGTTTGAGCCGAACCTTGGGACCTAAGTACCCGAAAGGTTTCGCCCCTGGCTCGTGGCAGACTGATGCGGTTGCCCCACCGCACTTTTCAAGGACGATCAATGACCGCTGTGACGCTTGTCGCCAACCCGCTTCGCGAGGGCTGGACCCTCACCCACACAGGTGGGGAGGCACCTGCTGAGATCGCCGGAGTCACCGTGGATGCGGTGGTTCCTGGCTCTACTCACGTTGACCTGCTGGCGGCGGGTCTCATCCCTGACCCCTTCTATGGCACCAATGAGAAGGAACTGCAGTGGATGTGGCGCTGCTCGTGGCGCTACGCGACCGAGTTCGCGGCCACCGAGGTCACGGAAGGCGAGCGCGTGGACCTGGTCTTTGACGGCCTCGACACCGTCGCGACCATCTCGCTCAACGGCAAGGTGCTGGGCTCCACCGCCAACATGCACCGCTCCTACCGCTTCGACATTCGCGAGGCCCTAGCTGCCGGCAACAACCGCCTCGAGGTGGACTTCCGCAGCGCGCTTGAGTACGCGCTTGAGCGCGAGGAGCAGCTGGGTGACAGGCCCCGCCCCCAGCCCAGCGAGAAGCTCATGGCGGAGGCGGCGCGCCGCGGACTCATCGAGGGCGACCCTGAGGAGATCCTGCAGCGAGGCCGCGTCTACCCCCAGCCGTTCAATGCGATTCGCAAGATGGCCTGCTCGTTCGGCTGGGACTGGGGCCCGGACCTGCAGACCGCCGGCATCTGGAAGCCGGTGCGCATCGAGCGCTGGCGCATCGCCCGCTTCGCCTCGGTGCGCCCGCTGGTCACGGTACAGAACGGCACGGGCGTTGTGGACGTGCACTTCGAGATTGAGCGCGCGGCCGACGCTCCGCTCAAGGTGTTCGCGACCGTCGCCGGGCGTGAGGCGAGTGTTGAGATCGAGCCGGGCGCAGCGTCGGGCATTGTCACGGTGACCGTGCCGGAACCCGACCTGTGGTGGCCCAACGGCTATGGCGACCCCACGCTGTATGACCTCACGGTGGAGCTGCACAGTCAGGATGAGCACCTTGACGCCTACGCGCGCCGTGTGGGCTTCCGCAGCATTGAGGTGAATCAGGACGGTGGCGCGTTCACGTTCGTGGTGAACGGCAAGCCGGTGTTCATCAAGGGCGCCAACTGGATTCCTGACGACCACTTCCTCACGCGCATCACTCGGGAGCGCCTGGAGCGTCGCATCGACCAGGCCACGTCCGCCAACATCAACATGATTCGCATCTGGGGCGGGGGCATCTACGAGACCGACGACTTCTATGACGTGTGCGATGAGCGCGGCGTCATGGTGTGGCAGGACTTCCTGTTCGCGTGCGCGGCGTACGCGGAGGATGCCGAGACCATTGCTGAGGTCGAGGCGGAGGCGCGCGAGAACATCACTCGCCTCGCACCGCACGCATCGCTCGCGCTGTGGAACGGCTCCAATGAGAACGTGTGGGGCTGGTGGGACTGGGGCTGGAAGGAGGCCATGGCAGCCGCCGGTCTCGAGGGCTGGGGTCAGAAGTACTACGAGGAGATCCTGCCCGCCATCCTCAAGGAGCTCGACCCCACGCGTCCCTACACGCCGTCCTCTCCTTTCTCTACGCACCCGTATGACGCCAGCGTCTACCCCAACGACCCCACGGTGGGCACGGTGCATGAGTGGAAGGTCTGGAACCAGATCGATTACACCCACTACGCGGACTACGCGCCGCGGTTCTGCTCGGAGTTCGGCTTCCAGGGGCCGGCGACGTGGGCGACCATGCAGCGCAACCTGCCGCCGGAGGGCTTCGACAAGACCTCTGAGGTGTGGCTCGCTCACCAGAAGGCCGACCGCGGCAATGACAAGCTCCTCGCCGGCTACGTCCCGCACCTTCCGGACAGCGACGACTTCGAGACGTGGCACTGGATCACGTCGCTGAATCAGGCGCGCGCCATTGAGTTCGGCATCTCTCATTACCGTTCGTGGTGGCCGCACACCGCCGGCGCGATCGTGTGGCAGCTCAACGACTGCTGGCCCGTGACCTCGTGGGCGGCGATCGATGGCGAAGAGCGACCCAAGCCGCTGTACTACGCGCTGCAGAAGGTGTTCGCGCCGCGACTGCTCACCTTCCAGCCGCGCGCTGAAGACGGTTCTCTCGACGTCGATGGCGCGGCGCATCTGGTGGCGGTCAACGACACTGATCAGGCGTGGAGCGAGACGCTCACCTTCACGCGCATGGCGCTCGACGGCACCGAGCTCGCGGTGGCCACGGCACACCTGAGCGCCGGCCCGCGCGAGACCGTCACGCTCGACGTCCCCGCGCATGTGCTCGAGGCCGGTGACGCTGTGGGCGAGGTGCTGGTGGCCGACGCTGGCTACCCGGGCGACGACGATCACGTTCGCGCGGTGTGGACCTTCGCGGAGGACAAGGACATCGCTTACGAGGCCGCGCCGTTTACGGCAACGGCCCGCGCGGTGGACGGAGGCTACGAGGTGACGATCGAGGCCGAGGGCTTTGTCCGGGATCTCACGATCCTCGCTGACAAGGTGGATCCGGGCGCCGTGGCAGACAAGGCGCTCATCACTCTTGTGCCGGATGACACGGTGGTCATCACCATCGCGTCCGAGGCTGCGGTTGACCCTGAGGCGTTCCTCGCCGAGCGCGTTCTGGTGTCCGTGAACTCCCTCGTGGCGGGTGCCTAGAGCGCATCCAGCACCACTGTTTCTCGCAGGCCCGGGAACCTTCCAACTGGTAGGTTCCCGGGCCCGTGTTTAGTGTCGCCAACTGGCGTCCGGATCGTAATCAATCCGTGACACACAAGGCGTTCGAAACGTTTTGTCTGGCGCTACAGTGGCAATTGCGTCCCAACGAGGGGGCGCCGCATGAACCAAAGGGGATTCAACAATGAAGTGGACTCGATCCCGTACGGCGACGGTGCTCGCTGTTGGTACGGCCTCGGCCCTCCTGCTCTCCGCTTGCTCCACCGACACTGAAACGCCTACGTCCTCGGCTCCCGAGCCCTCGGCGTCCCAGGACAAGACCCCCGTCACGCTGAACGTTCAGTACTGGGGCAACTTTGGCCTGGAGTCGCTGGTTGACAAGTACACGGCCGATCACCCGTGGGTGACCATCAAGCTCAACTCCGGTGACTTCGCTGCACAGCACGACGCGCTTCAGCAGGCCATCATCGCCGGCTCCGGCGCCAACGAGGTTGTCGCCATCGACGAGGGCTACATGACCGGCTTCGTCGCGCAGTCTGACGCGTTCGTCAACCTGCTCGACCTTGGTGCTGGCCAGTACCAGGAGAACTACCTGCCGTGGAAGTGGGCCCAGGCCTCCAACGCTGACGGCTCTGTCGTCATCGGCCTTGGCACCGACGTCGGTGGTCTCGCTCTGTGCTACCGCAAGGACCTCTTCGAGGACGCCGGCATTCCGTCCGAGCGCGCTGACGTTGACGCCGCCATCGGCGACACCTGGGCGGGCTTCATCGAGCTCGGCAAGGAGTACCAGGAGAAGGCTGGCAAGGGTAAGTTCTGGGTGGACAACGCCACGAACATCCTGAACCCTGTCCAGACCCAGCTCGGCACGGGCTACGCCTGGTACAACAAGAACAACGAGCTTGACCTCGAGGCCAACAAGCCTGCGTTCGACCAGGCCGTTGCTGTGATCGACGCGGGTCTTTCCGCTGGCATCACGCTGTGGTCCGACGACTGGAACACCGGCTTCGCGAACGGTTCGTTCGCCGTCCTCGCCTGCCCGGCGTGGATGATGGGCTACATCCAGGGTCAGGCTCCCGACACCGCTGGCGCGTGGGACATCGCTGACATCCCTGGTCCCGGTGGTAACTGGGGTGGCTCGTTCTGGACCATTCCGGACCAGTTCGACGAGCACACCACGCAGGAGGCCTACAACCTCATCGAGTGGCTCATCCAGGCTGACCAGCAGATCGCCATCTTCCAGGAGGTCGGCAACCTGCCTTCGCAGGACGCGCTGTACGACAACCCGGCCATCGTGGACTTCACCAACGAGTTCTTCAACAACGCTCCCGTTGGACAGATCTTCACGAAGACCGCGAAGGACATCCCGGGCGCGATCTACTACGCCCCCAAGAACGCCGCAGTTTCGACCGCTGTCCAGGGTGTCCTGAACGACATCCAGGCTGGCAACGTCAAGCTTGCGGACGCTTGGGACGCTGCAGTCAAGGCTGCCCAGGACGCGGACGCCGCTGCGTAAGTCCGGCTCTGTCTGACAAGCGAAACGGGGGCGGGTCTCACGACCTGCCCCCGTTTCGCTTGGCGGGATATAGCATCGGTTTCACCAGCGTTTCATACCAACGGAGGTACTAATGTCCGCCAAGAGCGTGGAGGCCGCTGAGGCCGAAGCCGCTGGCACGGACGACGCCGTTTCTCCGCGCGCACCGCGCGGACCCAAGTCGTCCATCTGGGCTCGATTCGACCACGCGGTCGTGCCCTACATCTTGATTTCTCCCTTCTTCATTCTCTTCGTCGCTTTTGGCATCTTCCCGATCGTCTACAGCGCGCTGATCTCCTTCCAGTCGTACCGCTACGAGTACCCCCGCGGCCGTGACGGCACGTCGATGAACCTGTTCACCAAGCGCTGGGTGGGTTTTGAGAACTTCGAGCGGACGCTGACAAGCTGGGACTTCTGGCAGGCGCTGATCAACACGTTCGGCCTGTTCGTTCTCTCTGCTGTGCCTCAGCTGGTGCTGGCGCTGATTCTCGCCTCGCTGCTGAACCGCCGCCTTCGTGCCCAGTCGCTGTTCCGCGTGGGCATTCTGGTTCCCTACATCACGCCCATCGTCGCCTCGTCCATCGTGTTCTCGGCGTTCTTCGCCCGCGACGGTGGCCAGGCCAACTGGATCCTCAGCCTCTTCGGCGTGGAGAACACCTACGGCAACCGCGTGATTGAGGGCCTCGACTGGCGCCAGGAGCGCTGGTCCGCATGGCTTGCTCTGATCATCATGATCGACTGGAAGTGGACGGGCTACAACGCCCTGCTCTACCTCGCAGCGATGCAGTCCATCCCCAAGGACGTCTACGAGGCAGCTGCACTTGACGGTGCTGGCGCGTGGCGTCAGCTGTGGTCCATCACCGTTCCCATGATCCGCCCCATGGTGATCTTCACCGTGGTCCTGTCGACAATCGGATCGCTCCAGCTGTTCGCTGAGCCCGTCCAGTTCGACGACAATCCGGCGTCTGGATCTGGTGGCGGTAACAGGCACCTGTGGCGCACCGTCGCACAGCTCATCTGGCACACCGGTTGGAACCAGCAGAACTTCGGTTGGGCTGGCGCCATGTCCTGGGTGCTGTTCGTAGTCGTCGTGGTCGTGGCCGCCTTCAACGGCTGGCTGTCGAACAAGATTGGAGGCCGCAAGTGACCGCGGACACGCTTGAGCGCCCCGCAGAGGCTCCTGTCAAGAACAACCCGGCCCTCCTTGGCCGCTCCCCGCAGGACACCCCGGCAGGCTGGATCAACTACATCCTCCTGTCCATCGTTCTGCTGATCGGCTTCTGGCCCATCTACTGGGCGGGCATCATCTCGACGTGGAAGGAAGACAAGGTCTACGTCGACGGCTTCCCCACGTGGACGCCGGGACCGTACTTCTCCTTCAACTGGGACATCATCAATGGCGGCGTGGCACCTTCGTACCCGTCGTACGACTCGGTGATGTTCATGCGGTCCTTCATGAACTCGCTGCTCGTCGTCGCGATCGTCGTGGCGGGCACGCTGTTCTTCTGCTCGCTGGCCGGCTTCGCGTTCGCCAAGCTGCGCTTCAAGGGCCGTGACGCGCTGTTCTACTTCGTGGTGCTGACCCTGACGATCCCCGCTCAGCTGGGCATCGTCGGTTCGTACCAGATCATGGACCGCATCGGATGGATCAATACGATCTTTGCGGTGACCGTTCCAGGTCTGGTGTCAGCATTCGGTGTGTTCTATATGCGTCAGTTCATCGAGGACGCGATTCCGGACGAGATCATCGAATCCGCTCGCGTTGACGGTGCTTCCACGTTCCGCGTCTACACCAACATCGTGCTCCCCACGTTGCGCCCCGCAATGGGCGTGCTTGGTCTGATCGCGGCGGTTGGTGCGTGGAACGAGTACATCTGGGCACTGGTCGCGGTTGGTGGCTCCTCGTGGCAGACCATCGGCCCCGCCCTGCACAACCTCCGTGCGGGCTCCACGCCCAAGTACTCGATCATTCTGACGGGCTCGTTCATCGCGACCATCCCGTTGATCCTGCTCCTGTTCGTGGCAGGTCGTCAGATTGTGCGAGGCATCATGGACGGCGCCGTCAAGGCGTAACCCGTCCTACCCCAAGCAGCAGGGGCGGTCCACCCAGGTGGGCCGCCCCTTTGCTTTGCCTGCAGGTCTGCCTCCCCCCGTCGCTCCACCTCGCCCGGGCGCGCCGCTCCCGCCCGAGCACCTCTCAAGCGCTCACACCCACCCCGAGCGCTGTAATGGGACATGAGGTCCGGGTTTCGCAGATCTCTGCGTTGTAATGGGACATGAGGTCCGCCGGACTCCCCTCTGGCCCGACGCTCAGTAGGCTCGGGCGCTCGACGTCGCCGTAAGCGTCACGCCCTCGGCAAAGGGCAGCAGCGCTTCCAGCCCGAATAGCGGGTGCACGGTCGTTGTCACAGTGACAGTCGCGCTGAAGCCGTCCTCCGTTGTGGCGCTCACGACCTGGGTCGCCGGCAGGTTCGCGCGCGATGCTGCAGCCGCAACGCGATCCTCCGCCGTGGAGCGAACGGCTGCCTGGGCCAAGGGCACCACGGCTTCGCCCTCAGGAAGGTCCACTTCGCCGCGATAGTACGCGGCAATGTCGAGAGCATCGGCGGCGTCGAGAGCCAGCTCATCGGCCACGTGGACCAGCCTCATCCGCTGGAGGTGCACGTGGGTGGCCGCGGACACCACCAGCACAAGCAGCAGCGCGAGCACTGTGAAGCCCAGGGTGAGGAGCATGATGGTGCCTTCATCGTCTTCGGCGTCGAAGCGTCGGCGGATCATGGCGCGTACCCATCTACGGGCGAGGAGCCTGAAGAGCTCACACTGACGAGCGCTCCCGGTATCAGTGCCCCCACCCCTGGCAGCCTCACGTCAATCGTGACGGCCACCTGCATCTCCGAGCCCGGCGCGAGGCACGGCAAGGCGGAACATGTCAGGACGACATCCGCATCGCGCGCTGACACGCTGAAGTCGGCAAGCGTCCGCTCGAGCGCGGACTGTGCGTGGTCCCTCGCTGCACGCTCAGCAGCCGTGTACGTGGCACCACCCTGCAACGCATTGACGCCACCCACTACTGCTGCTCGTGACACATCGCGCGTGACGGCCTCCGCCGCGAAAGTGCGCGCCTGCACCTGAGCCAGAGTCAGCACCAGGTACACCACGGGGATCATCAGCACGATCGCAAGGAACACGAACTCCACGAGCGCCGCGCCGTCGTCGGCAACGCGCAGTCGGGACAGGGTCATGGGCCGCCCTCCTCAATTGCGTGCGCAGGGACGCTCATGGAGCCTGCGCCCCACAGCCCAAGCACCGGCACGGCAGTCGTCAGGGTGACCTCGACCAGCGTGGCGTCGCCCTCCATCACATGTCGCGCGGTCGCCTCGACCTCACGTCCCCCGAGAGCCGCTTCCGCGAGCTGCGTGGCCCTGCTTGCGCCGTCGGCCAAGTCGAGGTCCGCCAGGGCCGCGGTGTGCGCCCCCTCAGACGCGCAGGAGACAAGGATGTTCCTCACGTGCAGGGTCACCGCGAGCTGGAGCAGCCCGGTGGCGAGCACCACGATGAGCGCGCCGACGAGAACGAACTCGACGACAGCGCTCCCCTGGTCATCCGCCGGTGACGGAATCGATCGCCGTGCGGAAGACATCGCTGAGTGCCGGGCCCGCGAGCGCCCAGATGGCGGCCACGAGTCCCGCCGTCATGAGCGTGATGAGCACCCAGCCGGGTACGTCACCGCGGTCGTCGCGCCAGTTGATCTGTCTCATTTCCCCTCCTTGAACTGGTCTATCCGGTCAAGCGAATCGCAATCAGACCTGGGTAGATCGCGAACACAATCGTCACGGGCAGGATCAGGAACACGACGGGCACGAGCATCGCGATCTCGCGCTTGCCACCCTGCTCCATCAGCTGCTCCCTGCTGGCCACCCTCGCGTCATGAGCCTGCGCGCGAAGCACCGCGGCAAGAGGCGTGCCCAAGTCGATTGCCGCGACGATGCCGTCGACGAAGCGACGCAGCGGCTGCGCACCAGTGCGGGCAGCCATATCTGACAAGGCCCGTGTGAGCGGCTCGCCCGCGCGGGCATCGGCGAGCGCGAGTCGCAGCTCCTCACTCAGAGCGCCCGACGTTGTGGTCGCCACCCGCTCGAGCGCCGCCCGGGTGCCCTCACCGGCGGCGACGGCGAGGGCCAGCAGGTCCGCGATCGTCGGCAGTTCGGCGACGATGCGGTTGGTACGAACCTGGGCCGAGCGGGTCAGAGCGGCGTCTCGTCCGAGCGCACCAACGATGGCGGCAATCACTACGAGAATCAGCAGTACGAGGAGAGGGGCCCCGCGCGCGACGCGCAGCAGCGTGGCGGCAGCGACGCCACCCGCGAGACCGGCCGCGCCCCACGCGACCTGTTGGGCCCTGAACTGCTCGACGCTCAGCCCCGATCCCGCCCTGCGCAGCCGAGCGCTGACATCGGCGGAGGACGACCCCCATCGCTCGAGCATCTTGCCCGCGTCGCGAACAACGGGAGCGACCAGCCGTGTCACGACAAAGCGCGAGCCCGACGTGTGGTCCACCCAGGTGCGACCGTCGACCGGCCGCACGTACGGGGCGAGCCGCGCGTCGAGGGTGGGGCGGCGCGCAAGGATCCACGACATCACGAGGCCCGCCCCCACAACGAGGCACAGGACCGCTCCCCACATCGCCAGAGTCATCGCAGCACGCGGGCTTCCTCGGGAAGGCGGCCAATGGTCACCATCAAGCGATACGCCACCACCGTTGCAGCAGCGCCTACGGCAAGCACGGTCGCTCCGGCGGCCGAGTTGTACGCCTCAACACCTCCCGGACGCGTGGCCAGCAGTGCGAGAACCACCCACGGTGCCGCCACCGCGAGCCGGGCGGCATTGACGGTCCACGACTGACGGGCCTCGAGTTCGCCGCGGGTGCGCGCATCGTCACGGAGAAACTCGCCCAAGGTGCGCAGCATCGTCCCCACATCCGTGCCACCCACTTCACGGGTGACCCGCAGGGCCTCAACGATGCGATCGGCGACAGGATCCGCGAGCCGATCCTTGAGCGCATCCAGCGACTCACTGAAGCGCCCCGTAGCTCTGAAGTCCTCGGCAAACGCAGCAAAGGCCGGGCGCAGATCTTCCGGACCTCGTGAGCCCAACTGAGCCACGGCTTGCGGCAAGGCCATGCCCGCCCGAATCCCGGAGGCCAAGTGGTCCACAGCGTCGGGCCAGGCGGCGCGCGTGGCGCGAACCCGCACCCGCGAGCGGTAGCTCACCAATGCGAAGGGAGCGCGAGCGGCCATGATCGCGAAGCACAGCGCGACTACCGGCGACCGGCTGGTGCCCGCGACGAGCAGGAAGACCAGTGCCGCACCCACTGCGGCGACGGTCACGAGCGCTGCGGGCGTGACGCCGGGGGCGCCGGCGCGCGTGAGCCGATCCTGCAGCCGCGCTGACCAGCCATCGCGAGCAGGCCGCGCGGCGACCGTTGGCGCCCAGAACGATGTCCACACCAAGAACAGACCGAGGCCCAGGGTCAGTCCCAGCAGCAGCGTCATGTCAGGCCGCCAGCAGTTCCGCGAGACGGTAGCCATTGCGTGCGAAGCGATCCTCGTGCGGAGGGAAGCCCTCGGCACGGACCAAACCGTTGCCGCGGTTCACGTAGAGCGGCTCGAGCTCCACCACGCCCCCCTCGACGCGGCCCGGGATTGCCACGATCTCGGTGGCGCGGCGCCGGCCGCGCGCATCGACGGCAAGGTGCACCACAAGGTCAATCGCAGATGCGACGGTTGGCACAACGAAGCGGTCGGACACGTTCTCGCCCGCGAGCAGCGGCAGGGTGCACATCTTCACCACCGCATCCCGCGCGGAGTTCGCGTGCACCGTGCACATGCCAGGAATGCCGGCGTTCAATGCGATGAGCATGTCGAGGCTTTCAGCCTCACGCACCTCGCCGATGATGATGCGGCTGGGACGCATGCGCAGCGCCTCCTTCACCAGGCGTCGCAGGTCGATCTCGCCGGTGCCCTCGAGTGACGGCTGGCGGCACTGCAACCCCACCACATCGCGATGGGAGAGGCTGAGCTCAAACACCTCCTCGCACGTGATGATGCGTTCGCGTGCGGGAATCGATCCCGCTAGCGCGCCAAGGGTGGTGGTCTTTCCGGCTTGTGTGCCGCCCGCGACCAGGATGTTCAGTCCGCACACCACCGCGGCATCCAGGAACCTCGCGGCCGGTTCGGTGAGCGTGCCCAGCGCCACCAGGTCGCCAACGGACTGCGCCCTTGCCACGTACTTGCGGATGTTGACGCTCCAGTGCTCGCGCGTGACGTCCGGGATCACCGCGTGCAGCCGCTCGCCGCCGGGAAGTGAGGCGTCCACGAACGGCGAACTGAGATCCAACCGCCGACCGCTCAGCTTGAGCATGTGCTCCACGAGGTCGCGCACCTGCTCATCCGTGAGGATCGTTGGCGTCAGCTCGCTCACTCCGCGCCTCGCTATGAACACCTGCGACGGCCGGTTGATCCAGATCTCCTCGACCTCGGGATCGTCGAGATACTGCTGAAGCGGCCCCAGCCCGGCGACGTTCGAGAGCACGGTGCGCGCAGCGTCGGCCCGGTTGCCCACTGGGGTCACAGCGCCAGCGAGTGCTCGCTCTTCCCACTCGGTGAGCACCTCTTCAATGAGCCCGCGCACCACCTCCGCGTCGCGCACGGGATCCACCCCGCGGCGCCGGATCTCTTCGCGCACGCGGGATTCGACCGTAATGATCGGGTCTCCCCCCATGCGCCGAAAGTAGTGGGGACCCGGAAACTTGGCAACCGTTGCTGTGGATAAGGCTGCCCGTCGCCTTGTCAAGCGGCCCCACTTTCACGGCCCGTGAAGTGGGCGCTGGTGTCGGGTTTTTGGGTCTCGCCGACTCCTGGTGGGCGTCAGAAACCCGGGCACCAGCGCCCAGCGCCGTGTCACACCCCCATGCCACGATGGACGCATGTGCGGCCGCTACGCGAACTTCCTCACCGAGCAGGAACTCATCGACTCCTTCGCCATCGCCACGATCGCGGACGAGGTTCGCCTGCTGCCTCCCAACTTCAACCTTGGCCCCATGCAGGAGGGCGTCGTCATCCGGGCACGGGACGACGCTAGGGTCGCCGAGGTCGCCAAGTGGGGCCTGGTCCCCGGCTGGGCTAAAGACCCGGGCATTGGCGCCAAGATGTTCAACGCCCGCGAAGAGACCATCGCGGAAAAGCCCAGCTTCCGCACTGCCTTCGCCAAGCGCCGCTGCATAGTCCCCGCGAACGGCTACTTCGAGTGGCAAGTGACGGAAGACGGCAAAGTCCCGCAGTTCATCGCCCCCGCTGACGGCTCCCCACTCGCCTTCGCGGGCCTCACCGAGGTCTGGCGCCCCTCGAAAGACGACCCCTGGCTCGTGACCTTCTCCATCGTCACCACCGCCGCCCGTGGCGTCATGACGCAGATCCACGACCGCGAACCCGTCATGCTCACCCAAGCAGACGTTGACGTGTGGCTGGACCCCACCTCACCCCAAGACGACCTCTTTGCCGCGATCCGCTCCCCCGGCCCCGAACTCACCTGGCACGCGGTCGACAAGCGCGTGGGCAACGTGCGCAACAACGACCCCGGGCTCATCGAGCCCGTCGAGGGCTAACCCTGCTGGAAGAACGCTGACAGCACCACGGTGCCAACGAGCGTGATCGCCGCAAGCACCGCAAGCGTGAACGTCACCCAGAAGGTGATCGCCCAGCCACGTCCACGCAGCTCCACAAGGACTCGGCCAATAACCGCCGCAAGTGTGGGCGCGGCCAGCAGCACCACGATCCCCACCGGCGTCAACGCTGCAATACCCACCAGCAGCACCATCACCAGGCCAAAGCCAAAGCCCCACAGCCCAAACGAGATCAGCGAGCGCCCAAGACCACGGGGAGTGGTGCGTCGGTCAATCCAGCGCCCCAGCGTGAACGCGAACGCCGGAATCACCACGAACAGCGCGGCCCCGTAAGCGAACACCGCAAGCAGCACAAACGCGAGGTCCTCAAAGCCCTCCGGATCCCTCAAGATGAAGCGCCAGCCAAAGGGCACCACACCCCACACAAACAGCAGGGCCGACGCTGTGGTCCGCCAGCCAAGGAACGCCCGGGCAGCGCTCCCTGGCACCGCAGGGTTCAGGCCAGGCTTTGGCGCCGAGTTCCGGTCATCGCGAGAAGGGCTGTTGTGCACAGGACGAGCATCCCACCTGCAAGCTGTACGCGCGCGGACTCCCGGCCCGTGTCAAGGACATTGGGTTGCGGCGTCGCCGCCGAGATACCTAAGCGCGCCTGACGCGGATGTCGCCAGCGAGCACTTCACGATCACCGGACGCCGTGCGCACCACGAGCCCCCCGCTCGCCGCGATGCCCATCGCCTTTCCGGTGATCACCTCACCGCCGGGAGCGTCCACGACAATGTCCCAGCCGATGGTTGCGCACGCGGCGACCACGGCGTCGGCGATGGGAGCGCCGTCCTCCCACTCGCGCACCGCATCGCGCAACTCCGCCGCGAGCGCGCGCAGCAGCGCCACCCGGTCAAGCGACGAGGCGCCCAAGGTGGCGAGTGACGCGGCATGGGGCACAGGCAACTCCGCAGAGGACTGCGACACGTTGATGCCGATTCCGGCTACGAACGCGTCCTGCCCCGGCACCGCTTCGCACAGGATGCCCACGCACTTTCGCCAGCGCCCCCACTCGGGGATGTCGCGAGCACCGTGCTCAACTACCACGTCGTTGGGCCACTTGAGGAACGCGCCAACGCCCTGGCGACGCAGCGCGCGCACCGTTGCAAGCCCCACCACGAGCGGAGCCCAGCCGTATTCGAACCGGGCCACCGATGGACGCACCACAAACGACACTGTGAGCGCCGCTCGGGGCGGCGTGCGCCACTCACGGCCAGCCCTTCCGCGCCCCGCCGTCTGATGATCGGCGACCATTGCGCTGAAGTGGCCCCAAGCGTCGGGCGACTGAGAAACCGCGGCCAAGACGGCGGTGTTGGTTGACGCGGAACTGGGGACCACATCAAGCCTGCTCAGCGGCCTGCCAGGACCCACCATGTCCACGAACGAATCAGCCACGAGAGGCTCGCGAGAAGCAGCGATCGATGCGGGCGTGGGCTGGGTCACCCGGCTAGGCTATCTGGCAGTCCACGCAAGGGAGTGCCGTGTCCGAATCGAGCAAGTCAACCGCCTCTGCGCTTGAGCAGCTGCGCGCAAAGACCGACGCCGCAGTCACCTCACCGGAGGCCGTCGCCAAGGGCAAGCAGCACGCTCGCGGAAAGAAGACCGCTCGCGAGCGCATCGACGCGCTGCTGGATGAGGGTTCGTTCGTCGAGCTCGACCGGCTGACGCGTCACCGCTCGCAGAACTTTGGCCTTGAGAAGAACCGCCCCTATGGCGACGGAGTCGTCACGGGCTACGGCACCATCGACGGCCGCCAGGTGGCGGTGTACTCGCAGGACTTCACCGTCTTTGGCGGCTCACTGGGCGAAGTGCACGGCCAGAAGATCGCCAAGATCCAGGACTTCGCGCTGCGCACGGGCGTTCCGCTCATTGGCATCAGCGACGGCGGCGGCGCGCGCATTCAGGAAGGCGTGGCGGCGCTCACGCAGTTCGCGGAGATCTTCCGTCGCAATGTGGCCTCTTCCGGCGTGATTCCGCAGATCTCGATCATCCTTGGCCCCAGCGCCGGCGGCGCCGTGTACTCCCCCGCCCTCACCGACTTCATCGTCATGGCGGACGGCACCTCGCAGATGTTCATCACCGGCCCCGACGTCATCAAGGCCGTCACCGGCGAAGAGGTCACGTTCGAAGAGCTGGGCGGCGGCGCCACCCACAACGTGAAGTCCGGCGTGGCCCACTACCTCGCGAGCGATGAGGACGACGCGATCGAGTACGTCCAGCACCTCCTCCAGTTCTTGCCGCAGAACAACCTCTCTGACGCTCCGACGTGGGACGCACCCGCGGACCTCGAGCTCACCGCGGAAGACGAGGCGCTCAACACCCTCATCCCGGACTCCGACAACCAGCCCTACGACATGAAGACCGTCATCGAGACGGTGCTCGACGAAGGCGAGTTCTTCGAGATCCAGCCGCTGTTCGCCCCCAATGTGGTGGTGGGCTTCGGCCACGTCGAGGGCCACTCCGTTGGCATCGTCGCGAATCAGCCGCTGTCGATGGCAGGCACGCTCGACATCAACGCCGCGGAGAAGGCGGCGCGCTTTGTGCGCACGTGCGACGCGTTCAACATCCCCGTGCTGACATTCGTGGACGTCCCCGGCTTCCTCCCCGGCACCGACCAGGAGTACCAGGGCATCATCCGCCGCGGCGCCAAGCTGATCTTCGCCTACGCGGAGGCCACCGTCCCGCTCGTCACCGTGATCACCCGCAAGGCGTACGGCGGCGCATACATTGTCATGGCGTCCAAGCAGCTGGGCGCGGACGTCAACCTCGCGTGGCCCACCGCGCAGATCGCGGTCATGGGTGCCGGCGGAGCGGTGAACATCCTGCAGCGCCGCGAGCTCGCCGCCGTGGCAGAGGCAGGCGGTGACGTCGAGGCGCGCCGCGCCGAATTGGTCGCCGAGTATGAGGACGCGATCGTCAACCCCTACGACGCGGCCGACCGCGGTTACGTCGACGCCGTCATCGAGCCTTCAGAGACTCGCGCCCAGGTGGTCCGCGCCCTGCGCGCCCTGCGCACCAAGCGCGCTGCCCTGCCTCCCAAGAAGCACGGAAACATCCCGCTGTGACACGGCCCGACGCTGCGCTCGCCGCCGCCGCATCACTCAAGGTGGTGCGCGGTTCCGTCGACGAAGAAGAACTTGCCGCGCTCGTTGCGGGCATGGTGGCCGTAGCAACGGCTGGGTCCGATGACGAGACCGCCGGAGCACCGACCTCCGCGTGGATGGACCGGACTCGCACCATGCGCGGCCGCCGGCTGATGCTGCCGCTTGGCCGGGGGGATATGGCGTGGCGGCACTCGCTGAGGTAGCGCCACCTCGCACGCGCACGCGTCGGCGTTGGGTCACCGCGATCCTCGTTGTGGCGCTGTCCGTGCCGATTGTGCCGTGGCTGACGATTCGCGTGCAGACCATGGGCGACGTGGGTCCCGTCGAGGGCGATCTCCAGCACGCGGACGCCGCCCTGGTTCCCGGAGCGCGCGTCTATCCCGGCGGCTATGCCTCTCCCTTCCTGCGAGAGCGCGTTGCCGCGGGCGTGGCGCTCTACCAGGCGGGCGTGGTCGACGTCCTCATCATGAGCGGCGACGGCAACGACTCAAGCGGGTATGGCGAACCCACCATCATGCGCAAGGTCGCCGAGGAAATGGGCGTCCCACCGGAGGCGATTTTCGAGGACCCGCTCGGCGTGGACACCTTCACGAGCTGTGTGCGGGCCCACGACATCTTCGACGTGGAGTCGGTCATCGTCACCACTCAGAAGTTCCATGCCCCGCGCGCCACCTGGCTGTGCCAGCGCTCCGGCCTCGACGTCCAGGGCGCCTATCCTCCCGAGCGCTTCCGCAAGGCGACCATCGCGGGCAACTGGCGCGAGATCCCCGCCGCCGTCAAAGCCTGGCTCGACGTCCTGCGCGGCTAGTCGCCCGACGTAAAGTCATGGGGTGAGTTCGCGACCGCTCGGCATCTTCGCCGCCGCCACTGCTGGCGCAGCGCTCGCCGTCGCCACGCCCGCTCTCACCGCGCGATTGGCGACCGTTGGTGCCCGCCATCCCATAGCGTCGGGCAATTTCACGAAGGCCGACGCTGCGCTGGTCTTGGGTGCGCGCGTGTGGCCGGACGGACGGGCCAGCAGGTTCCTGCGCGAACGCATCGTCACCGGCGTGCGGCTGTACCGGCAGGGCCTGGTGGACGTCATCATCATGTCCGGAGCGGGCGAGGACTCCTCTGGCCACGGCGAGCCCAAGGTGATGCGGCGCGTCGCGGAGCAGGCCGGGGTGCCGCCAGAGGCGATCATCGAGGACCCGCTGGGCGTGGACACCTACTCGAGTTGCATCCGGGCGCGGGATGAGTACGGCATGCGCTCGGTGATCGTCGCGACGCAGGAGTTCCATCTGCCCCGCGCGGTGTGGCTGTGCGAGCGGCTGGGGCTCGAGGCGCAGGGAGCGTACCCGCCACCCATCCTCGGTGAGCACACCCTTCGCGGTCACATCCGCGAACTGGGGGCCACAGGAAAGGCGATGCTCGACCTCGCGCGAGGGCGAGACCCCCAGGGCTAGACCCAGACGAAGAAGCCCACCACGGCGGTGGCTGCGGCGAGCACGCCGAGCACCACGTTCGGGATGATCGGCTCCTTGAGTTTGGAGTGGGCACGCGCAGCACCCGCCATGATGATCGCCAGCCCTACCGCCGCGACGGGAGCCAGCCACGGGGCGGTGTCGGCGATCGGCGGAGAGATGAGTCCAATGGAGCCGAGCACCTCCGCGACGCCGATGCCCTTCACGGCACGCTCCGAGTACAGATCCGTCCAGTTCATGCCCTTGGCCCTGAGCTGCTCCTTCGTCTGGGTCACCTTGAACAGGCCCGTGAGCAGGAACACTGCCGCCAGCAGCCCCGCCAGAATCCAGTAGACGATCTCCACACTTCCTCCTTCGATGGGTGCTGACTGCGCGGTCCCACTCCGTTACGATCGGGACTTGTGGCGACGGATCGCGAACGAGTGCTGTGGCACCGCTATAACGCGCTTCTCACCGCGGTCCCCGGAATGATCGATGAGCGCATGCGCTCCGTCACCGGAGTGAGCCGCTTTCAGTTCACGCTGCTTGAGACCATACGGGAACACCCTGATGAGAGCGTGCAACTGGCGGCCGTGGCGCGCGCCACGGACTCGAGCCTGTCGCGCCTCAGTCACGCGATAGACCGACTGGTCGCGCTCGGCCTGGTGGAGCGACGCTCAAGTGACGAGGACAAGCGCGCCTCGTGGGCGGCCCTCACCCCAGAGGGCCGTCGCGTGGTGGATGACGGTCATGAAGCGTTTGAGCGCCTCATGCATGAAGTGCTGATCTCGCGCATCCCGGAGGACCTCCACGAGCGAGCCATCGAGGTGCTCACCTCGCTGCTGCCTCCTGACGTGGCAGCCGCGTGCGATGCGCTCGAGAGCACCCCGCCTACAGGGGCGCCTTCGCGGTAACCGCGGCGGATGTGACCGCCTTGGTCTTGTAGCCGGTCTTCTTGCCGGTGACTTTGACGGTGAGCTTGGTGCCAGCGTCCGCTTCCGTGACCACGTAGGTCTTGGCGTTGGCGCCAGGGATCGCGACCCCGCCCCGGTACCACTGGTAGGTGAAGGCGGGCTTGGGGCTCCACGTTCCGGTGGTCACGGTGAGCGTCGCTCCGACGCTGGCCGTCCCCTTGATCTTCGGCACCGGGGCCTTGGTGAAGGTCTGTAGCGCCACGGACTTGGCGGCAGAGGTCTTGGGGGTGCTCGCGTAGCCCGAACGCTTCGCGGTGACCTTGACCGTGATCTTCTTGCCAGCGTCGGCCGCCTTGAGCTTGTAGGTGCTCTTGGTGGCCTTCGAGATCGCCTTGCCATCGCGGTACCACTGATACGTGAACTTGGACGGCTTCGGCGACCAAGTGCCCACCTTGGCAGTGAGTGTCTTACCGACCTTGCCCGTGCCAGAGATCTTCGGCGCCGGCGACTTGGTGAAGAACTTCTTCAGCACCTTCTTCGCAGACGTCTTCGCCACCGACTCGTAGCCGGACTTCTTGCCCGTCACCTTCACGGTGATCGTCTTGCCAGAGTCAGCCGCGACCAGCTTGTACGTGGCTGACTTCGCCCCACTGATCGCCTTGCCGTTCCGGTACCACTGGTACG
>JGI12420J12819_1000612_pt1 | contig 19336 bp, 20 predicted proteins | sample Passage237A_FD_12819 | JGI IMG/M metagenome (IMG submission 12819) | reverse complement strand
GGCCGGGCAGGCCGGCGAGGCTCGCCGGCACCGTGAAGACGTCGTTGAGATACATGGCGACGGGGTCGTCCATGTTCTCCCCCATGGCGAAGGCCGCCGTCGGGGCGGTGGGGGTCAGCAGGACGTCCACCTCCGCGAAGGCGCGGGCGAAGTCGCGGGCGATCAGGCTGCGCACCTGCCGGGCCTTGTTGTAGTAGGCGTCGTAGTAGCCGGCCGAGAGCACATAGGTGCCGATCAGGATACGCCGCTTGACCTCGTCGCCGAAGCCGGCCGCCCGGGTCGTCTCGTAGAGGCTCTCCAGCGTGCCCTCGCCCGGTTCCCGCAGGCCGTAGCGGACACCGTCGTAGCGGGCGAGGTTGGAGGAGGCCTCGGCCGGCGCGATGATGTAGTAGGTCGGCAGGGCGTAGGTCGTGTGCGGCAGAGAGACCTCCCGCACGTTGGCACCCGCCGCCTTCAGCCAGTCGATGCCCTGGTCCCACAGGCGCTCGATCTCGGCCGACATGCCGTCGACCCGGTACTCCTTCGGTATCCCGACGGTGAGGCCGCGGATGTCGCCGCTCAGCGCCGCCTCGTAGTCGGGCACCGGCCGCGGCACCGAGGTGGAATCCTTGGGATCGTGGCCCGCCATGCCGCCGAGCAGCAGGGCGCAGTCGCGCACCGAGCGGCCCATCGGGCCGGGCTGGTCGAGGGACGAGGCGAAAGCGATGACGCCCCAGCGCGAGCAGCGGCCGTAGGTGGGCTTCAGGCCGGTGATGCCGCTGAAGGCCGCAGGCTGCCGGATCGAGCCGCCGGTGTCGGTACCGGTGGCGCCCAGGGCGATGCGGGCGGCGACCGCCGCCGCCGAACCGCCGGAGGAGCCGCCGGGCACCAGCGGCCGGTTGTCGCCCCGCCGCCGCCAGGGGTTCTCGACGCCACCGAACGCGCTGGTCATGTTCGACGAGCCCATGGCGAACTCGTCGAGGTTGGTCTTGCCCAGCATGACAGCCCCGGCCCGCCAGAGGTTGGCGGTGACGGTCGACTCGTAGGGAGGCACGAAGTTCCCGAGAATCCTGCTGCCGGCAGTCGTCTTCACCCCGCGGGTGCAGAAGAGGTCCTTGATGGCGATCGGCAGGCCGTCCAGCAGCCCGGCCTCGCCTTTCGCCCGGCGACCGTCGGACTCCCGGGCTGCCGCCATGGCCTGGTCGGGCGTCTCGGTGATGAAGGCGTTGAGGCCGCGGGCGGCTGCCACCGCCCGCACGTGGGCCTCGGTCAGCTCGACCGACGAAAGCTCCTTCCGGACGAGGAGGTCCCGGGCTTCCGCGAGCCCCAGATGCGTGAGCGCCGCCATCACTCGACCACCTTCGGCACGAGGAAGAAGCCGTGCGCCGCCTCGGGCGCATTGGCCAGGACGTCCTCGGCGATGCCGCCGTCGGTCACCGCGTCCTCGCGCAGGGGCAGCGTCATCTCGACGACCGACGTCATCGGCGCGACGCCCTCGGTGTCGACGTCCTGCAGTTGCTCGATCCAGTGGAGGATGCCGTCCAGCTCGCGGGCGAGCGGCTCCATCTTCTCCGGTTCGATCCTGAGGCGCGCCAACCTGGCGATCCGCGCGACGGTCTCGACGTCGACCGACACTGCTCGTCCTTTCCTTGCCCGATGAGGTGTCTGCCGGCGCAGCACCCGCCGGCGAGGCGCGGACGCTACCACCGCGGGACAGGCACCGGCAAGGCGCCCGGCCTCCGGCACAGGTCCTTGATCCCGCTCAAGGCGGGTCCACGTCCGCGTGACCAGAAAGGGGCGGGATGGCCGACCTGTAACAATCGGGGAGTCGGGTGAACCGCCCACCCGACCCGGCGCGTTGAACGGGGGAGTCTTTCACAGCGGAGCCTGTCGAACCATGTCTGTTCTGATCCGGCGCCCCACGCTCCAAGGCCGCGCCACCTTTGATCGGATGCGCCTCATGCGGACCGCCGCTCTGGTTCTTTGTGCCGCCCTCTCCGGCGCCGCTCTTGCCCCTGCCACGCCGGCTCAGGCGCAGCCCGTTGCCCAGCCGCAGGCGCTGGCCGACCGCGTCGACACGGCTCCCTACGATCCCGTGGCGCGCGCTCTGTGGCAAAAGCTGGAACAGAACGGGGGCGCAGCGGCGACCGATACCGGTGTGCGCAGCTTCTACGAGGGGCGGGGTTTCCAGCCCGCGTGGAGCGGCAGCCCGGAGGCCCTGCGTGCTGCGGCGGAGGTGCGGATCGTGCTGCAGCAGGCCGATCTCGAAGGCTTGGAGCCGGGGCGTTACGGCGCACCGGCGCCGTCCGCGGACTCTCCGGAGGCGACGGCGCAGGGCGACATCGCCCTGACCGAAGCCGTGCTCCGCTACGCGCATGACGTGCACGTGGGTCGCCTCGTGCCCAACCAGGTCTATGACCCGATTCTTCTTCCGGCGCGGAGCTTCGATGCCGCCGGCGGGCTGGAAGCAGCGGTGGCGGCGGACAGGGTTGGTCCCTGGCTGCGCAGCCTGCCGCCGGTATCCGCCGACTATGCCGCTCTGCGCGCGGGCCTCGCCCGCTATCGCGCGATCGAGGCCGCCGGCGGCTGGGCGGAAGTTCCGCCGGTCGCCGGCAACCGCATCGAGGAGGCCGATCCGGCCGTGCTGCGGACGCTGCAGGATCGGCTGGCGGTCGAAGACCCCACCATCGACCCCGGAGCGCCGTTGCTGACACCCGCGCTGCTCACCCTGGCGGTGCAGCGCTATCAGGAGAACCACGGCCTGGAGCCGGACGGCCGGCCGGGGCCGGCGACGCTGGGAGCGCTCAACAGGCCTGTGGGTGAGCGCGTTCAGCAGATCGTCGCGAACATGGAGCGCTGGCGCTGGCTGCCCCGGGACTTCGGCCCGACGGCGATCGTCGTCGATCTCGCCGGCAAGCGCCTGAAGCTTCTCCGGAACGGGGAGTCGGTGCTGACCTCGAAGGTGATCGCAGGCGCCCGCCCGACACCGACGCCGATCCTCTATGCCAACGTGACGTCGGTGACGGCGAACCCGCCCTGGGATGTGCCCTATTCGATCGCCTCGAAGGAGATCCTGCCGAAGCTGCGGCGCAACCCGCACTACCTCGCCCAGAACAACATGGTCCTGCGCAACGGGCCGGCGGGCGACCCCTATGGCGAGTCGGTCGACTGGCACGCGGTCGGCAGCTTCCCCTACCGCATCCGCCAGCTGCCCGGTCCGCACACGGCGCTGGGGCTGGTCAAGCTGGAGATGCCGAACCGCTACGCGATCTTCCTGCACGACACGCCGGCCCGGCAGCTGTTCGACCGCTTCGACCGCTTCCTCAGCCACGGCTGCGTGCGGGTGGAGGAAATCCAGCAGCTGGCTTCCAACCTGCTGAGCGGCGGCGAGTCGTCGCAGGACCCTCGACTCCAGGCCGCCCTGAGCAGTGGCCAGACGACCGGCCTTTCCCTCCCCGAACCGGTGCCGGCCTACCTGCTCTATTGGACGGCTGTGGCGGCTCCCGACGGGTCTCTGGCCTTCCGGCCGGACGTCTACGGCTACGACCAGGAACTCGCGGCGGCCCTGGCTCGACTGGAACAGCCTTCGGCCTGACGCAGGAGAGAACGCTCGGAGGTAGTATAGGAGCGGTCGTCCCCCTCTTGCTTCGCAAGGTGAGCTTGCTGCATGAACCCCCTCGGGGGCAGCAAGTTTGGGAGCCGCTACCTATGTCCATCGGTTGGAGCCGCCGCACGTTCTTGATCGCGGGGGGTCTCGCGACGGCCAGCCTCGCCACGCCCGCGCTGGCGCGGGCCGCGACCGACTGCCGCAGTCTCGCCTTCTCGAACCTCCACACAGGGGAACGGCTGAAGGCCGACTACTGGGTGGCGGGCCGTTACGAGCCCGACGCTCTGGCCGAGATCGACAGGATCCTGCGCGACTTCCGCACGGGTGAGGTGCACCCGATGGAACGGTCGCTGCTCGACCTGCTCAACCGCCTGCATGCCCGCCTGGACAGCGATGCGCCCTTCGGCATCATCTCCGGCTACCGGTCACCGAAGACCAACGCGATGCTCGCCAGCGCCAGCAGCGGCGTGGCCAAGAAGAGCCTGCACATGCAGGGCATGGCGATCGACATCCGCCTGGCGGACCGCGACCTTACCGACCTGCGGCAGGCGGCTCTCGACCTGCGCAAGGGCGGCGTCGGCTACTATCCGAAGTCCGACTTCGTGCACGTCGACGTCGGCCGCGTCCGCCAGTGGGCCGGCTGAGGCCGGTCCGCCGGAGCGCAATCGCATCTGAGGCGGTTCCCGGGCTAGGATGAAGCCGGACGGGCCGTCTCCCGGCGGCCCCGCACCCGGAGGCTCCGTCTGATGCACCCTTCCCTTCGCCTGCTGCCGGCGGTCCTGGTTCTCTGCTCGGCGGCCGCGGCCATGGCTGCGGACGGGGAACTGACGATCCGCGAAGCGATCTACGGTCGCCACGGCGCCGACCGGACCTGCGACGCCAAGGGGCCGATCAAGGAGGTCTGCGACGGGGCCTCGATCTGCTCCTTTCCCGTCAACGACTACCTGTGCGGCGACCCGGACGTGGACGTGGACGTGGCCAAGATCCTGCGGATCGAGTTCGACTGCGGCGGCGAGACACGCAAGGCCGCCGGGGCCGAAGGCAGCGTCCTGACCCTGACCTGCGACTAGGCTTCACCCGGCGCCGCCCAGGGCCCGGTAGATCTTCTGCCCCGCCCGGCCGGTGACCGGCAGGCCGAGATCGCGCTCGGCGGCCTCGATGCCTGCCCGCGTGGCGGGGCCGATCATGCCGTCGGCCTCACCGATGTCGTAACCCTTCGCCAGCAGCCGCTTCTGCAGATCCAGCCGCTGGGCCCGGGACAGGCCGGGATCGTCGGTCGGCCAGGGCGTGCGCAGGCCGGGATAGCCGGCGATGCGATCGGCGAGGTGGGAGATCGCCAGGGCATAGGATTCGGCGTGGTTGTAGGCGTAGATGGCGTCGAAGTTGGGGAACACCAGGAAGCCCGGCCCCTCCGGCCCCGCCGGCAGCAGCAGCCCCGCCTGCTCCGGGCCCGAGAGGGGGGCGCCGTCGGCCCGGACGATGCCGCGGCGGTCCCAGCTGTCCAGGCTCGCCCGCTCCTTGCGGCCCCTCGGGCCCCGATAGCCGTCGGGCGCCTTCACCTCGTAGAGCCAGGACGCACCGGGCCGCCAGCCCGCCCGCTTGAGGTAGTTGGCGGTCGAGGCCAGCGCGTCAGGAACCGAGCGCACCAGGTCGCGCCGGCCGTCGCCGTCGAAGTCGACCGCCAGGCGCGCATAGGTCGAGGGGATGAACTGGGTCTGCCCGAAGGCCCCAGCCCACGAGCCGTAGAGCTCGTCCAGCTGCAGGTCGCCGCGGTCCACCAGGTCGAGGGCGGCCAGCAGCTCGCCCCGCCAGAAGTCCGGACGCCGGTCGGTGGCGCAGGCCAGCGTGGCGAGAGCGTGTGGCAGGAAATAGCCGCCCTTGGTCCGGCCGTAGTCGGTCTCCACGCCCCAGACCGCCAGGACGATTTCCGCCGGCACGCCGTAGGCGGCCTCGACGCGGCGCAGGAGATCGCTGTGCTCCTGCAGGCGGTCGCGGCCGTCGGCGATGCGCTGGTCGTCAACCAGGAAGGCGAGGTAGTCCCAGATCGGCGTCTTGAACTCCGGCTGCACCTGGGAGATCCGGAGCACGTCCTCGTCAGGCGCCGCGATGTCGAGGGCCTGGTCGGCGATCGACCGGTCGACGCCGCGGCCGACAGCCGCGGCCTTCAGGTCGGCGACGCAGTCCGGGAAGGCCGCCGCGGCAGGACCGGCGGCGGCGAGAGTGGCAAGGCCTGTCAGGGCCAGGATCGTCGCGCGCATGGTCGGGCTCTCCGTGTCTCGTTGCTGCAGGCTCCAGGCGGTAAACTAACGAGGCGGCGTCGCGTCGCCGACCCCCGGCGATTTCGACGCACGGATCAACACGACGATCGAGAAGCGCTGACGCTCATGACCCTCTCGCCGCTGCTCTCCGCCCCCCCGGTCATCCAGGTTCACGCCTACGCCGCCCTCCTCGCCTTCGGGCTCGGCGTGGTCATGCTCCTGCGGCGCAAGGGCACCGGCTCGCACAAGGCTCTCGGCCGCGTCTGGGTCGGACTGATGGCGCTGGTGGCCGGCAGCTCCTTCTTCATCTGGGAGCTGCGCCAGGTCGGCCCCTTCTCCTGGATCCACCTTCTTTCCATCGGGACGCTGATCGCGCTCTTCCTGGCGGTCCGGGACATCCGGCGCGGCCGGGTCGAAGCGCATCGCTCGGCGATGATCGCGATTTTCTTCGGCGCGCTGGTGATCGCCGGCGCCTTCACGCTGATGCCCGGCCGGATCATGCATGCGGTCGTCTTCGACGCGCCATAGGGCGGTCGATCTGATCCGTTTCCCCGGCGGCGCCGTAGGATGTCGTTTGATCCGGATCATCAGGCGCCGCATGAACGTCTATCTGGGACTCAGTCGACATTTCTGGCCGGGCAGCTACCTCGGCAAGATCATGGTGGTCTCCTTCGTCGGGGTGCACATTCCGATGATCGGCGCGGTGGCCTGGATCCTGCTCGGCTCCGACCTGCACCTCACCGACGTACTCGGGGTGCTGGTCGCCCTCCTGATCGCGACCCTGGTGGGCACGCTCGCCACACTGCTCACGCTCTACGCCCTGCTGGCGCCGGTGCGCGAGGCGGCGCGGGCCATCCGCGCCTATCTGGCGGACAAGACGGTGCCGCGCCTGCCGACGGACGTGCCGGACGAGGTCGGGCACCTGATGGCGAACATCCAGGAGAGCATCACCCGCCTGGACGCCGCCGTCGACGCGGCCGAGGCGCGTGCCGAGGACGCGACCCTGGCGAAGCAGCAGAACTTCCGGCTGCTGTCCGGCCTGAGCCACGAGTTCCGCACGCCGCTCAACCACATCATCGGCTTCGCGGAACTGATGTCGAGCGAGGCCCTCGGGCCGCTCGGGCGGGCGAAGTACAAGGAGTATGCCGGTGACATCGGCAGCAGCGGCGGGAAGCTGCTGGATGTGCTGCAGACCGTTCTCGACCTGTCGGAGGTCGAGGCGGAGACACCGCAGGAAGAGCCCGAGCGCCTCGATTGCCGGGAGACCGTGGACGCCGCCGTCGGCCTCGTCCACTTCCAGGCCCGCGAGACGGGCGTCGGGCTGTCGGCGGCGGTGAGGCCGGGCCTCGCTCTCCTCGCCGCCCCACGCATCGCAAAGCAGGCCCTGCTCCACGCTCTGCGCGTCTCGGTCGAAGCCGCCGGCCGGGAGGGGACGGTGCGCCTGAGTGCGAGGCAGGCCGGGGAGCGGGTGCTGATCGAGGTCGCCCACGACGGACCGGCCTGGGACACGGTCGACCTGCCGCAGGATCTCCAGAGGGAACAGACGGGTCCCGCCTCCGGTAACCTGGCGGCGGTCTCGCCGACGGCGCTCCGCCTGGCGTTGATCCGTACGCTCCTCCGGTTCGGCGACGGCGGCCTCGCCATCGAGCGCACGGAGCCTCAGGGGAATCGGCTGATTCTGTCGCTGCCGGCCGCCGGCGTCGAGGCCCTGGCGGCCTGAGCGAGGCCGCAGACTCTGCCGTGAGTACCCGGCCACGCCGCAGGTCCTGTCGTCGGCGCACGGATCTTCGGCACCCTCTCCCGCCCCTGCGGCCGCATGATCGGCGCATCCAACATCCGGAGACCCGGCCATGCGCCTCACCGACTTCAAGGCCCTCACCTTCGACTGCTACGGCACCCTGATCGACTGGGAGAGCGGCATCCACACCGCCCTCCTGCCGCTGGTCGCCAAGACCGGCCGCGAGCTTCCGCGCGACGCCGTGCTGGAAGCCTTCGCCCGGCACGAATCGGCGCAGCAGAGCGAGACGCCGGCCATGCTCTATCACGAGCTGCTGGCGACGGTGCACCGCCGCCTCGCGGCCGAGTGGGGCGTGGCGACGACGGCCGAAGAGGACCGCCGCTTCGGCGGTTCCGTGCCGGACTGGCCGGCCTTCGCGGATTCGGCGACGTCCCTGCAGTACCTCAAGAAGTACTACAAGCTGGTGATTCTCTCGAACGTCGACCGTATCGGCTTCGCCGGCTCCAACAAGAGGCTGGGCGTCGAGTTCGACGCCATCTACACCGCCGAGGACATCGGTTCCTATAAGCCGTCCGACCGAAACTTCGCCTACATGCTGGAAAAGCTCGCCGCCCTGGGCATCGCCAAGGGCGACATCCTGCACACCGCCCAGAGCCTGTTCCACGACCACGTCCCGGCGGCCCGCGCCGGCCTGGCCCGCTGCTGGATCGACCGGCGCCAGGACCAGGGGGGCTGGGGTGCCACCATGCCGCCGCCGAACGAGGTCGGCGTTGACTTCCACTTCTCCAGCCTCGCCAACTTCGTGCGAGCACATCAGGAGGCGCTGCGCGGCTGACCCGGCCGCAGCGTCTTCGTCGGGAGGAGGGACGGGGTGGCGCGTGGACCGGCGCTCGACCGGATCGATCTGAAGATCCTCGCCACCCTGCAGGACCGGGGGCGGGTGACGAACGCGGCTCTCGCGGAGGCGGTCGGTCTGTCCGCCTCGCCCTGTCTGCAGCGGGTGAAGCGGCTCGAGGCCGGCGGCTACATCCGCGGCTACGGCGCCCTGGTCGACCTGTCGGGCCTGGGGGAGACCATAACGGTCTTCACCGAGGTGACCCTGGCCAGCCACACCCGCTCCGCCTTCCTGCGCTTCGAGGCGGGGATCGCGCACCACCCGGAGCTGCGCGAGTGCCATCTGGTCAGCGGCGGCTACGACTACCTGCTGAAGTTCCTGACCCGGAGCGTCAGCCATTACCAGGCGGTGATCGAGGCCATCCTCGACGCCGACCTCGGCGTCCAGACCTACTTCAGCACCATCGTCATCCGCTCGCCCCTGCGCCGCTTCGGCCTGCCGATCGAGAGTCTCACGGCCGGCGGGCAGGACTAGGCTCAATCAGGCCAGCAGCCGCGTCGGCACCCTGTGGTGCGAGGCCGCCTGGGCCGCGGCGACGACCGGTCCGGCGAAACGGGCCTCCGCCTCCTCCGGGGTGTAACGTGCCCGCGAGACCGCTACGTTGATCGCGCCCACCGGCCGGCCGGCGTTGTCGACGATGGGCGCGGCGATCGACAGGTCGCCCAGATAGTACTCCTCGAAGGCGGTCGCGTAGCCTCGGGCGGCGGACAGCCTGATCTTCTCCCGCAGAGCCGGGAGCGCGCAGGTGGTCGATGGGGTATAGGCGGTCAGTTCCGAGGCTGCGAGCAGCCTCTCCACCTCGCCCTCATCGAGCCGCGCCATCATCGCGATACCGGGGGCCGAGCAGTAGGCCGGCATCCGCGTGCCGATGACCACGTCCGTCGCCAGCACGTGCCGGCTCGGGTAGCGCGAGATGAAGACGATCTCGGTGCCGTCGAGGACGGTGAGGTTCACCGTCTCCTCCGTCTCCTTGCTCAGGTGCACCAGGTAGGGCTGCGCCCTTTTGATGAAATCGCTGCTGTTGATGTAATAGTTCGACAGCTCCAGGACCTTGACGCTCAGCACCCATGTCGGGGTGTTCTGATAGCGCTCGATGTAGCCGAGCGTGGCGAGGGTGTGGATGAAGCGCTGCGCCGCGCTCTTTCCCATGCCCGTCGCCGCCGTCACCTGCGCCAGGCTCATCGGCCCCTGGGCGCTGCCGATGACGTTGAGCACACTGAAGGCCTTCTCCACCGACTGGACCATGAGGAGCCCCGGGCCGCTGCCGGATGCCGCCTCCTCGTCGTCTCGTTCGCTCTTGCTCAAGCAGCTGCACCTTCGCCACGGGTTTCGGCGCGGTCTGACTTATGATACGACGCATCGTATATCGATACATTCGTCCCCCAGACCGTCGCTTCGGAGGTTACAGGCGCCGCCATGTCACAAGCAATCCTGACCGAGACCCGCGGCCAGATCGGCATCATCACCCTCAACAAGCCGCGGATCCTCAACGCCTGGGACCGGCCGATGCGCGACCTTCTGGTCAAGGCCCTGGAGGACTTCGAGGCCGACGGGACGATCCGCGCGCTGATACTCACCGGCAGCGGCGAGCGCGCCTTCGGCGCCGGCCAGGACCTGAACGAAACCAAGACCTTCGATTCCGCCCGGGCGGAGGAATGGATCGGCGAGTGGAAGCGCCTCTACGGAACGATCCGGTCTCTGTCGAAACCGCTGGTGGTCGCCCTGAACGGCCTGGCCGCCGGATCGGCCTTCCAGGTCGCGCTGCTCGGCGATTTCCGCATCGGCCATCCCGGCGTGAAGATGGGCCAGCCGGAGATCAACTCCGGCATCCCCACCACCACCGGCTCCTGGATCATGCGGGAAATGATCGGCCTCGCGCGGACGATCGACCTCACTCTCTCCGGGCGGATGATGGAGGCCGACGAATGCCATGCCGTCGGCCTCATCAACCGCATCGTGCCCCAGGAACGGGTCCTGGACGAGGCGCTGGCGCTGGCAGGCGAGTTGGCCGCCAAGGCACCGACGGCGATGCGACTCAACAAGCAGCGCTTCAGGGAGATGACGCAGGCCGGCTTCGAGGACTGCATGACCTCCGGCATGCGCATCCACGGAGAGGCCTACGGCACGGGCGAGCCGGCGCAGATGATGGAGAAGTTCCTGGACGAGCGCGCTCGGAAGGCGCAGCGGCAGGGCTGATGGGGCAGGTGGCAGACGAGGCGGCCGGGCAACGGGAAAGCCCACTTGCGGCCCCCGGCAGCGATGACCTCGCCACCGCATTGGCGGCGGCGGCGCGGCACGATCCGGGCCGGCTCTTCGCGACCTACGATGGCGCGCCTATCAGCTTCGGCGATCTCGACCTGCGCTCGACGCGCCTGGCCGGCGGCCTGTGGGACCTGGGCATCAGAACGGCTGACCGGGTGCTCGTCATGCTCCGGAACGGGCCGGAGGCACTGGCGACGATCTTCGCCCTGGCGAAGCTGGGCGCCGTGTGGGTGCCGGTCAACGTGCAGCAGCGGGGCGATAGCCTGCGCGCCATCGTCGACAACTGCCGCCCGACGGCCGCCATCGTCGAAGACGATCTGATCGAAACCGCACAGGCCTGCGGGGCGGATCGGGACGGAGGCCGGATCATCGGCAGGACCGCAGGGGCCAGCGCGACGCTGGCGGCCCTCCTCGCGTCACCGGCGCAGCCGCTGCCGATCCTGGCGGACCGGGGCGAGGTCTTCGCCCTGATGTACACCTCCGGCACCACGGGCGTACCCAAGGGCGTGACCGTCACCCACCGCATGCTGTGGCTGGCCGGAGAGGCAGCGCTGCTGGTCTCGGAAGGCCGGGACGACGACGTCTATTTCGTCTGGGAGCCGCTCTACCACATCGGCGGTGCCCAGCTGCTCGTCCTGCCGCTGCTCCGTCGGATCCGGCTCGCCATGGTCCCCCGCTTCAGCGCCAGCCGGTTCTGGCGGCAGGTGCACGAGGCAGGCGCCACGCAGATCCACTACCTCGGGGGCATCCTGCAGATCCTGCTCGCCCAGCCAGACAACCCCCTGGAAAGGACGCACAGGGTGCGTGTCGCCTGGGGCGGGGGGTGCCCGGCGGAAATCTTCCAGCGCGTGCGGGACCGCTTCGGGGTGGAGGTCTGCGAGTGCTATGGCATGACCGAGGCCGCCAGCATCACGACCTACGCGCGGGGCGAAGCCGGCGTGGTCGGGCGGCCGGTGCCGTGGTTCACCGTTGCCGTGGAGGACGCGGCCGGCAGGCAACTGCCCGCCGGGGAGCGGGGGGAGATCGTCGTCGGTGCGCGCGTACCCGGCGCCCTCTTTCCCGGCTACCATCGTCGCCCCGACGCCACCGCCAAGGCGCTCGTGTCCGGCCGGCTGCGGACCGGCGACCTGGGGTCGTTCGACGACCGCGGGATGCTGCGGTTCCACGGCCGGATGACGGACAGTGTCCGCTGCAGAGGCGAGAACATCTCCGCCTGGGAGGTGGAGCACGTGGTGGGCCGCCACCCCCTGGTGGAGGACTGCGCCATCGTCGGCGTGGAGGCGGAGATCGGCGAGCAGGAAATCAAGCTCTTCGTGCAGCCGAAGCAGGGGGCGGACCTCGATGCCAAAGCCCTGGACGAGTGGCTGAGCGACGAGCTGCCGCGCTACATGCGGCCCCGCTACATCGTCTTCGTGGACGGCTTCGAACGGACCGGCAGCCAGCGGATCATGAAGCACAAGCTCTCGAGGTCCAGGGACGACTGCTGGGACCGGGAGGACGCGGCTGCGATGGGTCGAGGGCCGCAATAGGCAACTTGCCCGATACATCGTATCGCTATACGGTACATTCTATCGATCAAGGTCAGCCGTTCTTATGGGAAGGGAAGCCGTGATGAGCCAGGCCGGGTTCGAGGTGCGCAACTGCTCCGGCGCCGTGGGTGTGGAGGTCGCCGGGCTCGACCTGTCCCGGCCGCTGCCCGGCGAAATGGTGGCGGACCTGAAGAAAGTTCTGTTCGACCGGGGCGTGCTCTTCTTCCGCGACCAGGATCTGACGCCCGAACAGCACATCGCTTTCGCCGAGCAGTTCGGCCGGATCGACGTCAATCGCTTCTTCACGCCGGTCGAGGGGCACCCGCGGATCGCCGAGGTCCGCAAGGATCCCGATCAGGTCCTCAACATCGGCAGCGGCTGGCATACCGACCACAGCTACGACGTCGCCCCGGCCCTCGGCTCCATCCTCTACGCCCGCGAGGTGCCGCCCTACGGCGGCGATACGCTGTTCGCCAGCATGTATGCCGCCTACGACGCCCTGTCGGACGGCCTGAAGCGGACGCTGGAAGGGCTGTCGGCCCTGCACTCGAGCCGTCACGTCTTCGGGCCGGGCAGGACCCGCGAGTGGGGGGACCTGAAGGGGCGCCTTCGGAACATGGACGCCGCCCTGCAGGACGCCATCCATCCGGTGGTGGTCCGCCATCCCGGCAGCGGCCGCAAGGCGCTCTACGTCAATCCCGACTTCACGGTCCGCTTCGAGGGCTGGACGGCGCAGGAATCCGCACCGCTGCTGCAGTATCTCTACGCCCACGCCGCGCGCCCCGAGTTCACCTACCGCTTCCAGTGGCGGGAAGGATCCATCGCCTTCTGGGACAACCGCGCGACCTGGCACTACGCGGTCAACGACTATTCAGGCGTCCGCCGGCTGATGCACCGCATCACGCTGGAGGGCGTGGCGCTCAGCCCGGAAAGCCGGGACCCCCAGCTCGACCAGCCGGCCGCCGGGCACGCCTGACCCCGCCGGCTGCTGCCTTTTCGAACGAGAGAACAGGGAAAAGACGAAATGATCACTCTGAACCGGCGCCAGCTGTTCGCCACCGCCGCGGGCCTGGGCCTGGCCGCCGCCTGCCGCACCTCCCCCGCCGCAGCCCAGTCTAAGCGGCTCACCGTGGTCTCGTGGGGCGGCAGCTACCAGAAGGTCCAGAGCGAGACGCTGTGGAAGCCGGCGGCCGAGAAGCTGGGCATCGACCTGGTCGAGGAGACCTACAACGGCCTCGCCGACATCCGCCTGCGGGTGCGGTCCGGTGCGGTCGCCTGGGACGTCGTCTCGATCGGCGCCGGCGGCGCCGCCCGCGCGGCGAGCGAGGGGCTGCTGGAGCCGATCGACTACAAGCTCGTCGACACGGCCGCCTTCATCCCCGGCTACGCCGCCCCCTCGTGGGTCGGCAGCGACCTCTATTCCACGGCTCTCGCGTGGCGGAGCGACAAGTATCCCGACGAGGCGCCCAAGAGCTGGGCCGACTTCTGGGACGTGAAGCGCTTCCCCGGTGCGCGCGCCTACCGCAACCAGGCGCTGGGCCACCTGGAGCCCGCCCTGATGGCCGAAGGCGTGCCCGCCGATCAGGTCTACAAGGAGCTGTCGACCGAGTCGGGGCTGAAGGCCGCCATCGCCAAGATCGCGGAATTGAAGCCGCACATCGCGACCTTCTGGGCCTCGGGCGCCCATCAGGCCCAGTTCCTGAAGGACGGCGTGGTCGACATGACCTCGGGCTGGAGCGGGCAGCTCATTCCCCTGCAGCAGGACGGCGTGCCGATCGCGCTGACCTTCAACCAGGCGATCCTCGACGCGGACGTCTTCGTCGTGCCCAAGGGCGCACCGAACGCCGCCCTCGCCATGACCTTCCTCGACGAGATCTCCAAGCCCGAGTACCAGGCCGCCCTCGCCAACGCGGCGCCCTACGGCGCGGTCAACCAGCGCGCCTACACCGACGGCCTGATCTCGGAGCAGCGGGCGAAGCTGCTGCCCTCCTCGCCGGCCAACGTGAAGGCGCAGTTGAAGCTCGACACCGAGTGGTGGAAAGAGAACCAGACGAAGGCGGAGAAGCTCTATCAGGAGATGCTCACCTCCTGAGAGGAGAGCGCTCCATTCTCCGTGACCGCGAGGGAAGACGTTCCTTGGCAGAGGCGGCGAACGCCGGCCGTACGGCCATCCCACTCAGCATCATCGACGTCGAGAAGGAGTACGGCGGGTTCAGGGCACTGGACCGCGTCTCCCTCGAGGTCGAGGCCGGCGAGTTCCTGACGCTGCTCGGGCCCTCCGGCTCGGGCAAGACCACCCTGCTGATGGTGCTGGCCGGTTTCGTCCGGCCCAGCGCCGGGCGCGTGCTGCTGGGCGGCCAGGACATCGTGCGCTCGCCGCCGCACAAGCGGGGCATCGGCATGATGTTCCAGAACTACGCCCTCTTTCCGCACAAGACGGTGGGCGAGAACATCGCCTATCCACTCTGGGTGCGCGGCGTGCCGCGCCGGGAACGCAGGGCCCGGGTCGAGGAGGCCCTGGAGCTGGTCCGGCTGCCCGGCTACGGCGAGCGCCGGATCGACGCCCTGTCCGGCGGCCAGCGCCAGCGGGTGGCCCTGGCCCGGGCGACGGTCTTCCGCCCGCAGGTCCTGCTGATGGACGAACCGCTCTCCGCCCTCGACAAGCGCCTGCGCGAGCAGATGCAGGGCGAGTTGCGCGCCCTCCACAGGACGCTCGGGATGACGACCATCTGCGTCACCCACGACCAGCGCGAGGCGCTGACCATGTCGGACCGCATCGCGGTGATGAACGCCGGCCGGATCGTGCAGCACGACCGCCCCCAGGCGATCTACGAGCGGCCGGCGGACGCCTTCGTGGCGGACTTCATCGGCGAGTCGGTGCTGCTGCCCGTGGAGACACGCGGTGGCGAGGCCTTCTTTCGCGACCAGCCCCTGATGCTCCGCGAGGCCGTGCAGCGAGACGGCGCCCACAGCCTGATGATCCGGCCGGAGAAGCTCCGGCTGGTCGAGGGGAAGGCACCGCCCGAGGCCAACGTCTTCCCGGCACGGGTCACCGGCACCGTCTACGAGGGTGAAAGCCTGCTGCTGGAACTCGCGCTTGCCGAAGGTGCGACCCTGCGGCTGCGCCGGCTCCTGCAGCACGCCGAGGGAGAGGCCTGGCCGGAACCGGGGGCGGAGGTCCGCGTCGCGCTGCACCGGCGCGACAGCGGCTTGGTGGCAGGCACGGCGCCGTGAGCGGCCACGTCGGCCGAAGTGTGGTCCATGCCGCGGCGCTGCGGCGGGACGAAGTGACCGAGCGGCTGCTGCTGCTGGCCCTCACGCTGCCGGCCCTGCTGCTGGTCGCGGCGGTGACGCTGGTGCCGGTCGGGCTGCTGACCTACCTGTCCTTCACCGACGAGGCCGGGGGCTGGTCCTTCGAGAACTACCTGCGCCTGGTGGAGAGCCCGACCTATCTGCGGGTCTTCGTGAACACCTTCCAGGTCTCGTTCCTCACGACGGCCATCTGTCTGCTGCTCGGCGTGCCTCTGGCCTACCTGCTGACACGCCTCAGGCCGCGTCTGGCGAACATCCTGATGATCGCCATCCTGCTGCCGCTCTGGACCTCGGTCCTGGTACGCACCTACGCCTGGCTGATCATTCTGCAACGCAACGGCCTGATCAATCAGGTCGGCCTGGACAGCGGGCTGTGGACCGAGCCTCTCGCCCTCTCCTTCAACGAGACGGGCACCATCATCGGCACCGTCCACATCATGCTGCCCTACATGGTCCTGCCGATCTACGCGGCCATGAAGAAGATCGAGCGCTCGCTGCTCGACGCCGCCGCCAGCATGGGCGCCGGCCCCNCCCGCGCCTTCTTCAGCGTCTTCCTGCCGCTGGCGGCGCCCGGCATCGCGGCGGGCGTGCTCATCGTCTTCGTGCTCTGCCTCGGCTTCTACGTGGTGCCCGAGATCCTCGGCGGCGGGAAGGTGGTGATGCTGGCCATGCAGATCGCCAGCGACGTCCAGCTGTTCTTCAACTGGGGCGCCGCCGGCGCCCTGGGAGTGGTGCTGCTGGTGGCGACCCTGCTGCTGATCGCGATCGCCAACCGGCTGTCGCCGCGCGCCGGGCTGGAGAACTGACGGCCATGAAGCGCTCCGGCCTCCTGCTCTACGGCGTGCTCGTGCTGCTGTTCCTCTGCCTGCCCACCCTGCTGGTCGTGCCGATGTCGTTCTCGGGGACCTCCTACCTGCAGTTCCCGCCGCCGAGCTGGTCGCTGCAGTGGCACCGCGGCTTCCTGGACTCGGAGGAATGGATGGCGGCGACCGTGGTGTCGCTGAAGGTCGCCCTGGCCAACGTGGCGGTCTCGCTGCTGGTCGGGGGCGCCGCCGCCTATGGCCTCTACACCTCGGGCTTCGCCCGGCGGAAGCTGCTCTTCGGGCTGCTGATGACGCCGATCGTCTTCCCGGTCATCCTGCTGGCGATCGGCAGCTTCTACCTCTACGCCCAGCTCGGCCTGCTCAACAGCCTGCTCGGGCTGATCCTGTCCCACGCCTCCCTGTCGATCCCCATCGTCCTGATCTTTGTCACCGCCGCCCTGCGCAGCTACGACTTCAACCAGGAGCGGGCGGCCCGCAGCCTGGGCGCCAGCCGCCTCCTGGCCTTTGCCACCATCACCCTGCCGCAGATCAGGCTGTCCCTGCTCTCCGCCGGGCTCTTCGCCTTCCTGACCTCCTTCGACGAGGTGGTCATCTCGATCTTCATCTCGGGTGGCCAGTCGACCACGCTGACGAAGCGGATGTTCAACTCCCTGCGCGACATCATGGACCCGACTGTGGCCGCCATCTCGACCTGGCTGATCGTGCTGACCTGCCTGCTGCTGATCGCCGCCCAGTTCCTCGGCCGTCCGGAGGGGCGCGACGACTGACGGCTGCCTTCCGGCGGAGAACGCGCCGGCCGAGCCTCACGCCGCGACGACGACCCCGCGGAACAACCCGAGACGAATGGAGCCGTCGACGGCGATCACCGCGGCAGGCCGTCGGCACCGTGGAGATCGTCGAGAGCCCTGGGCTTCTCCACCAACTGCGCGTGATCGCGCGCCAGGAGCCGGCGGGCGTCGACCTGCTTCGGTCCCGGCTGTCTGACCGGGACGTAGGCTCTGACGGCCTCCCGGAGCACTTCCGTCATGGTGCGGCCTGTCTGCCGCGCCGCTTCGCGGAGGAGGGCCGCCGTCTCGGCGTCCCGGACGTGGATCTCGTTCATTGCAGCTTCCCCTCGATCGGCCGGAAGGTGCTCCCGTACATGGCCCTGTTGGACGAAACTGCGAGGGAGCAGGATGGACACCTTCTTCGGCAAGTACCGCGGGGTCGTCGTCGACGTGGCCGATCCGCTGATGCAGGGACGGCTGCGCGTGCGGGTTCCGGCCGTGCTCGGCGACGCGGTCTCGGGCTGGGCCCTGCCCTGCATCCCTTTCGGGGTGCCCCTGTCGCTGCCGATGATCGGGGCGACGGTCTGGGTCGAGTTCGAAGGCGGCGATCCCGGCCGCCCCATCTGCTGCGGCGGGCTCCTGCCGACAGTGGCCCCGGAGGACCCGCAGCGGGGACCTTGATACAGCACGGGGCTGCCTTGGTTTCAGCCACCTTCCGGCGGAAACCGCGGCGACCGTGCCTCACGCCGCGACGACGATGATCTCCCGCGCGTCCCGGGCGAAGGCGCGGCGGTCCCAGTCCCCATAGACGGCGAGGTCGGTAAAGCCGGCCTGCAGCAGCAGCCGCTCCACCGCCTCCCGGCCGAAGAAGCGCAGGCGGTCGCTCGTGACCACCGTCGTCGACTCGGGAAAGACGAAGTGGGTCTGGTGGTTCACCAGCGGCGCCGGCCCCTCCTCCACCGCCAGCACGTCGTGCCAGACCGTGACGGTACCGCTGCCTTCGACAGCCACGGTGCGGCGACTCCCGTGCGGCGTCCAGGACCGCCAGGGCCTGGACAGCGGGTTGCGGGTCTCGAAGGCGATCCGGCCGCCGGGTACCAGGCGGCGCCGCACCGCCTTCAGCACCGCGAGCACTTCCGCCTCGTCCAGGAAGACCTGGAAGACATGGCCGGTCATCACGGCGAGGTCGAACCGCGGCTCGTCGGGGAGGTCGGCCGGCACCCCTTCGACCCAGCATACCCGCTCGGCCCCCGGCCGCGTCCGCGCAACGGCCAGCATCGCGGGCGCCGGATCGACACCGGTCACAGCATGGCCGCGCGCCGCGAGCGCACAGGTCAGCAGGCCGGTACCGCAGCCGATGTCCAGCACGCGGCAAGGGTCCGAGCCCGCGAGGTCGAGGTAGAAGGTCGTGTCCGCCGCAGCGGGATTGAGCGCGTCGTAGAGCGACGCGACCTGCGGCAGGCTGTAGCTGTCGGGCGGCACGGCCTGTTTCCCTCGAGATCGCGGCAAAGCCCCACTCCTAGCAGTCGGAGCGGCAAAGGTCAGGGACGACCATAGGCACGCCCGATTGACTTCCCTGCCGGTTCGGCTAGCCTCCGTCGCGTCGCTCTTGCCGCACGCGGGAGAGACCGCCGCCGGCCCGCCGGTGGTGGCGCCGAAGGAGCAACCGCCCCGGAATCTCTCAGGCAAAAGGACCGCGTGACGGAGGGTACCTCTGGAAAGCGTCCGGCCGCCGCGTGCGCGCCGGGCCACCGAAGGGGAAAGCCGGCGGTCCTCCGGGACGGCCGGCCAAGCTCTCAGGTTCGATGGACAGAGGGGGACGGTCCGGCGGGTCAGCCTGCCGGTCCGCCCGTGGTCCATCGACAGGAGTTCCCGTGAGCGGTTCCGGCGACGAAAATCTGAAGACCACCCCACTCCACGACCTGCACCTGCGCCTCGGCGGCCGCATGGTGGGCTTCGCCGGCTACGCCCTGCCGGTGCAGTACCCCGCCGGCATCCTGGCCGAGCACCGGCACTGCCGCAGCGCGGCCGCCCTCTTCGACGTCTCGCACATGGGCCAGGTCCGCATCGAAGGGCCGGGCGCGGCCGAGGCGCTGGAGCGGCTGGTGCCGGCGAGCCTGGCTGCGGCCCCGGTGGACCGCTACCGCTACACCCAGTTCACCACG
>JGI12420J12819_1000606_pt1 | contig 19405 bp, 19 predicted proteins | sample Passage237A_FD_12819 | JGI IMG/M metagenome (IMG submission 12819) | reverse complement strand
AGGCCGCCGTTGGAGACGCCCACCGGTCGCTATATCGGCCTTGTCCACTTCCAGCGTCTCCTGCGTGAGCCTCCTCACGACTCCGTTGGCAACTATGTGGACCCGACGATCGCGCCGCTCAACCCGAAGGATCACCTGTCCGAGGTGGCGCGCCGCATGGCCGCCTACGACATCATGGCGCTGCCCGTTGTCGATGAGGATCACCACCTTGTCGGCGCGATCTCGATCGACGACGTTCTCGACCACCTGTTGCCAAGCGACTGGCGTGAACACGATCCAAGCGATCACCATGACAACCGTGCAGTGACTCAAAGCGATGGAGGCGAGGATGTCTGAAGGCCGCCTCGATCGTCCAAAGCGGGAGCGCGGCCTGTTTCGCAATCCGCTTCCCGGAGCGAAGCGTTCGGACCGCTTCGGACGCATCTCCGAAGGGATTGCGCGGTTCCTCGGCACCCCGCGCTTCCTCGTCTACCTCACGATCTTCTGCGTCGCCTGGCTCGTGTGGAACACGTGGGCGCCGGAGGACATGCGCTTCGACTCCTCCGAGTACGGCTACACCGTGCTCACCCTCATGCTCTCGCTGCAGGCCTCATACGCCGCTCCCCTCATCCTTCTTGCGCAGAACCGACAGGACGACCGTGACCGCGTCGCGGCCGAGCAGGACCGTCAACGTGCCGAGCGGTCGCTCGCCGATACCGAGTACCTCGCCCGCGAGGTTGCCGCGCTGCGACAGGCGCTCGGCGAGACTGCAACGCGCGACTTCGTCCGCTCCGAGCTGCGCGCGCTCCTCGAGGATCTGCGCGAAGACCTGCGTGACGATGACCGCGGTGAACACCGCGACGCCCGCTCGTCCTGAGTCCTGAGTCCGTCGCCTGGCCCCTTATCGGGTGCCTACGATGGACGCATGTCGACTGTTGAGCTCGTGACCGCTGCCCTGGCGAAGGTGATCGACCCCGAGATCCGCCGCCCTATCACCGAGATCGGCATGGTGCGCTCGGTTGATGTGTCCGGGGACGGCGCCGCCGTGATCGGCATCGACCTCACAACTCAGGGCTGTCCGATGCGGGACCGCATCACGAAGGACGTGGAAGCCGCAGCGGCAAGCGTTGACGGCGTGACGAGCGTCCGCGTCGACCTTGGGGTGATGACCGAGGAGCAGCGCCTCAATCTGCGCTCACAGCTGCGCGGAGGCAAGCCCGAGCCGATCATCCCCTTCACCCAACCGGGCAACCTCACCCGCGTCTACGCGATCGCGTCCGGCAAGGGCGGTGTCGGCAAGTCGACCGTGACCGCGAACCTCGCCGCAGCGATGGCGGCCGATGGTCTCAAGGTCGGTGTGCTCGATGCCGACATCTTCGGCTTCTCGATTCCCGGCATGCTCGGTGTCGAGGGGCAGCCCACCCGGCTCGACGACATGCTCCTGCCGCCCATCTCCCACGAGGTGAAGGCGGTGTCGATCGGCATGTTCGTGCCGGACGGCCAGCCCGTGGTGTGGCGCGGCCCGATGCTTCACCGGGCGCTCGAGCAGTTCCTTGCCGATGTGTTCTGGGGCGATCTCGACGTCCTCCTGCTCGACCTTCCCCCCGGCACCGGGGACATCGCGATCTCCGTCGCACAGCTCTTGCCGCACGCCGAGCTTGTCGTCGTGACGACGCCTCAGGCCGCAGCGGCAGGCGTCGCCGAACGCGCAGGATCGATCGCCACGCAGACCTCGCAGTCGGTCGTGGGCGTCATCGAGAACATGTCCTGGATGGAACAGCCCGACGGCAGCCGCCTCCACCTCTTTGGCGCCGGTGGCGGTCAGCAGGTGGCCGAGCGCCTCAGCGCGACGCTTGGCACCACCGTGCCGCTCCTGGGCCAGGTGCCGATTGACGTCGCACTGCGCGAAGGCGGAGACACGGGTGAACCTGTCGTCGTGTCCTCGCCAGAATCGCCGTCTGCTCAGGCCTTGCGCGCCGTCGCACGCACGCTCGGCAACCGCAGCCGCGGTCTTGCGGGACGCAACCTTGCTGTCACACCCGTATCGGGAGCGAAGCCCAGCGCCTAGTCTCGCCTCGCCCATCCGGCGATGATCGCCGCGACAACACCGGCGACAAGCGCACCCGTCGAGATCGTGGGCGTCGCAAGCGCGGTGAGCACAGCATCGTCCCAACCAAGGCCACCTGGCGTGCCCGATCCAAGCAGCGCCGCAACCCCGTTTGCCTCATCGATCGCCTCATTGACAAGGCCAGTGGTCGCCATCAGATGCGTGCCGATGGCCGCCGTGACGAGTGCCGTGGCCTGCGCCGCGTAGCCGCGCGACCTGTCGAGAGTGCGGACGGTGAATCCCACCGCGAATGCGACGAGCGCGCCGAGCATGACAAGGGCGAGAAGGACGTGCGAGTCCGGCACGAGGATCGACAGCGCGAGACCGACGACGACGGCGACGACGAGGGCGCCAAGCGCCACGCCCATCCGGTTGCGACGCATGCGTTCTAGCACGGATGGCGCTGGAACGTGCGAGGCCGGCTCATGCGCAGCCGCTGGAGGCGCAGGGGGCGCGGGTTCTGCGGGGACCTTGCTTGCCTTATCCGACGCGGCCATGGCGGCTCCTTCACGTTGTGACACACGCTGTCACGTCATCTTGTCACGACCGTCCAACAGAGTCACCACCAGGCGCTGGCACAATTGTCTGCATGGGACGCGACGCCGAAGCCGCCGAACCCCAATGGGTCGAGCCCTGGCCGCGTCATGAGGGGTCACGGCGGGCGCGAGACCTGCTGGTCTCTGCCTTCGAGCGCGACACCGATGTCGAGGCGTCAGCGCCGGGCCGGATCACCATCATCGGCGAGTACACCGATATCGGCGGCGGGCTCAGCCTGCCGACGGTCCTTCCACACCGCACCTATGTGGCCATCCACCGCCGGGACGACGACGTGGTGCGCATTGCACATGCTCCCCACGAGAGCTCTCCGGACGGGCCAGGCGTGTGGACCGGCTCCCTCGCCACCTTGTCCGAGCCACGGGACGGCGGGTGGTCGAGTTACCTCGCCGGCCCCCTATGGGCGCTGCAAGAGCGCGGCTATTCCGGGCCTGGACTCGATATCGCTGTCACCTCATGTGTGCCTTTCGGGGCGGGGGTGTCGTCACTTGTGTCTGCGACGGCCGCCGTCGCCATGGGCATCAACGCGGCATGGGGGCTCGGTCTGCCGACAGGCGCAGACGCATCCGATCTCGCGGACGTGTGCATCGATGTCGAGAACGACTTTGTCGGCGCTGCCACTGCGGGCCTCAGCCAACACACCATCGTGAGGTGTCGCGAAGGCGAGGCCCTCATGCTCGACTTCAGCGAGAGCCCTCCACGCGCTCAACCGTGCCCTCTCTACTTCCCGGAGTACGGGCTCACTCTGCTCATCGTCCACGCCGGTCCGCGTGCCGGGACACAAGTCGAGCTTGTGCGAAGCCGCGTCGAGGACATGCACAAGACATGCGACGCGCTTGGCCTTGGCAGTCTGCGTGAACTCCTCAGCCGCCCTGATGCGCGCCACCTCATCGACGCGTTGGAGGACCCACTCCTCCAACGTCGCGCTCGCCACTTCCTCACCGAGAATGAACGTGTCGAGATCATGCGGGATGAGTTCTCGGGCACCGGCCCCGCCCACGAGCGCTTTGTCGAGGCGGGCAAGGCGATGTACCGCTCTCATGCATCGCTCGACGCCAACATGGACGTGTCGAGCGCGGCTCTGAACCTGGCCGTCGAGACGGCCTTCCGCTCCGGTGCGCTCGGCGCACACATGGTGGGCGCGGGCATCGACAGCTCAGCGGTGGCACTTGTCCGCAGGGCGGCGGCGCCGTCCACCGCGCAGATGATCGATCGCGAGTTCATCGCTGCGGGACTTCCGCGCCCCGCATTCCTCATGCTCTAGCCGTCATCCCAGCGCGTATTCGACAACGAGCGGAGCGTGATCCGTCCAGCGCGCATCCCACGACGACTGCCGGTCGACGCGCGCCGCGACAGCGGCTTGAGCAAGAGCCGGGCTCGCGAACTGGTAGTCGATGCGCCAGCCGGAGTCGGTGTCAAAGGCCTTGCCCCGCATCGACCACCACGTGTACGGACCGTCCTGCACGCCCACAAGCGTGCGGTGCACATCCACCCAACCGGCCGCAATCCACCTGTCGAGGTACGCACGTTCCTCCGGCAAGAAGCCCGCAGACTTGAGGTTGCCCTTCCAGTTCTTGATGTCGTGCTGCGTGTGGGCAATGTTGATGTCACCCATGACCACCACGCGCTCAAAGTCGACGAGCAGCTGATCCATGCGAGCGGTCATCGCGTCGAGGTGCTCGTACTTGAGATCCATCTTGGGCGTGCCCGCCTCCCCCGAATGCACATAGACCGAGACCACGCGCACGGGCCCTTCGGGCGAATCGACAGTGGCCTCGACCCACCGNCCCGTGTGAAGAGGCAGCGCCGCGACGCCGCCNAGCGCGGCGGCATCGATGAGGACATCCCGCATCGGGGTGCGGGACAAGAGGGCGACGCCAGCGCGGCCCTTCACATCACACGCGACCCGCTCAACGTGCCAGCCGTCAAAGGAACTGTCGACGATGTCATCCGGGGCCCGCACCTCTTGGAGCGCGATCACATCGGCCTCGACGCTGGCAAGCCACTCCTGCATGCCCTTTCGCAGGGCTGCACGTACTCCATTGACGTTGGCGGTGACGATACGCATGCGGTCACCCTACCGGCGCCCTCCGACGCTACTGAGCGATGCGCTCCGCACGCTCGACAACGTTCGCAAGGAGCATCGCTCGAGTCATGGGTCCGACCCCACCGGGGTTCGGCGAGTACCACGAGGCCTTGTCGCGAGCGTCGGCCGCGATGTCGCCNGCAACCTTCGCCTTTCCGGTCTCAGGATCGGTCACCCGGCTCACCCCGACGTCGATGAGCACAGCACCGTCCTTCACCATGTCAGCCGTCACGATGCCCGGCACGCCGGCTGCGGCGACGATGACATCGGCCTGACGGGTCAGCTCGGCAAGGTGCTGTGTCCCGGTGTGGCACAGCGTCACCGTTGCGTTGACGGCCCTGCGGGTGAGGATGAGGCCGATGCTGCGACCCACTGTGGTGCCACGGCCGATGACGACCACGTGCTTGCCGCGCAAGGACACCCCATGACGCTCGATGAGCTCGATGATGCCCTTCGGGGTGCACGGCAACGGGCTCTCGATCTCCTCGTTCACGCGCAGCACCAAGCGCCCCAGGTTGGTGGGGTGAAGGCCGTCCGCGTCCTTGTCAGGATCGATGAGCTCGAGAACGCGGTGCGTGTCGATGCCGTCGGGAAGCGGAAGCTGAACGATGAATCCCGTGCACTGTGGATTGTCATTGAGACGGCGCACAGCCGCTTCGAGCTCGTCCTGCGTTGCCGTCGCCGGGAGATCCTCGCGAATCGAGGAGATCCCCACCTCGGCGCAGTCCTTGTGCTTTCCCGCGACGTACCACGTCGAGCCCGGGTCCTCTCCCACGAGAATCGTGCCGAGGCCGGGGACGACGCCACGTTCGGCGAGCGCCGCCACCCGTGCCGTCAGCTCCGCCTTGATGGCAGCGGCTGTCGCCGTGCCGTCGAGTCGCTGAGCCATTACTGGGTGAGGCCCGGGTAGAGCGGGAAGTCGGCAGCCAGCTTCGCAACGCGTGCGCGCAAGGCATCGACATCGGCTCCGCCCTTGAGTGCCTGGGCGATGATGTCGGCGACCTCGGTGAACTCGTTCGCACCGAAGCCGCGGCTCGCAAGAGCCGGGGTGCCGATGCGGACACCGGAGGTGACCATCGGCGGGCGGGGGTCGAAAGGCACGGCATTGCGGTTGACCGTGATGCCCACCTCGTGGAGCAGGTCCTGCGCCTCCTGGCCGTTCATCTGCGAGTTGCGCAGGTCCGCGAGCACCAGGTGGACATCGGTGCCGCCGGTGACGACGTTGACGCCCGCCTCGATCGCGTCGGGAGCGGTGAGACGTTCGGCGACGATGCGTGCACCCTCCAGCACCCGCGCCTGACGCTCCTTGAACTCCTCGCCAGCTGCGACCTTGAGGGCGACGGCCTTGGCCGCGATGACGTGCATGAGCGGACCGCCCTGCTGACCAGGGAACACGGCGGAGTTCAGCTTCTTGGCCAGAGCGTCATCACGCGACAGGATGAGGCCGGAGCGAGGGCCGCCGATGGTCTTGTGGATCGTCGTCGAGACGACGTCCGAGTGCGGCACGGGGCTCGGGTGAAGGCCTGCCGCGACAAGGCCCGCGAAGTGCGCCATGTCGGTCCAGAGCGCCGCACCCACCTCGTCGGCGATCGAGCGGAAGGCCGCGAAGTCGAGGTGACGGGGGTAAGCCGACCAGCCCGCGATGATGACGTCAGGGCGCTCGGCGAGAGCCTGCTCGCGCACCCGATCCATCTCAATGCGGTGGGTCTGCTCATCAAGACCATAGGCCGCGACCTCGTAGAGCTTGCCGGAGAAGTTGAGCTTCATGCCGTGCGTGAGGTGACCACCGTGCGCGAGCGAGAGGCCCATGATCTTCTGGCCGGGATTGATGAGCGCGTGGAGCACCGCCGCATTGGCCGTTGCACCCGAATGCGGCTGAACGTTCGCATACGACGCACCAAAGAGGCTCTTGGCGCGATCGATTGCCAGTTCCTCGGCGATGTCGACGACTTCGCAGCCCCCGTAGTAGCGCTTGCCGGGGTATCCCTCGGCGTACTTGTTCGTCAGCACCGAGCCCTGTGCCTGGAGCACGGCGCGCGGCACGAAGTTCTCGGAGGCGATCATCTCGAGGTAATCGCGCTGGCGACCGAGCTCCTGCTCCAATACGGAGGCGATCTCAGGGTCGAGCTCAGCGAGGCTGGCGTTCATGATCTGCTGCGTGGCAGAGGAAGTCGCGGTGTCGGTCATCGCTGTCCTTCGCATCGGTCGGCGCGGGCGCCGAGGTGGAGTGTTCGGCGACCGTGGCCCAGGCGTACGACCGTGGTCTGACGCCACCACCGAGGCGGCACGTCGAGTCGCTCCCTCGCGGTGAACCGCGTGCGCCAGTCGCGACCCGGTCAGTGTATCTGAAACGTGGGGTCGGCTCTAGACCGCGCCAGCGTCGGCCGCACTTTTCTAAGGTCCTGCAAAGTTAGCGTTGCCTGCCGATGGGGCCCGCGAGGGGCGAGGAGGTTTCATGCTGAATTTGTCGCCCCTTCGATCAGGGACGGCGCTCACGTCGCTTCGGCGCGCCCTCGCGCCGCGACGCATCGGAGCTGCGCCGGCACTCGTCGCCAAGGCGCTGCGCCGTCCGGGACGGCTGAGTGCGCGGGTGCTGTCGTCAGTGCCGATGTGGCTTCGCCTCAGTGGGCTCGTCGCGCTGCTTGTCATTCCGACGCTCGTCGCAGCGACCTTCTACCTCTCGGTGACGCGCGACCAGACGTCACTCAACTCGCTTGAGCGGGCCGGGCTGGAGGTGATCGAGCCTGCGCTTGTCGCGATGGGCACTGTGCTCACCGGGACGGAGCCCGACCTTGACGCGATCACGGCCGCCGTGGAAGCGCACCCCGAGCTGGAGGCCGATGAGTCGTGGGAAGCGCTCACCTCCCGTGCGATTGACGTGACGACGGAGGCCGGCAGGTCCTCGGTCGCGCTTCGCCTTCACACCTTCATCCAGGAGGTGGGCGACAGCTCGCGCCTCATCATGGATCCGTCGCTCGACGCCTACTACCTCATCGCGATCGTCGTCGTGCAGCTGCCGGAAGCGCTCGACGTCATCTCGGACGCCGCGGTGCCGACGACGAGCGCGTCGGCCTCTGGGAAGGTGACCATCCACTCCGCGACGCTGTCGTCGCTGGCCACCGCAATCCGCGCGAACGAGCAGACGGCGATCTCGTACACGTCGGATCGCCAGCTTCAGAGCGACCTTGGCCCGGTGGCATCGATTGCCGACGATCTGCGCGCCGCCGCCACCACCTTGGCGTCGATGTCGAACAGCACGGATGTGACGCTCGACCCCACGTCGGTCGGTCAGCGCGTCGCGGACTTCGCGCCGCAAGCCGTTGACGCGATCGAGCGGATCATCGACGACCGCAACTCCGGAGTGCAGGCGGGTGCGAACTTCGCCGTCACCACCGTCAGCTTGAGCCTCCTCGTCGCTCTGCTGTGGGCGGCCCTTGTCCTGCTCGCCACGCGGACGAATGTCAATGACCTGCTCAGCGCGATGTCGCGCCTGGCGAAGCGTGACCTCACCCAGTCGCGCGTGCCCACCGGCAAGGACGAGTTCGGTCGCCTCGGTGCTCAGCTCCAGACTGCGCGCCAGGATCTGGCCGACGCTTTTGCGGCTCTCGCACATCAGGCGCAGCGCGTCGCTGGCGCGTCGGAACAGGTGACGGCCACCACCGAGGTGGTGCACGGCTCTGCACGTGACACCCTGTCACTCACCCGCGAGACGGCATCTGAGGTGACGGGTGTTGAGCACCTTCTCGATGGCGTTGCCTCCTCCGGCCGGAGCCTCGACAGCGCCACCGATGACGTGACGCGAGGCATTCAGCGCGTCAACGACTCCGCGCAACGCGTCTACGACGAGATCGAGGCCGCTGTTGCCCGCGCCGAGGTCCTTGGCCACTCCTCGCAAGGCATAGCCGCGTCGGTCGAGGCGATCACCGCGATCGCCGCTCAAACCCGTCTGCTTGCCCTCAACGCCTCGATCGAGGCCGCTCGCGCAGGCGAGGCGGGCAAGGGATTCGCTGTCGTCGCCCAAGAGGTCGAAGTGCTGGCGAGTCAGTCCCGTGATGCGTCGGCCGCGATCGGCTCAGTGGCGGCTGAACAGCACGCGGAGATCACCACCGTGGTCGAGGCGCTGCGCCGTGCGCAGGTGGCCGTCAACGAGTCAGCCCAGGCGCATGACACGATGTCCGCTGCCGCGGTCCAGCAACGCGCATCGGTTGAGGAGATCTCTCAGTCGATCGGCGGCACCGTTGATGCCACCGCACGCATCACTGCGCAGGCTGAGCGGGTTGCGTCTGAGGCCGACGGCACCGCCACGACGATGCAGGAGCTGCGCGGCGCGGCAGAAGAGCTCGACGCGATTGCGAAGACTCTCGCCGGCCAGGTCAACCAGTTCCGCTTCTAGCGCCCGCTACTTCCAGGTGAAGGTGTCCTCGAAGCGGGAGGTGACGTCGTCCCACGCGTTGACCCACTCGCGCTCGTTGTAGACGTGCGCGGCAAAGTACTGGGACCCGCCGGCAGCGTCGTAGGCGCGCGGTGCCTGCGTCACGTAGTAGTTGTAGTGCTCAAGGCCAGGCGCCACGCACTCGATGACGTACGCCGGCTGACCGCCGAGGGTGAGCTGAGACGTCGACACCACCTCAACACCCTGCGTCGGCAGGAAGTCGTCCGCGATCGCCGTCGTGAGCGATTCGAGGTCCGTCGCTTCCCAGCGCTCGAGGGTGGCGTCGGCGATGCTCTCGACCGTGATCGCGGCGCCCACCCCTCCGCTGCCGAACAACTTGATGGTGTACGGATCGGAAGACGACGTTTCCCACCACAGCTCGTGGGCAGCGTCGCAGATCTCGGGCTCACCCTGAAGAACCCACCATGGCGCGCCGTCGAAGGTGAAGCACGGGGTGTCGACGGCGGCGCCTTCGTAGATCCCGTCCCAGACGCCGCTCGGGTTCATCTCAGCGGCGTACGCCTCATATGCGGTGTCATACGGCGACGCCGCAACACCCTCTTCCGTAGCAAACGACGGCGATGCAGCGTCGGACGCTACGACATCGTCCGGAATGTCGATGAGCTCCTCGATCGGACGATCCAGAATCGGGTCCTCATCTGCGGCTGCGAGGAAGCCCACCACCATGATGAAAGCGAACGTCGCCCCGATGAGGAAGCCGACCGATCCGGTGATGATGCCGGTGATCGACTTGCCCTCGAAGCCACCCTTGCGTGCGGCGACAAGGCCGAGGATGACAGCGAGCGGCCCCAGGACGACGCCTCCGACGCACGTGACGAGGGTGACGATGCCGATGACCATCGACGCCGTTGCGATGCCCGAACCGGGACGCGGCGGGCGGGGCATGCCCGGTTGCGGCGGCAGGGCTCCACCGGGAGGCGGACCACCGTACGGCTGAGGCACGCCGTGTGAAGGAACATCGTCAAACGACGGAGGCGGCGGAATGCTCGTCACTGGGGTCCCCTCAGAAAGCTGTGGCGGCGCGGCGGCTACGCGTCGTCAACGATATTGCCTGCTTCAAGAATCTTGCGCAGGTAGGCGTACGTGAGGTCACCCGACACCTCGTCGAACTGGTGCTCGTAGCCCGCCTTGTTGTACAGCGCGATGTTGTGCTTTGAGTTCTGACCGGTGAACACCCAGACCTCAGTGGTGTCCTCAGGCAGGTAGCCAAGCACCGCGAACAGCAGCTTGGTCCCGATGCCGCGGCCCTGCAGGTCTGGCGCCACCGCGAGGCGACCGATTGTCGCCTTCGCGCCCTCGATCCCCACCCGAATCGAGCCGACCAAGCGGTGGTCAATCCACGCACCAAGGGTGACGACGTCGTCGCGCTGGAGGTCCTCGATCAGCTCCTCATAGGTCTGAGTCAAGGCAGGAATGTGCGGATCGTTGTAAAGCTGCGCCTCCACGACAAAAGCCGCGCGCCGCACGGTCAACAACTCACCAGCGTGCGCGGTATCGATCTTCTCGATCCGCACGTCAACGTCGTCACTCATGCGCCTATGGTGTCAGGGATTAGGTCCCAAGACGACTACCGTGGGGGCTGTGTCCACAGAACCGACCGCCTGGGTGCTCTCGTTGTCCTGCCCCGATCGACCGGGGATCGTTCACGCCGTCTCGGGTGTGCTTGCCGAAAATGGCGGCAACATCACCGAGTCGCAGCAGTTCGGTGACCCCGACACGGGCTTGTTCTTCATGCGTGTCGAGTTTGCGTCACCGGCCGGCAAGGCCGTGCTCGACGAGGCGTTCGCCGAGCTCGCCGCACGCTTCGAGATGACGCTCAACCTCGACATCGCCGGGCGCAAGATGCGCACGATCGTCATGGTGTCGAAGGCCGCTCACTGCATCAATGACCTGCTGTTCCGTGAGCGCAACGGCTCGCTTCCCGTCGACATCGTCGCCGTCGTGGGCAACCATGCGACCCTCAAGCCCCTTGCAGAGTTCTACGGCAAGCGCTTTGTCCACCTCCCGGTGACCGCCCAGACCAAGCCCGCCGCAGAGCAGGAGCTGCTCAGCCTCGTCGAGACTCTCGATGCCGAGCTCGTCGTGCTCGCGCGCTACATGCAGATCCTGTCTCCCGAGCTGTGCGAGCAGCTCAAGGGCCGGGCGATCAACATCCATCACTCGTTCCTGCCGAGCTTCAAGGGCGCTCGCCCTTACTTTCAGGCGCACGATCGCGGCGTCAAGCTCATTGGCGCAACAGCTCACTACGTGACGGCAGACCTTGACGAAGGCCCGATCATCGAGCAGGACGTCGACCGGGTCGACCACACGTACACGCCTGAGTCGCTCACCGCGATCGGTGCGGACGTGGAGCGCCGTGCGCTTGCGCGGGCAGTGCATTGGCACGCCGAGCACCGCATCCTGCTCGACGGCCACCGCACGATCGTCTTCAGCTAGGGACGGCAGCTCGCCTCGCCGCCCCCGGCGCCCTAGATGAGGCCGAGCTCCTTGACGGCATCGCGTTCCTCGACGAGCTCTCCGACGGACACATCGATGCCAGCGCGGGCGGCGTCGGAGATCTCGAGTCCCTGCACAATCTCCCACTCGCCGTTGCGCGACACCGCGGGGAAGCCAGAGATGAGNCCTTCGGGAACGCCATAGGAGCCGTCGGAAGGCAAGGCGACAGAGACGAACTCGCCGTCGGGCGTGCCATTGACCCAGTCGTAGACGTGGTCGATTGCCGCATTGGCGGCCGACGCTGCCGACGACAGCCCGCGTGCCTCGATGATCGCCGCGCCGCGCTTGGCCACGGTGGGCACAAAGGTGTCGGTGACCCAGGCGTCGTCTCCCACCGCCTCGGGGGCGGGGCGGCCGCCGATCTGGGCGTGGGCGATGTCCGGGTACTGCTTGGCCGAGTGGTTGCCCCAGATGATGACGTTGCGCACGTCGCTCACGGGGGCACCGGTCTTGCCAGCGAGCTGGGCGAGCGCACGGTTGTGGTCAAGTCGCATCATCGCGNTGAAGCGCTCTGCCGGCACGTCGGGGGCGTGTGCCGATGCGATCAACGCGTTCGTGTTCGCCGGGTTGCCGACGACGAGCACGCGCACGTCATCGGCGGCACCCGCATTGATCGCCTCACCCTGGGGGCCGAAGATGCCGCCGTTGGCCGCAAGCAGGTCTCCGCGCTCCATGCCGGGGCCACGCGGGCGCGCACCAACGAGCAGTGCGACGTTGACGCCATCAAAGGCGGCGGTCGGGTTGTCGAAGATGTCGATGCCGGCGAGGAGCGGGAACGCGCAGTCGTCGAGCTCCATCGCCGTTCCCTCGGCGGCCTTGACTGCCTGCGGGATCTCGAGCAGACGCAAGCGCACCGGAGTGTCCGGGCCAAGCAAGTGACCCGAGGCGATCCGGAACAGCAGCGCGTAGCCGATCTGGCCGGCGGCGCCGGTGACGGTGACGTTGACGGGGACGGTCATAGTCGTGCCTTCCTGCGGGCCACACTGCCCGCCGGTCGTGTGGAGCCTGACGGGCGCTCAGCCCAGACGGGCCTGCAGGTTCTCGTCGAGAGCGGCGAGGAAGTCCTCGGTGGTCTTCCACTCCTGGTCGGGCCCCACCAGCGCAGCGAGGTCCTTGGTCATCACACCCGACTCAACGGTCTTGATGACCACGTCTTCGAGCGCCTCAGCAAAACCGATCACCTCGGGGGTGTTGTCGAGCTTGCCGCGGTGCTTGAGGCCTCCGGTCCACGCGAAGATCGATGCGATCGGGTTGGTCGACGTCGGCTTGCCCTGCTGGTGCTGGCGGTAGTGACGGGTCACGGTGCCGTGAGCCGCCTCGGCCTCAACAGTCTTGCCGTCCGGCGTCATCAGCACTGACGTCATGAGGCCGAGCGAGCCGAAGCCCTGCGCCACGGTGTCCGACTGCACGTCGCCGTCGTAGTTCTTGCAGGCCCACACATAGCCGCCTTCCCACTTGAGGGCGGAGGCGACCATGTCGTCGATGAGGCGGTGCTCGTAGCTGATGCCGGCGGCGTCGAACTCGGCCTTGTACTCGCGGTCGAAGACGTCCTGGAAGATGTCCTTGAATGCGCCGTCGTACGCCTTGAGGATCGTGTTCTTCGTGCTGAGGTACACGGGATAGCCGCGCTGCAGACCGTATGCGAAGGACGCACGGGCGAAGTCGGCGATCGACTCGTTGAAGTTGTACATCCCCATCATGACGCCACCCGCCTCGGGCATCTTCACCACCTCGAACTCGACCGGCTCGTTGCCGTCCGACGGGGCGTAGGTCAGCGTCACCGTGCCGGGACCGGGCACCTTGTAGTCGGTCGCCTTGTACTGGTCGCCGTGGGCGTGGCGGCCGATGATGATCGGCTTGGTCCAGCCAGGAACGAGTCGCGGGATGTTCGAGATGATGATCGGCTCGCGGAACACCACGCCACCGAGGATGTTGCGGATGGTGCCGTTGGGCGAGCGCCACATCTGCTTGAGGCCGAACTCCTCGACGCGCGCCTCGTCGGGGGTGATGGTGGCGCACTTGACGCCGACGCCGTGCTTCTTGATGGCGTGAGCGGCGTCGTGGGTGATCTGGTCATCCGTCGCGTCGCGCTCTTCAATGCCAAGGTCGTAGTACTCGAGATCCACATCGAGGTAGGGGTGGATCAGGCGGTCCTTGATGAACTGCCAGATGATGCGTGTCATCTCGTCGCCGTCGAGCTCGACAACCGTGCCTTCGACCTTGATTTTCGCCATGCGGGCGCTCTCCTCATCGTCGTGGGGTGCTGTGCATAAGGCTAGTCCACGCTCACGGCTCGCTGTACCCGACGCATGTCCCACCCACCATCCCCTTTTTCCTCGTGCTGAGCGTTAGGTAGATGCAAAGATGAACCGGGCAAGGGTGCCCGCCCCATCACCATGGAGGTTGCCGATGAGTCACGACGCCGAGGCTGACTTTCGTGACGACCTTGTGCCGGTCGAGGAGCCATGGCCTGTCACCGAGGTGAGCCGAGCGCTGCCGGGTCGGCTCACGGCCGAGGCGTGCGGCACCTTCGCCCTCGTCGCCGCCGGGCTTGGCACTGTCTACCTGGTCCAGCCTTTCAACCAAGGGCTCACCCTGGTCCCGGGTCTCAGCTTCGGTCTCGCGCTGTACGTCGTGTTCGTGGCCTTGCACCGAGTCTCGGGAGCTCATCTCAATCCTGCAGTCACGCTCGGCATGTGGGCCGCTGGGCGATTCCCGGGGCGGGACATCGCGCTGTACGTGCTTGCGCAGGTCATTGGCGCCATCGCCGCTGGCGCGACATTGCTCGGGGTGGCTTCGTTGCGGCCAGGCGGCGATGTGCGGCGCACTGCGCTCACAATGGTGGCAAATGGCTGGGGTGACCATTCGACGTGGGATGTGACCGTGTGGGAGGCACTGGGCATTGAGACAGTGCTCGTGGCCGCGTTTATCGCTGTGGTCCTCGCCGTCACGTCGGTGACCGCACACGCGCACCATGCGCCTGCCGCCATCGGCATCACCTTTGGCGCACTCGTCACCTTCTCGATTCCGCTCACCAACGGCGCGATCAACCCGGCGCGCTCAACGGCGGCAGCGGTCTTCGCCGAGCCGTGGGCGCTTGGTCAGCTGTGGACCTGGTGGCTCGCCGCGATTGTCGCCGGCGTCGTGGTCGGCCTTGCCTTCCGCGCCTTCGGCCCATCTGAGGATCTCGAAGACCCCAAGACGCATACGGCACCACCGGTCGCCTGAGTGACGCTCACCGTCGGGCTGTGCCCCGTGGGCGCATCAACGGGAGCCAAGTAGAACGTCAGCCAAGTGGCGTGGTGAGCCCCAGATACAGCAGTGCCGCGCCAAAGGCGGCAAGCACCGCCACGTCGATCACACGATTGCGGACGACGAACGCCCTCCTCAGGGGCGCAAACATCCGCGCGGCCGCGCCTGCGAAGGCAAAGCCCGCCATCCCGATGATCGCCACCTGCGCCGACACGATGAGCGCGGCACCGACAAGCACAAGCGCCCCGGTGAGGACGAGCACGGCAACGCGACCTGACGTGACGACCGGTTCTGACATTGCCGCTCCTAGTGGAAGAAGTGCCGTGCGCCCGTGTGGAACAGCGCGATGCCAGCCTTGTCAGCCGCTTCGATGACGGCGTCGTCGCGGATCGAGCCACCGGGCGAGACGACGGCGGCGACACCCGCGTCGATGAGGACCTGGAGGCCATCGGGGAACGGGAAGAAGGCGTCCGACGCTGCGACGGCTCCGGCGGCACGTTCGGGTCCGGCACGCTCAACGGCGAGGCGGCACGAGTCCACTCGGTTGACCTGCCCCATCCCGATTCCGACGGCCGCTCCGTCCTTGGCGAGGAGGATCGCGTTTGACTTGACGGACCGGCATGCACGCCAAGCGAACTCGAGATCGGCCATCACCGCGTCCGAGGGACGGGCCCCGGCAACGAGAGTCCACGTCGAGGCGGGGTCGCCAGGAGCGTCCACGGCGTCGGCCTGCTGGACGAGCAGACCACCCGAGATACGGCGGAACTCGAGCCCCGCCGTGAGCGGGTCGATCTCGAGGATGCGGAGGTTCTTCTTCGCCTGGAGCACCTCAAGCGCCTCAGGCTCATAGCCGGGGGCGGCGATGACCTCAGTGAAGATGTCGGCGATCTGGCGGGCGGCCTCTGCCGTCACCGTACGGTTCGCAGCGATCACGCCGCCGTAAGCGGAGACGGGGTCGGTCTCATGTGCGCGTCGGTGGGCCTGCGCAACGTCCGCGCCCACGGCAATTCCGCACGGGTTCGCGTGCTTGATGATCGCCACTGCGGTCGTCGCGTGATCGTAAGCGGCGCGCACAGCGGCGTCGGCGTCCACGTAGTTGTTGTAGCTCATCTCCTTGCCGTGGAGCTGGCGAGCGTGGGCGATGCCTCCTGCGGCAAGCGGGTCACCGTACACCGCGGCCCGCTGGTGCGGGTTCTCGCCGTAACGCAAGGTGCCAAGCCGGGTGTAGGACGAGGCGCTCCAGGCAGGAAAGCCCGTGCCGTCGTCGTCCGGAGCGACAACATTTCCCATCCACGACGCCACGTGGATGTCGTAGTCAGCGGTGTGGCGGAATGCCCGCGCGGCAAGCGCCTGACGCTCGGCGAGCGTGAATCCGCCCGCCTGGACAGCGTCGATGACGCCCGAGTAGTCGGCGGGGCTCACGACGACGGCAACCGACGGGTGGTTCTTTGCAGCGGCGCGCACCATTGAGGGGCCGCCGATGTCGATCTGCTCGATCACGTCGTCCTGGCCGGCGCCCGAGGCGACGGTCTGCGCGAAGGGGTAGAGGTTGACCACCACAAGGTCGAACGGCTCGATCTCAAGATCAGCGAGCTGAGCGCGGTGCGACTCAAGGCGCCGGTCGGCGAGGATGCCGGCGTGCACACGCGGGTGAAGCGTCTTGACCCTGCCGTCGAGGCACTCGGGGAAGCCGGTGAGGCTCTCCACCGCCGTCACAGCGACGCCCATGGACGCGATCCGCGCCGCTGTGGAACCTGTCGAGACGATCTCAACCCCTGCGTCCGCCAAAGCGGCGACAAGGTCCTCCAGGCCCGACTTGTCGTAGACCGAGATCAACGCCCTCTTGATCGCGAGGCGCTCGTTCATGCTGTGGGTCCTTCCAGTGCCGTGCCGAGCCGCGTGCGGCGTCCGTCGACTGTCCATCCATGTCGCACCATCGTGCCGATGGTGGTGACCACAAGATCTCGCTCGACGATTTTGATGCGTTCGTGCAAGGTGGCTTCGGTGTCATCTTCTCGCACTTCGACGGCCGCCTGCGCAAGCAGCGGTCCGGTGTCGACGCCCTCGTCGATGAGCATGACGCTGCAGCCGGTGATCTTCACCCCCGCCGCAAGTGCGTCGCGCACGCCATGAGCGCCGGGGAATGAGGGGAGCAGGGCCGGATGCGTGTTGACGATGCGGCCTCCGAATGCGGCAAGCAGCGGAGTGCCGACGAGCCGCATGAAGCCTGCAAGGACGACAAGATCCGGCTCGAAAGCCTCGACGGTGCGTGCGAGCGCCTCGTCCCACGTCGCACGGTCCGGGAAGTCCTTGACGCCGACGACAGCCGTGGGAATGCCCGCCTGTGCCGCGACCTCAAGGCCGGCAGCGTCGGCCCGGTCAGAGATGACAGCGGCGATTCGCGCCCCGTATGCGGGGTCTTCGCAGGCGGTCGCGAGGGCCGTCATGATGGAGCCGGTTCCCGAGATGAGAACCACGAGTCGCGCAGGCCGGTTTGTCACAGTCAGACCCTATCGGCATGCTTGGTCCATGACTTTCAGGAGCGTGCCGTGACCCCTCCCCCGTCCTCGGGACCGCCCGCTCGCACCCCCGTGCCCGAGAAGGCCGCGTATTACACGCGCCTGTTCATCATCTTGATGGTGGTGGCATGGATTGTGTCCGCCATGCCCTTCCCGCTGCGCTTTGGCCTCGTTCTCGCCTCTGCAGCTGCGGGAGCCGCCGGCATCATGGCGCTCATCGAAGCCTTCAAAGCTCCTGGTGCGATCACGCTGCGCATCCTCTTAGGAGTGGGCGGCGCGGTGGCAGGCTACCTGGGCCTGCTCGGCATCGGGTACATCCTCGTCGCGCCCGACGTCATGGCCTACGAGTCCTGCATGAGCACCGCACTCACTCCTCAGCGGGAGAATCAGTGTCGGGCGGACTATCGGCAGGATGTGTTTGACCGCTACGGGATCGAGATTCCGTAGGCGATGCAGCCGACGCGGGCTTCGCTCCCGAGTTTCGCACCCTGATGGTCGTGGTGCCGTACAAAGCGCCGAGGGTGTGCCAGGATGCCGCTGCCGCGAGTGCTCCTCCCCCAAACTCGGCCATGACAAGAAGCACGGTGGGCCCAACGGCTGGGCCGACGTCGCTGAAGGTGCCCGGACCCATTGAGCCCGTTGTCGCGTACGCCGCGGCGCCGATCACGGATGTGCTGATCGCGACGCCCACGCCAATCGCCGCGAGCGCCTGCAGGCCGGTGCCGATGCGGCGCCGCAGCACAAAGGCCATGAGGAAGCCGACCAGCACGACAAGCCACGGCATCCAGCCAAAGAGTCCGCCGCCGTGCGGCAAGGCAGCCAGAATCGGCACCGGGCCGCCGGGGTCGCCGGTGCCAGATGGCACGTAGTGCACACCCCCGAGCATGTAGCCGCCGCCCGTGATCCACGCCATCACCCACACGACGAGCGTGGGGGCGTAGAGAGTCTCAAGGAACGCAAGCGCGACTCCCGAGACGGTGTCAGGCTCGAGTGCCGTCGCCGTCTGCGCAAGGACATGACGATGTGCCACCACTGCCCCCGCAGCGACGACGGCCGCGGTGACGATGATCGTTCCCGTCATAGCGGCGGCGAGGCGCACCCCCGCGCGCACCGCCTTCGGGATTGAGTCGAGCCACGCGAGCACCGCTCCGCGCTGGCGGATGAGTCCCCAGGCAACGGATGGGATCGCGAGCGCGGCAGCAATGACAGCGGCGCGCACCACGCGGTCCCCGTGGTCGGGCACACCTGCCCACGCCATCGCGCACATGCTCGCGACAGTCGCGGAGAAGGCAAGGACTGCAGCGCATCCCGCGGTCCACGTGGCAGACGCGAAGCGCCGCGCGAGCTGCATCAGCATGAGCATCGTGAGCGCCGGGATGCCGAGCGGCCAGAGCGAGATCGGCACACCGTCCACGGCCCANGGCACCCCAAAGCCCAACAGCCACACGCGTACAGCCATGCCGGTGGACGTCGACCACGACACCGCCGCATCAGTGCTCGCCGCGGCGAACACCCACATCGGGATGAGAACGAGCGCATACGAGAACAGGGCCGCCTGGACTCCGGCGGCTACTCCGCCCAGCCAGCCCGGTCCTTGCTGCTGCACCACCTGCACGGCTTGCGTCGCTGCGCGTGCGGTCGCTTGCGAGACCCGGGCAATCGGGGTGGTCGCGGTCATGCCGCTATCGTGACCTGCCGCACCGGTCGTCGCTGGGATCGGCGCGCGACCGGTGACGACTGAACGCCCGCTAACCGCCGAGGATCTCGCGCATGAGGCGTGCGGTCTCGGTGGGGGTCTTGCCCACCTTGACGCCGGCAGCCTCGAGAGCTTCCTTCTTCGCCTGAGCGGTGCCGACGGAGCCGGACACGATCGCGCCCGCGTGACCCATCGTCTTGCCTTCGGGAGCCTCGAAGCCTGCCACGTAGCCCACCACCGGCTTGGTGATGTGCTCCTTGAT
>JGI12420J12819_1000590_pt1 | contig 19746 bp, 17 predicted proteins | sample Passage237A_FD_12819 | JGI IMG/M metagenome (IMG submission 12819) | reverse complement strand
CCGGAGTTTGGATGGGACTCGACAGTCGCGGCAGGAATGGCTTGAGGTGCTCCGCGACCGCGACGGGACCCACGCCAGGACCGCCACCACCGTGCGGGATGCAGAACGTCTTGTGCAGGTTCAGGTGAGAGACGTCGCCACCAAAGTGGCCCGGCTTGGCGAGGCCCACGAGCGCGTTGAGGTTGGCGCCGTCGATGTACACCTGGCCGCCCGCGTCGTGAACCGCGGCGCACACCTCGCCCACATGGCTCTCGTACACGCCATGGGTCGAGGGGTAGGTGATCATGATGCAGCTCACCTTGCCCTCGTGCTCGGCGAGCTTGGCCCGCAGATCGTCCATGTCGATCTCGCCGTCTGCGCCGGTCTTGACCACCACCACGCGCAGGCCGGCAAGGACCGCGCTCGCGGCATTGGTGCCATGGGCCGACGCCGGGATCAGGCAGACATCACGCTCGGTTTCGCCCTTCGACAGGTGGTAGCGGTGGATGGCGAGCAGTCCCGCGTATTCACCGCGTGCACCGGAGTTGGGCTGAACGGCGACGGCCGCATAGCCGGTGATGTCGGCAAGCCATGACTCGAGTTGGCCGATCATCTCGCGGTAGCCAGCTGTCTGGTCACTCGGCGCGAACGGGTGGATGTTCGCGAATCCGGGCCAGCTCACGGGTGCCATCTCCACCGCGGAGTTGAGCTTCATGGTGCATGAGCCCAGCGGGATCATGGTGCGATCCAGCGCCAGGTCACGGTCCGCGAGTTTGCGCATGTAGCGCATGAGCGCGGTCTCCGACCGGTACTTGGTCCAGATGGGGTGCGTGAGGTAGTCGGAGGTGCGGCGCAGGTCGCGGGGGATGGTGACCGTGGGGCCGCCGTAGACGGGGCGCTCGTGCGGGTGACCCAGCACGGCCGCGACCAGCTTGGTGAGGATGTCGAGCGTCGTCAGCTCATCGCAGGCGATCGCGACGGAGTCATCGTCGAGCTTGCGGATGTTGATGCCCTGCTCAGCCGCGCGGCGAACGACGGACTCCGCACCGCGGGGAACGTCGAGAACGATCGTGTCGAAGAAGGCCTCGTGGCGGACTTGCGCGCCGCGAGCGGTGAGCGCGTCCGCGAGAGTCGCGGCCATGCGATGGACGCGCAGCGCAATCTCACGCAGGCCATCGGGACCGTGGTACATCGCATAGAACCCGGCGATGATCGCCAGCAGCGCCTGCGCGGTGCAGATGTTGCTCGTCGCCTTGTCGCGACGAATGTGCTGCTCGCGGGTCTGCAGGGCGAGCCGCAGAGCCGGCTTGCCTGCGGCGTCGACGCTCACGCCAACGAGCCGGCCCGGAAGCTGACGCTCAAGACCCTCGCGCACCGCCATGTACGCGGCGTGCGGGCCGCCAAAGAACAGCGGCACACCAAAGCGCTGCGTCGAACCCACCGCGATGTCTGCACCCAGCTCGCCGGGAGCCTTGATGACGCACAGCGACAGGATGTCGGCCGCAACCGCGACGAGCGCCCCCACCTTGTGAGCGGCCTCGATGAAGCCGCCCACCTCGCGCACCACGCCCGTGTTGCCAGGCTGCTGAATGACCAAGCCCACGAGGTCGTCTGGGGCGACCCAAGCGTCGGACAGTTCCTCTACGCGCAAAGGCAGGCCGATGGCCTCAGCCTGCGCGCTGACCACCTCGATGGTCTGCGGAAGGCACTCGGCGTCGAGGATGATGACGCCGCCGTCCTTGCCGGACACGGCCCTGCGCATGAGCAGCACGGCCTCGCCGACGGCCGTCGCCTCATCGAGGAGCGAGGCGCCAGCGATGGGGAGGGCCGTGAGGTCCTCCACCATCGTCTGGAAGTTGAGCAGCGCCTCGAGGCGGCCTTGAGAGATCTCAGCCTGATACGGGGTGTAGGCCGTGTACCAGGCCGGATTCTCGAGGACGTTGCGCCGGATGACCATGGGCGTGACCGTGTCGTAGTAGCCCTGGCCGATCATCGACACCTGCACGCGGTTGCGCTGCGCGAAGGACTGCAGCGCAGTCAGCGTCTCGTGCTCGTCGCGGGCCGGCGGCAGCACGAGCACATCGTCTTGGCGAATCGAGGCCGGAACGGCAGCCTCAACGAGTGCGGCGAGTGACGGATGGCCTACGGCGGCGAGCATCCGCTCGATGCCAGGCTCATCCGGGCCTATGTGGCGATCAGCGAACGAGGTCACGAAAGCCATTGTGTCGCAAAGCGCCCATTCATCACAGGCGCCGCGCGTCAGGTTTCGTCAACGACTTCGGCGTCAGCTGCCCGCTGCTGGATCGAGGCGATGGCTTCCTTCGCTGACTGCTTCTGGTTGTAACCCTGGCTGCTCGCGAGGATGTTGCCGTTGCTGGCGATGATGCGGAAGCGGAACTCGCCTGCCGAGTCCTTGTAGATGGTGAACTTCATCGTTCCTCCTAGTAGGGCCAACCCCCAAGCCAAACTCTAGGGGCACTGTGGCGCCGTTCGCGCGCCAATGGTCCCGCTACCCTTGGCGCATGGCCGAATGGGATCCCAAATCAGGCAAGGTGCGCCCCACCTGGACGGTGCGGTTCTCCGCCTGGGCGATCTTCCTTGGCTGCGCCATCGCGGCCGTGGTCACCACCCTTGTGCTGCTGCTGACCTTCATCACCGGCCCCGGACTAGAGGCGCTCAACGACGCGAGCTCCGTCGCCAAGGGCGGGATCTTCCTCTTGGGCCTGGTGTTCGGCATCTTCCTCCTGATCGGCCCCGTGCTCGCGTGGGGCCTTGGCTTCATGCTGCGCAACAACACGAACCACGCTCAGCACATCGCGGCGTTCGCGGTGCTTGGACTGGTCGTGGGGTTCATGCTTGGCAACTTCATTGGGCTGGGCTCCGTGATCGCGCCCGCCGCCGGCATCGGCGCTGCGGTGGGTCGCTGGGCGATCTCCAGCCAGGCCAAGATCTAGCTGGCGCGCGCGTGGCCTGGCGCGCGCGTGGCCTGGCGCGCGCGTGGCCTGGCGCGCGCGTGGCGCCTCACCCCCGACCACCTCACCCCTGAGCGCCTCAATGGAACATGAGGTCCGGCTTTCGCAGATTCTTGTCTCGTAATGGGACATGAGGTCCGCTGCACGCCGCGCCCGCGCGTTGCGCACGGGTGTCCAGTTCGGCTCAGCGGTCTGGCGGTCGCGAGACGCCTCCACCCCGCACTCGCCCCCGCTCGCGGACCTCATGTCCCATTACGGCGCTCTCGCGAGTCCGGGGCGGGCCGAGCAGGCAACCGGGCAGGCCGCAGCCCGCGCGACCACAGCGTCGGGCACAGAGCAGGGCGCCCGACGGCCGGGCGCCCTGCCCTAGTGGGTCACTTGCCTACTTGGCAGGCCACTCCGTTGAGCTCGAACTCGGTCACCTTGCCGGGCTTGCCGGTGCCGGTGAGGTCGAACTTCGTGCTCTTTCCTGCGTTGAGGGTGGCCTTGGAGGTCGCGGTCACGGACTTGCCGCTCTGCACCAGCTTCACTCCAGCGGTCGCCTTCTTCACCTTCTCCTTGCCCGCGAAGTCCCACTCGAGCGTCCAGCCCTTGAGCTTCGCACCCAGGTTCTTCACGGTCACCGTTGCGGTGAACGTGTCACCGTGCATGTGCTTGTGGCCCTTGTGGTGGTGCTTGGGGCCGTGGTGCCAGTGGCCCTTGTGCCACTTGCCCTCGTGCCAGTGACCCGCGTGCCAGTGCTTGTGGTCCTTCTTGACCTTGTAGTCGACCTTGCACTGCGGCAGCACCTCATCCTTGACGGTCACCGGGATCGTGACGACCGTGCCGGTGGTCTTGCCCGTGATCACGAGGTCGTAGTCTCCCGCCTTCACCTTGGGCACCTTGAAAGTGACCGACGCTGTGCCCGCCTCATCGAAGGGCGTGGTGGGCAGCACGTTGGTCACCGAGAAGTCGCCGAGCTTCTTGTTCTCGAGCTTCACCGAGACCTTGGTGTCGACGGGGTCGGTTGCCCCGCTCATCATCAGCGAGGTCAGACCCAAGGTCACGGTCTTGCCCACGGTGAAGTCCGCCGCGTCGAGGCCCGTGACTCCCACCGCGCGCTGCTCCGTGGGAACCTCGAGTGTGCCGTTCTCCGCGAGGTAGTCGACCTGTGCCTGCAGGTCGATGCGCCCGGAGTCGGCCACGTTGGTGCCCGCGAGGAAGCCGGTGAAGTTGTCACCGCCGGTGGACAGGAACGAGTTGACGACCACCTTGACGACAGTCGTGTCGGAGATCGATGCGCCATTGAGACGGATGTCGAGCACCTTCTGCGTCTCGGGATCGTAGATGTAAGTGAATCCGTTGGAGACGCCTAGGCGCAGGAAGGGTCGCGACGCGCCGGCTGGCTGCCACTGCTGCTCGAGCACCGTCTTGATCTGCGCTCCCGTGAGATTCATCGTCACGAGCGTGTTGGCGAAGGGCTGAACCAGCGCCGCCTGCTTGTACGTGACGTCAGACGGGTAAGTGCCTGTGCCTCCAGCGAGTCCCAACAGGTCCTCGCGAAGACCGCCGGGGTTCATGAACGCCACATCTGCGCCGGTGGCCCATCGCTGGATCTCCGCGACCGCGTTGCCGAGCGTGGACTCGCCTCCGCGGTTAGAGCCTGGGACGTCGCCTTCAAGTCGCGCCCTGTACAGCGGGCCGTCGATAGTGCCGAGCACCTGGGCGCCAAGCACATCGGCCTCGGCCTTGGCCGCGTCGATGATCGCCTGGGCCTCGGGGTCCGGCGGGTACACGAGCGAGCCGTCCACACTCTCGTCGAGGTCGATGAGGGTCGTCTCGACGCCAGTCACGGTGCCGTCGGCATCGACGGTGAACAGCAGCTGGTTGAGGAACGCGCCGTACTGGCCTGCAGAGACGACGGGACGCTCGGTCACCGCGCGTCCCGCCCACTCGGGAACGGGCACGGAGTGGTCGTACGCGAGGTGGGTGTGTCCGGAGATCACCGCATCGACATCCGGAGACAGGTTGGTGACGAACTCGCCAAAGTCGTTGGCCGGGTTCACCGCGTCCGCATACGCGGTGGTGGGTGCGCCTTCGTGGATGAGCGCGATGACGATGTCAGCGCCAGCCTCCTTGAGCTCCGCTGCCTCCCTGTTGGTGGCCACGTACTCCTTCTCGAAGGTCAGACCCTCAATCCCGGCCGGGGTCACGAGGCTCGGCGTCTCGTCGGTGACGACGCCGATGAAGCCCACGGTCACGTCGCCGAACGTCTCGGTCCAGGTTTCGGGGAGGGCGGGGTCAGCGCCAAGGCGAACGTTCGCGCCCAGGTATTGCCACGCGGCACCGCCGTAGGGGTTGGTCGTCGAGTCATACGGAGCCATCACGCGATCAACGAGATCCGCGTAGCCCTTGTCGAACTCGTGATTGCCCACGGAGGACACGTCGAGGCCCGCCTCGTTGAGGACGTCGATGGTCGGCTTGTCCTGGGCGATGAAGCTTTCAAACGTCGAGGCGCCGATGAGGTCGCCCGCTGCCGCGAAGACCGTGTTGGGGTACTCGGCCTCGAGCGCGTCGATGGCTGTGACGAGTGAAGCGCCGCCTGCGCCGCCGCTCGTCGCGTCTGGCAGCAGGCGACCGTGGAAGTCGTTGATGCCAAGAACCTGGATGATGGAGTCGTCGTCTGCTGCGCTAGCGGGGGTGGCGATAGCGGCACACAACGCGGTGACGGCGGCGACTGCTATGGCACCCGCCCGCCAACTTGCGGTTTTTGTCACGATTTTCACCTTTCGTGGTGGTATGCGGTTTTTTCACGCTACCTGCCACGCCGCCGAGATGCACATCGAGAGTCGCCAGCACCTGCGCATTACCCTGGGCACGTGAAACTTGTGGTCCAGATCCCGTGCCTGAACGAGGAGGCCACTCTGCCCCTCGTCTTGGAGTCCATCCCCAAGCACATTGATGGCATTGACGAGATCGACGTCGTGATCATCGACGACGGCTCCACGGATCGCACCGCTGAGGTCGCTCGCGAGTACGGCGTGACGCACATCGTGAAGCACACGCGCACCATGGGACTGGCCCGCTCCTTCGCCGACGGCATCGAGTACGCCCTCGCCCACGGCGCGGACATCGTCGTCAACACCGATGGCGACAACCAGTACCCGCAGGAGCGCATCGGGGACCTCGTCGCGCCCATTCTCGACGGCCGCGCAGACATCGTCATCGGCGACCGCCAGACCCAGTCCATCGCGCATTTCTCACCCTTCAAGAAGGCGATGCAGCGCTTTGGCAGCTGGGTGGTCAACAGGGCGGCGGGAACCCAATTGCCCGACGCTGCGAGCGGCTTCCGCGCCTACAGCCGGTATTCGCTGTATCGCCTCAACGTCGTCACCCAGTTCTCGTACTGCATGGAGACGATCATCCAGGCGGGCAATAAGCGCCTTGCGATCACGTCGGTGCCGATCACGACGAACCCCAAGACGCGAGAGTCCCGCCTGTTCTCCAACGTGTTCGAGCACATGATGAAGTCCGGCCAGGCGATCCTGCGCTCGTACATCATGTTCAAGCCGTGGTCGGTGTTCCGCTCGCTCGCGATCTTGTTCGGCGTGCTGGGGCTGATTCCGTTCGTGCGCTTCCTCATCTTGAGGATGCTTGGCAATGACGGCAACCACATCCAGTCGCTGATCTTGGGCGGCGCGCTCATATCCGGTGCGCTCTTGGCGATCGCGCTTGGCGTGCTGAGCGACCTGCTGAAGACCAACCGCATCCTTGCCGAGGATCAGCTCGAGCGGCTCAAGACTCAGCAGTACGGTCCGGCTCACTCGCCGGTCGACCGCGTCCAATAGCGATCCCCACGGCGAAGCCGATGACGTCGGCGACCGTCATCACGAAGCGGCTCACCAGCGCCAAGGACAGCGCCTCCGGTCGCGTCGCAACAGAGCCAAGTAGCAGGAGCAGCGCGGCCTCGCGCGCCCCCGCACCCGCAGGCGCGATGACAACGAGGAACCCCACGAGCCACGCGAGTGCGAACGCCCCCGTCGCAAGCACGTAGCTGATGGTGCTGTGAGAGACGATCTCGCGAAGCAGCAGCCACGCCTGCACACCAAGCAGCAGCCACATCAGGACGGACCACGCGGCGGACCTCAGCAGCGCGCCGCCGCAGATCGCCGCCGGCTGTTCCTTGCGCTTCGTCACCGTGAAAGCAAGCGCCACGATGCGCCGCAGCACCGGCGGCAGCAGCACACACACGAGCGCCGCGACCACCGGAACCACCCACCAATAGGTGGCCACAGCGTCGGGCGCTGCGATGGCGATGCCCACCAGGCCCACGAGCGCAGAGGTGACCACGCCGACGACCATCGCGACGATCGAGCCGGTCATGGCGCGGGCGCGGGTGACGCCGTGGTCGCGCGCAAACTCGGCCTGCGCGAGCACCGGCCAGACGGATCCGGGCACGTACTTGCCCACTTGGCTCAGCAGAAACACCCGCAGGGCCGACGGCACGGTCGCCTTGAGCCCCACGCCCACCATGACCTCCCGCCACGACAGCGCGTTCACGCCCAGCGCAAGTGTTGCGGCGAGGCCCGCGCCCAGGATCGCCGGCCAAGACAGGTTCGCGAGCGCCGCGCTGACCTCGTCCCATTGCGCGACGACGGCCCATGCGAGCAGGGCGAGCGCGATGGCGAGGAAGCCGTAGCGGATGGCGTTCTTCACTTGATCGCCTCCCACGTGCGCGCGATGCCCTCCGCGAGCGGGGTGGTCGCGGTCCAGTCGAGCGTCTCGCGAGCGCGGGTGACGTCGAGCCAAACGGCTGGCGCGTCGATGCCGCGGGAGGGCTCGCGGCGGACCTCGACGGGGATGGGCGCGACGGCGTCCGTCACGATGTCGAGGAGCTCGGCAAGACTCGTGCCCTCGCCCGAGCCGATGTTGATGACGCCGCCAGGAAGCCGCTCTGCTGCCGCGGCCGCGGCCGCCGCGAAGTCGTCGATGAAGACGTAGTCGCGCACGGCCGAACCGTCGCCGAAGAGGGTGACGGGCTGACCATCTCGAACGGCGCGCAGCCAGGCGCCAAGCACTCCCTGGGTCGCGCCGGTCTGGCCCGGCCCGTAGGGATTCGCGACGCGCAGCACTGTGTGTGGGACGTCCGAGTCGGAGAGCAGCTGCTCCTCGGCGAACTTGATGCGGCCGTACTCATTCGCGGGGGTTGGCTCGTCTTCCTCGCTGAAGGGCGCAGTCGCCGGCGGGCCGTACACCGCACCCCCCGAACTCAGGAGGATGACATGCGTGGGGTGAGCGGAGCGTCGGGCGATCTCGATGAGCCCCGCGAGATCCGCGAGCGCCCGGTCCCCAGCGTCGGTGTTAACAGGGGTCACGTGGCCGGCGGCCCACACCACGGCGCTCGCTCCGCCAGTGAAGGGGCGGTCCTTGGTGAAGCCGCCGACGTTCGCGCCGCGGGCGGTGAGCGCGGCCGTGATCGCGGAGCCAAGGAAGCCCCCCGAGCCGACGACGGCCACGTCATACACTGTGCTCACTCGCCCCGCTCCTCACATTGGATTGAAGTCTATGGCCAGACCTCGCGCACTCGTCGTGGCCACGACGTACCCCGCGCGACCGGGCGACGGCACGCCCGCATTCGTCGCGGATCTGTGCGGCGAGCTGGCCCGCGAGTTCGATGTCACGGTGCTTGTCCCCGCCGTTCCGGGAGCGCCCGCGCGGGAGGTGTCGGCCGACGGCGCGCTCACCGTGGTGCGCCACCGCTACTTCCCGCGGCGCTGGGAGACGGTTGCTGATGGGGCGATTCTCGAGAACGTGCGGTCGCGGCCCGTGACGGCGGTGCAGGTGCCTTTCCTGATCGCGTCGCAGTGGCTCGCGGTGCGGCGGCTCGCGCGTTCCGTGCGCCCCGACGTCATTCACGCGCATTGGCTCATTCCGGCCGGGATGGCGGTGCGCGCGCTCGCGCGGCGGGTGCCACTCGTGGTGACCACGCTTGGCGGCGATGTCTATGCCCTGAGCGGCGGGCTGGGGCGGTGGCTCAAGCGGCGGGTCGTTGCTGCGGCACGTGCGGTGACGGTGATGAACTCCGACATGGCGGCGCGGGTGCGCGACCTCGGTGGGCGCGACGTGCGCGTCATGCCGATGGGCGCGCGATTCTCAACGGTGGAGCCGGCGCCGGGGGGATCCTCCTTGCGACTGCTGGCCGTGGGGAGGCTTGTGCCCAAGAAGGGCTTCGACGTGCTGCTTGCGGCGCTCCGCGACGTGCCGGATGCCGAGCTCACGATCGTGGGCGACGGGCCCGCTCGTGAGGCGCTGCGCAGCGCGGCGGCTCCGCTCGGAGATCGCGTCAGGTTTGCGGGACAGTTGGGGCGCGAGGAGCTTGATGCGGCATATGCCTCAGCGGATGTCGCGGTGTTCCCTTCGGTGCCCGCGTCATCTGGGGACCAGGACGGGCTGCCCGTCGCGATGCTCGAGGCGATGGGCTCCGGACTGACTGTGATCGCCAGCGACCTGCCGGGACTCAATGAGGCGATTGAGGACGGGGTGAGCGGCGTGCTCGTCCCGGCAGGCGACGCGGGAGCCTTGGCCGCCGTGATAGGTGACGTGGCCGCTGATGCTGGGAAGCGTCGGGCATTGGGGGAGGCCGCGAAGGTGCGGGCCGCTGCGTACTCGGTGGAGGCGGTTGGCGCGGGCTACCGAGCGCTGCTGCGAGAGTTCCTCGCTCCCCCCGCGGTTTAGGCAGCTCACTGCTACTAAACCGCGCGCTGCGCCGCGGCTTAGGCATGTGACTGGCACCTGCTCCTCGACCCCCTCGTGGCCCAGCGCATCCCGGGTCCTGATCGGGCTGCGACCGCGGCTCCGCAGCGAAGTGCCACTCACGTGCCTAAACGGAGGGGCCAACCCCCCTCGAGGTGCATGTGAGCTGCCTAAACCCCTGCGAGGGGGCGTTGGGGCCGGCCGGGGCGGGTCCTAGCGCGAGCGGCCGCGGAGCCTGTCGATCTGACGCCGCTCCCGCTTGGTGGGCCGCCCAGCACCGCGCTCACGCACCGCGAACTTGGGAACACCCACGTCGCGCGGCAGCTCCTTGGGCGTACGATCGATGTACGCCCTGGCAGCGGGCTCCGCGCCAACACGCTTCGACAGCAGCTCCACCACCTCTAGCACTCGGTCCAGCGAGCCGATCCGCGCCACCACGGTGTCGCCAACCACAACGGTCGTGGATGCCTTCGCCTTGTCGCCATTGATGCGCACGTGACCGGCGCGGCACGCAGCCGTCGCGAGAGTGCGACTCTTGTACAGACGCACCGACCACAGCCACGCGTCCACCCGGACGCTCATCGCTAGCGCCCCAGCCGCTGGTACTTGAGTTCCGTGGCGAGCTTGGACGGTCGCCACCAGGCCTCGTTCTCGCGGTACCAGTCGATGGTTGCAGCGAGTCCGTCGCGGAAGCTCGCGTACCGCGGCGTCCAACCCAGCTCATCACGCAGCTTGGTCGCGTCGATCGCATAGCGGAGGTCGTGGCCGGGGCGGTCGCTGACGTGCTCGAAGTCGTCCGGATCCTTGCCCATGAGCTCGAGGATGGTGCGCACCACGGTGAGGTTGTTGACCTCGCCGTCAGCACCAATGAGATAGGTCTCGCCGATGCGCCCCGAGTCGATGATGCTCCACACCGCGGTGTTGTGGTCGTCGACGTGGATCCAGTCGCGAACGTTGAGCCCCGCACCGTAGAGCTTGGGGCGCTCCCCGTCGAGAATGTTGGTGATCTGTCGCGGAATGAACTTCTCGACGTGTTGATACGGCCCGTAGTTGTTCGAGCAGTTGCTGATGGTCGCCGCGACCCCAAACGACCGCACCCACGCGCGCACCATGAGGTCGCTGCCGGCCTTCGTGGAGGAGTACGGCGACGACGGGTTGTACGGGGTGTCCGGCGTGAACTTCGCGGGGTCGTCGAGTTCGAGGTCGCCGTAGACCTCGTCCGTCGAGATGTGGTGGTACCGCTTGTCGTGGCGCCGCGCCGCCTCGAGCAGCGCGAAGGTGCCAAGGAGGTTGGTGTGCACGAACGGGCTGGGGTCGTCGAGAGAGTTGTCGTTGTGGCTCTCCGCCGCGAAGTGGACCACGACGTCGGTCTCAGCCACGAGCGCGTCCACGAGTTCTTGATCCGCGACGTCGCCCTTCACGAATTCCACGCCCTCCGGCAGCGACGCCTGATTCCCCGCATAGGTGAGGTTGTCGACGACGGTGACCGCGGCGTCGGGCCGGGTCGCCAGGGTGAGGCGCACAAAGTTGACGCCAATGAATCCCGCCCCGCCTGTTACCAGGACCTTCATCGACGCTCCCGCTCAAGCAGGCCCAGCAGGTAGTCGCCATATCCACTCTTCGCAAGGGCCGACGCTGTGCTCGCCAACTGCTCATCGCTCAGCCAGCCGCGGCGCCAGGCGATCTCCTCGGGGGACCCGATCTTGAGGCCCTGGCGCTTTTCGACGGTTTGGACGAACTGGCTCGCCTCGAGCAGCGAGTCGAAGGTGCCGGTGTCGAGCCACGCGGTGCCGCGAGGAAGCACCTCGACGTTGAGGCGGCCGGCCTCAAGGTAGAGGCGGTTGAGGTCGGTGATCTCGTACTCGCCGCGAGCGCTGGGCTCGAGGTCGCGAGCGAGGGCGACCACGGAGTTGTCGTAGAAGTACAGGCCGGGCACGGCGAACTCAGACTTGGGGGAGGCAGGCTTCTCCTCGAGAGACAGCGCCTTGCCGGTCGAGTCGAACTCAACAACACCGTAGGCGGTGGGGTCAGCCACGCGGTAGGCAAAGACCACCGCGCCGTCGACGTTTGCGAAGCGCTCGAGGTTGAGACCGAGCCCGGGGCCGTAGAAGAGGTTGTCGCCAAGGACCAGTGCGACGGAGTCGTCGCCGATGTGGTCAGCGCCGATGACGAAGGCCTGGGCGAGGCCGTTGGGCTGCGGCTGCTCGGCGTAGCTCAGCGAGATGCCGAACTGCGATCCGTCGCCAAGCAGCCGCTGGAACTGCGGCAGGTCATGCGGTGTCGTGATGACGAGGATGTCGCGAATGCCCGCGAGCATGAGGGTCGACAGCGGGTAGTAGACGAGCGGCTTGTCGTACACCGGCACGAGCTGCTTGGAAATGCCCTGGGTGATGGGGTGCAGGCGCGTCCCTGAGCCGCCCGCGAGGATGATGCCGCGCATGGGGGCAAGTCTAGGGGCGGGGAGCGAGCATGGCCCGGGTGCTGGGCAGCGGCGCGACAGTCGATGCGCGCTACGTGTCGATGGCGGCCGCTTTTCGACGCCCTGCGCGCGCTGCGTGTCGATGCGGGCTGCGACGGGCCGGGGCTGGCCACACACCTGACCGCGCGGGTGGAGTCCGAGCGGAGAGCCGAAATCGACACGTGGCGCGTATGACGCTCGCGATTCCGGGCGCCATCGACACGCAGCGCGCGTGGGGGCGCGGGGCGCGGGGCGCAGGGCGCGGGGCGCGGTCCCGCGAGGGCGCGGCAGGCGTCGGAGCGTGAATCCGCCCACATCCCGCGCGCTCGCGAATGTTAATTCTTTGCTTCGTGGCACCCGGTCCTAGATGAAAGCGCATACATTGGGCGCGTGAATCAGTTGCCCCCCGTTTCCGCCCGTGAGTACACCGTCGAAAGCTTCACTCGGGAATTCCTTCGCGAGGTGAACTTTGGTCAGGGCGTCGACCTGGATCGCGCCTCGACAAACGACAAGTACCTCGCGCTCGCGCGGACGGTGCGCGGTTACCTGATGACCCGCTGGCTCGAGACGCTGCGAAACCAGGCCCAGCGTCAGGCGAAGACCGTGGCATACCTGTCTGCCGAGTTCCTGCTGGGTCGCCAGCTCGACAACAACCTGCTCGCCGCTGACCTCGAGGACATCGCTCGCGAGTCGCTCGCCAGCCTTGGCATCAGCCTCGACGAGCTGCGCGAGGCGGAGATCGAGCCCGGCCTTGGCAACGGCGGCCTTGGCCGCCTGGCCGCATGCTTCATCGACTCGATGGCCACGCTCGACGTCCAGTCCATCGGCTACGGCATTCGCTATGAGTACGGCATCTTCAAACAGCGCTTTGAGGGCGGCAACCAGGTTGAGGACCCCGACGACTGGCTGCGCCTGGGCTCGCCGTGGGAGCTCGCGCACCCCGAGTACGCCGTCAAGGTGGGCTTTGGCGGTCACGTCGAGGAGGTGCCCGACGCTGGCAACAGTGGTCGCCGACGCTGGGTTCCCGAGTGGGAGGTGCTTGGGGTTCCTTACAACTACATGGTCCCCGGCTACCGCAACGGCCGCGTCAACACGCTGCGACTGTGGAGTGCTCGCGCCACTCAGGAATTTGACCTGCGCATCTTCAACTCCGGCGACTACGCGGATGCTGTGAAGGCACAGACGCAAGCGGAGAACATCTCCAAGGTGCTGTACCCCGAGGACTCGACCCCGCAGGGCAAGGAGCTGCGTCTTCAGCAGCAGTACTTCTTTGTCGCGGCCTCACTCAAGGACTTCATCGAGACCGTCCTGCCTGAGGACTACGACCTCCACAAGCTCCCGGAGCGCATCACCTTCCAGCTCAATGACACCCATCCTGTGATCGCGGTTCCGGAGCTCATGCGACTGCTCGTTGACGAGCGCGGCTGGGACTGGGACGACGCCTGGGCGGTCACCCAGAAGGTCTTCGCCTACACGTGCCACACGCTGCTGCCGGAAGCGCTCGAGGTGTGGCCCGTCGACCTGCTTGGCCGTCTGCTGCCGCGCCACCTCGAGATCATCTACCGCATCAACGAGGAGTTCCTCGCGACCGTGCGCGAGGCGTTCCCTGGCGACTTCCTGCGCGAGCGCCACATGTCGATCATCGCGGAGGAACCCGTGCGCTCGGTACGCATGGCGTACCTTGCGACAGTCGCCGGGTTCAAGGTCAACGGCGTCGCGGAGCTGCACTCCGAGCTGCTGCGCGACAAGGTGCTTCCCGAGTTCGCGCAGCTGTACCCGGAGAAGTTCACCAACGTCACCAACGGCGTGACCCCGCGCCGCTTTGTGCGCATCTCCAACCCCGGCCTGTCGCAGCTCATCACCGAGGCGATCGGCGATGGCTGGCTCACGAACCTCGACCGCCTTCGCGGCCTCGAGCCCTTCGCCGACGACCCCGAGTTCCGCGCCCGCTTCGCCGCCATCAAGGCCGACAACCGCGACCGCTTCGCCAAGGTGCTCAAGGCGCGAGACGGGCTGGACCTCGCCGAAGACGGCATGGTCGACGCGATGGTCAAGCGCCTCCACGAGTACAAGCGCCAGTCGCTCAAGCTGCTCCACATCATCTCGCTGTACGAGCAGATCAAGTCCGGCAAGCTCAGCCTCGACGAGGTCACACCGCGAACCTTCGTCTTCGGCGCCAAGGCGGCACCGGGCTACGTGCGCGCCAAGGAGACCATTGCCCTCATCAATGCGGTGGGCGCCACCATCAACGCCGACGCTTCGCTCAAGGGCCGTTTGAAGGTCGCCTTCCCCGCGAACTACAACGTCACGCTCGCCGAGACACTCATCCCGGCCGCCGACCTGTCCGAGCAGATCTCGCTCGCCGGCAAGGAGGCCTCGGGAACGGGGAACATGAAGTTCGCGCTCAATGGTGCGCTCACTATCGGCACGGACGACGGCGCCAACGTCGAGATCCGCAAGCTCGTGGGCGACGAGAGCTTCTTCCTGTTCGGCATGACGGAGCCGGAAGTCGCCGAGCTCCAAGCGAAGGGCTACAACCCCGGCAGGTTCTACGAGCAGGACGAGGATCTGCGCAATGCCCTCAACCTGCTGGCTTCCGGAGCGTTCACGGGAGGCGAGCGCGGAGGCGCCGTAGCGTCGGTCTTTGCGAGCCTCACCGAGCGCGACCGCTTCATGGCGCTCGCCGATTACCGCGCCTATGTGAATGCCCAAGCGAAGGTGGATGAGGCGTGGAAGGACAAGGATGCGTGGACCCGCTCCGCGATCCTCAACGTCGCGCGCACCGGCTTCTTCAGCTCGGATCGCTCGATCCGTGACTACCTTGAGCGCATCTGGCGCGCGTAGCACCGCTTGGAGCTGCGTTGTGAGTTTGCTCGCAATTGGGTAATCGGTGCACATGCACTCTCGTAGTCGTGGACAATTGACGCCGTGACCGAAATGGCCCTGCTGGTGCTGGTGGTTATCACCGCGCTGGCCTTCGACTTCACTAACGGTTTCCACGACACCGGCAACGCGATGGCCCCGTCCATCGCCACGCGGGCACTCAAGCCCAAGCAGGCAGTGACCCTCGCGGCCGTTCTCAACCTCATCGGCGCATTCCTGTCGCTGACGGTTGCGGCGACGATCGCCAAGGGCATCGTCGACTCTGGCGCAGTCACCCTCGCCGTGGTGCTGGCCGGCCTAGCCGGCGGCATCATCTGGAACCTCATCACCTGGCTCGCGAAACTGCCATCCAGCTCTTCGCATGCGCTCGTTGGCGGTGTGGTGGGCGCGGTGCTCGCCGCGGCCGGCACCCAGGGCGTCATCTGGAGTGGCCTTGTCGCCAAGGTGCTGCTGCCCGCGCTGCTCGCGCCGGTCATCGCGATCCTCGTCGCGAGTGTGGGCACGGCGATCGTCACTCGCGTCACGCGCAAGATCGGCCGCAAGTACAACGACCGCTCGTTCCGCTGGGGCCAGATCGGCTCGGCGTCGCTCATGGCGCTCGCCCACGGCACGAACGATGCGCAGAAGACGATGGGCATCATCCTCATGGCGCTCATCGCGGCCGGCGCCGCGACCCCCGACGAAGGCGTTCCCGTGTGGGTCATCGTCTCGTGTGCGGTGGCGATGGCGCTCGGCACCTACATGGGCGGCTGGCGAGTCATCAAGACGCTCGGCAAGGGACTTGTGAAGCTCGACTCCCGGCAGGGAATGTCGGCAGACATGTCGTCGGCCTCGGTCATCCTGCTGTCGAGTCACTTCGGCTACTCGCTGTCCACGACGCATGTTGCCAGCGGCTCGATCCTCGGCACCGGCATCGGCCGCAAGGGCGCATCCGTGGGCTGGGGCGTCGCTCGCAAGATGCTCATCGCGTGGCTCATCACCGTCCCCGCCGCGGCCGCCGTGGGTGGACTGTGCTTCGGAATCGGCGAGCTCTTCGGCCACACCGTTGGCCCGTGGGTGGTGTTCGGCATCCTCGTCGCCACCTCGACGTTCATCTACATCCTGTCCCGCCGCCAGCCCGTGCATGCGGACAACGTCAACGACGACGATGAGGAAGTCGAGCCCAGCCGCGAGGAGATCCTCGCCCGCTCGGTCGCCATGCACAACCCGCATCTGATGCGCGTGAAGAAGCCCAAGAAGCCTAAGAAGAAGCCCAAGCATCAGCCGCCGTCGAAGAAGCCCAAGAAGAAGTCGAAGACGCAGAAGGACAAGAAGCACGCCAAGAAGACCGGCGACAAGAAGTCCGGCAAGAAGAAGTCCAAGAAGGCGAAGAAGTAGGAGGGGCCATGAACGAATTCGTTGAATGGGGCGCCCTGGGCAACATCGTGCTCTTTGGACTGCTCATCGGCGCGGGGCTGCCGACGCTGTACGCGATCGGCGTGCGCTCTCTCGATGCCGCGACTGAGGCAAAGGGCAAGGCGCTCGTCCTGCGCAAGATCGTCGCCTATGCCTGCTTCGGCGCCGTCGCCATGGCAATCCTCGGCGCCCTCGCCTTCATTGCCGCGGGCGGCCACTAGTCGCGACTAGCCTTTCGCCATGTACACGTCCACGACGCGGTGGGAAGTGATCAGGGCGATCGGCCTGGTCATCACCGTCACGAGCGGCATCGCCTTCTTCTTCCTTGGCGGAGGCCTACTCGCATGGACTGACCCCGCCCCGGCGGTAGTCGACCTCCTTGTCCTCGCAGGCGGCGCCGCGCTGCTGTACATCTCCGGCAAGCGCATCACAGAGATCTGGGCGGCCAACAAGCCCTATCTCCTCAGCGAAGAGGGACGCTTCGCCATCCGCGGCCGCCGCGAGCTTGAGAAGCGGATCCTCACCTCCGGTCGCATCATCTTCGCGGTGTTCCTCGTGTGCGCCGTTGTCTTCATGTTCCTTTTCGCCGCCATCGCGTGCGGCAACAGCGACGAGGGGTACTGCGGCGACTTTGGGCGCCCACCAGAGTGGTTCGTCGAGTTCTGGCAGGTCTTCACCGTGTTCCTGGGCGCCCTGTGGGCCGCCGCCGTGAGCTTCCGCCGCCGGTTCGAGGCGGCGACAGAGCGGATCGACGTGGTTGTCGCCGAGGGACTGCGCCAACGCCGGGCTGACGACCCCATGCACGGCACCGGCCGGTTCTCCTGGGAGTAGCCAGCCACAGCGTCGGGCATGCGAACGCGAGCGTGACGCAACCGGCCTAATGTGAATGGCATGACGGATCACTGGCTCTTCATCGCGTTCGGGTGGATCGGCTCCGGCCTTGTGGTGTGGTCGCTCATGGTGTCGCGCGTGCTGCGCTTCCGGTGGATGAACTTCGCGGGCGCGCTGATCGCGACCATTTACAACGGGCTCATCGAACTGTGGCCGTTCTTCGCGATGAATTTCGCGATCACGATCATTGACGCGTATTGGATCTGGCGCCTCAAGCGAGAGCGCCACGACGCGGCGGTGTACAAGGTGATCCCCGTGGATCCCCGCGACCCGGTGCTGCAGCACGTCATTGCGGTGCACTCTGCGGACATCGCGAAGGTGCAGCCGGACTTTGCGCCTGAGGCCGACACCGCGCAGCGACGCGCCACGTTCCTTGTGCTGCGCGGCGACGAGAACGTTGGCGTCGTGGCCTTGCGTGACCAGGGTGACGGGGTGGGGCTCGTGGAGCTTGACTGGGTGAAGCCGCGGTTCCGCGACTTTACGCCCGGCGAGTTCGTGTATCGCGAGTCGCACGCGCTTGAGGAGGCCGGGTTCACGCGCATCGAGGTCGAGGAGACGGAGACCACCGACGAGGTGTACCTCCGCCGCATGGGCTTCACGCCCCAGGGCACACGCTGGAGGCGGGACGTCGCGGCCTAGCCCACCGGTTGCGGTCTCCCCACCGGTTGCGGTTCGTGAGTGTCGCGAAACGGCCGTTTCGCGACACTCAGATACCGCAACCTGGGAAGGCGCCCAGGCCGCCGCGGGTCGGGCAAGAGAAAAGGCCCCCGGTAACCGGGGGCCTTGCTCGTGCGCGAGGGGGGATTTGAACCCCCACGCCCTTTCGGACACTGGCACCTGAAGCCAGCGCGTCTGCCGTTCCGCCACTCGCGCGCGACTGGTTACTCTAGCACGTTTGAACCGCCCTATACGATGGAGCAATGGGCGTGATGGATCGGTTCGAGAGGGGCGTCGAGAACGCGATGCAGACCGCGTTCGCGAAGACCTTCAAGTCCGGAGTCAAGCCCGTTGAGCTTGCGGCCGCCGTGAAGCGCGAATGCGATGCCCGCGCCGCCGCCGTTGACCGCAACCGCACCGTTGCCCCCAACGAGTACACGGTGTACCTCTCGCCCACGGACTTCGAGCACGTCACCGACTGGGGCGACGAGGCCCTCGCTCATGAGATCGCCGACTCCCTCGAGGACCACGCCCGCAGCCTGCGCTACGCCTTCGTCGGCGCGGTCGAGGTGAGCTTCGAGCTCGACGAGTCCCTCGCCACGGGCCGCTACTCCGTCTCCAGCCGCACCAAGCGCGGACCCGTCGCTCCCGCCACCTCGCCGGACCCGCTGTCTCGCTTCCCGCTGCTCGACATCGACGGCCAGCGCTACAACCTCACGGGCAAGACCACGATCATTGGTCGCGGCACCGAGGCGGACATCGTGGTGGACGACAACGGCGTGAGCCGCAAGCACATCAGCCTCGAGGTCACGCCGGAGGGCACGATCCTCACGGACCTCGGCTCCACCAACGGCACCTTCGTCGAGGAGCAGCGCATCACCGAGGTGACGCTCGTGGATGGCAACGCCATCCGCATTGGCCGCACCGTGATCATGTACTGGGACGCAGTCGTCACGGACGAGGACTGACAGGGGCACGCCATGAGTCAGCTGTCAATCACCCTCCTGCGCCTTGGCTTCCTTGTGCTGCTGTGGGCGCTGGTGCTGTCGAGCATCGGCGTGCTCCGCGCGGACTTGTACGGCACTCGCGTCCTCACTCGCGGTCGCGGCCGCAAAGCCAAGGCAATGCCCGACGCTAGGGCTGAGAAGACCGCCGCCCCCACCAGGGGTTCCACGGGAGTTCGTCCCGGCGCGGTGCAGGCCGATGAGGCGCCTGCCGCTCGCCTCCTGGTGACCGCCGGCCCGCTCAAGGGCACCTCGATCCCGCTTGGAGCGGCGCCGGTGCTCGTGGGTCGCGCCCCCACCTGCACGCTCGTGATCGACGACGACTACTGCTCGGCACGCCATTGCCGCATCTTCCCCGAACACGGGGAGTGGAGGGTCGAGGATCTCGGCTCCACCAACGGAACCTACTTGGGGAATCAGAAGGTCACTGACCCCGTCCCGCTGCGCAAGGGAGACCAGGTGCGCATCGGGGCCACAACCCTGGAGCTGAGCCAGTGACCTTCCTTGCTTTCCACTTCGCGGCTCGCACTGACGTGGGTCTGTCGCGCCACAACAATCAGGATTCGGGCTATGCCGGCCCCAACCTGCTTTTGGTGGCTGACGGCATGGGCGGTGCGGCTGGGGGCGACATTGCGTCCTCGATCGCCGTGGGCCGCCTCGCCGCTCTCGACGGCGAAGCGCTGGGACCAGACGAGGCTCTCGACGAGCTCAAGCTCGGGATTTCTGAGGCCCACGCGCAGATCGTGTCCCGCGCGCGCAACGATCCGGAACTGTC
>JGI12420J12819_1000589_pt1 | contig 19764 bp, 20 predicted proteins | sample Passage237A_FD_12819 | JGI IMG/M metagenome (IMG submission 12819) | reverse complement strand
GTTTGCTGGGCCGGTTGCTCTGGCCGTTCGCGTTGTTCGCCCGTCCGTTCTTCGCCACCGACTTCGTTCCCTTCGCCAGCGCATTCGCTCCCGTGCTGGTCATTCTCGCGATCCATTACCTCTGGGTCGTCCGCCTCAATGTCGCTTTCGAAGAGCGCGCCCTCGCGCACGCCGAGCGCCAGGCCGCGCGCGTCGCGGAGCTTCGTCGCACCGGCATGCTGCGCCTCGGCACGGCTCGCACCGCCGGACGCCGTCCACCTTTCGATCTTTCGCGCGTCCGCCAGCCCGAGTTCGCATTCCTCTGGAAAAACCTCCTCTCCACCACCCGCCCGTGGTTTACGCCGCGAGTCTGGCTCGGCTGCGCCCTCGCGCTCATCCTGCTCTTCACCGCCGGACGTATCACATTGGGCAATACGTATTGGAAACTCGGCGGCGCTATGGCCACGCTCGGCACCGCCGCCGCCGCGCTAACCCTTCTCTACGGCCCGCTACTCACGCGGCTCGACCTGCGTCAGGACCTTGCCAACGCCGACATCCTCAAAACCTACCCGCTCCCCGGCTGGCGCGTGTTGCTCGGTGAACTCCTCACGCCCATCGCCATTCTCACCGGCATCGTCTGGCTCGCCCTCCTCGCCTGGTTTCTCGGTCTCACCGGACACCAACCGCCCTCTCTCTCGCCGGTGTGGATGAATTCCGACATGCGTCTCGTCTTCAGCCTCTGCGCCGCCTTCCTCGCACCCGTCGTCATCGCCCTCGAGCTTCTCATCCCCAACGCCGTCCCGCTCGTCTTCCCGAGTTGGTTCAACGCCGTTCGCACACCCGGTGCCGGCCTCGATCTGATGGGCCAGCGTCTCATCTTCGGTTTCGGTCAGGTGCTCGTGGTCTGCGTCGCCCTCCTCCCCGCCGCCGCCAGCGCCGCCCTGCTCGTGTTCATTCTCCATGGTTGGCTCGAGCTCGCGCCTGCGCTCTGCGTCACGTTCGCGACGCTCGTCGTCACCGCCGTGCTGATCGCTGAACTTTGGTGCGGTCTCTGGCTGCTCGGGCAACGTTTCGAAAAATTCGACCTCTCCTCCGAACCTCGCGCGTGAAACTTCCCGAACTCACCCGCCTCGCCGCCGATGTCGTCGGCGCCACCCAACGGAAACTCCCGCCCGAGATCCGGCCCCTCGCCCGGGGCGTCGCCGTCCACTACGAAGCGCTCCCTGGCCCCGACGTCCTCGCCGACGGCTTTCCGCCCGACATCCTCGGGCTCTTCGCCGGCAACGCTCACGGCCACGAACTCGACACCAGCCACCCCGCGCCTCCGCAAATCTTTCTCTACTTGGAAAACCTCTGGGACTTCGCCGAGGGCAACGTAGAAATATTCCGCGAGGAAACCCGCCTCACGTATCTCCACGAGCTCGGCCACTACCTGGGCTGGGACGAAGACGACCTCACCGCCCGCGGCCTCGACTGACGAAGAAACCCCGCCCCGCTCCCGTCTCTCGCCGTCTCGCTTTCCATCGGAACTTTCCCGAACTCCGCTGTGTCCGGCCCAGACGCGCACAACCCGCGCGCTTCCCACCCACTCCACGCTTCCAAAATCCCGCACCCCGTGCTTACGTTCGCTTCAACCAACGCCTTTCGTCACGCCATGAAAAAGCTCCTTCCGCTCCTCGTCCTCGCGCTCTTCGCCGTCGCGGCCCCCGCCGCCTCCGCCGCTCCCTCGCGCGCGGAGACCATCACGCGCGTCGAATCCTGCGAAGCGATCCTGCGTGAGTTCATGGCCAATCCCGAATACGCGATTCCCGCCGGCATTCTGCAACAGGCCCGCGCGATCGTCATCGTGAACCAATTCAAAGCCGGCTTCTTCTTCGGCGTGAAAGACGGCTACGGCGTCGTCCTCGCCAAACGCCCCGACGGCAGTTGGAGCGTCCCCGTCATCATCAACGCCGGCGAAGCCAGCCTCGGCTTCCAGATCGGCGCCAACGCCGTCGAAACCGTCATGGTCATCACCGACGACCAAACGCCGCGCCTCCTCTTCAACGATCGCTTCAATGTCGGCGTCGATGCCAAAGCCGTCGCCGGTCCCAAAGCCGCCGAAGCCGAGCGCGCCAACCGCCCGATCATCGAAGCGCCCGTCCTGATCTACTCGAAATCGAAGGGCCTCTACGCCGGCGCCACCGTGAAGTTCGGCCACCTCTCCCGCAACGACCAGGCCAACTTCATCCTCTACTCGACCCAATACACCCTCCCCGAAATCCTCTACAGCGACTGGGTGCAACCCGTTCCCGAGGTCGAACCGTTGATGCAGTTCGTGCAGCAGATCACGCGCTGATTTCTCCCAGCCGCTCCTCCGTGGCCCGGCCTCTCCGCCGGGCTTTTTTATTCTCGCGCCTCCGTCACCGCTTTCGCGATTTCCTCGATCACCGCGTCCGCCACGCGCCGCTGCACCTCCACCCGGCTCGCCCCCGCCACCTCCACGAGCCCGGTTCGCACCGCGAACTCCGCGTCCTTCGCCGTTTTCACCACCACGGCCCACCACGCAAACGGCACGCTCACGCCGAGCTGCGGCGCCGGCTCCGCATATCCCGTCGTCGCCGCGCCCACCTCCGCCCCAAACATCCGACACACCCCCCGCGCCATCTGCTCCGCGACCGTTGCCGACACGCAATTCACCGCCTCCGCGTGCGCCCGCTCCACGCCCAAGTGACGCACTTTCTGCTCCAGCGAATAAGCCGTGATCCCACCCAGAAAATAACTCGACGCCCCCGACACACTCGCGATCCGCGCCTGCAGCTTTCCCGCCGTCAAACTCTCCGCCACCGCCAGCGTCCACCGCGGCTCCGCCAGCATCAAAGCCTTCAACTCTTCCGCTGCGCTCACATCACGCCCTCTCAACTCTCAATCCTCAACTTCGCACTCACTCGATCTCCAGCCCCACCGGACAGTGGTCGCTGCCCATCACCTCCGGCGAAATCCACGCGCGCTTCAGCCGCTTCTGCAGCTTGGTGCTCGCCACGAAGTAATCGACGCGCCACCCGATGTTCCGCGCCCGGCAGTTCATCATCTGGCTCCACCACGTGTAGTGCCCCGGCCCTTTCTCGAACTCGCGAAACGTATCCACAAATCCACTCGCCAGCAGCTTCGAGAAATTCGCCCGCTCCTCGTCCGTGAACCCCGCATTCCTCCGGTTCGTCTTCGGATTCGTCAGATCGATCTCCGTGTGCGCCACGTTCAGGTCCCCGCAAAACACCACCGGCTTCTTCTTCTCCAGCTTCTTCAGAAATCCCAAAAACGCCGGATCCCACTCCTTCGTCCGATACTCGAGCCGCGTCAGCCCGCGCTGCGAATTCGGCTGGTAAACGTTCACGAGATAGAAGTCCGGAAACTCCGCCGTGATCACCCGCCCTTCGTCGTCGTGCCCCGGCATCCCGATGCCGAACTTCACGCTCAACGGCGCCACGCGCGTGAAAATCACCGTGCCCGAGTAGCCCTTCTTCACCGCCGAATACCAATGTGGCGCATAGCCCGCCACCCACGCGACATGCTGCACGTCACCGGGATGAGCCTTCGTCTCCTGCAAACAAATCACGTCCGCATCCACCTTCGCCATGTAGTCGAGAAACCCCTTCTTCAACACCGCGCGAATGCCGTTCACGTTCCAGGAGACCAGTTTCATGCGTGTGCAGCAAAATCGCGCCTCCGGGCTCCCGCCACTCAATTCGTGACCGCATTCCCCTGACACAGCTTCCATTTGCCCCCGGCGCGCCTCCCCTTAACGCTCGCCCTTCAATTCTTCACTTTCCCGCATGCCCGCGTTCACGCCCATTCCTCTTGGCCAGCGAATCCCCGCCGCGTCCCCGCACGCCGTCTCCGCCAGCCTTCCGACCATGCGCGCGGTTCGCGGCTACGAGGAGAAAGATCCGGAGATCACGCGGCACATGACGTCCGGCTATCCGCGCTTCGTCGTCCATCCGTTTCTCCAACAGCTCGCCGCCCACCTGCTTCGCCGCGAACAACTCGCCGGCCACACGCTCTGGCTCGCCTCGTCTTTGCGCGTGGCCGATCGCCTCGCCGCACATCTCGGCGCCGCGCACGTGATTCGCATCACTGACGGCCCGATCCACGCCGTGGCCCACCCCGAATCGCCCGAACTGTTCTCCCGCGCCAAAACCTTCCTCCAAAACATCGGCGGCTTCCTCTCCTCCCGCGCCGCCGAAGACCGCCTTGTTCATCACGGCCTCCTCCCGGCCGCCGCACCCGAAACGCTTTTCGCCGGCGACGCCTCCGCCGAAATCACGCGCCATCTCGCTCCTGCATTTCCCACCGTTCCACCCGACAATCTCCTCCTCACGAACTGCGGCATGAGCGCCATCGAGGTCGCCTTCCGCACCGTCTCCGATCTTCAAGCCGCCCGCGGCCGCACGCTCTGGATCCAACTCGGGTGGCTCTACCTCGATACCATCGCGCTGCTCAAAAAATTCACCGCCACGCCCGACGACTACGTTTACGTCAGCGACGTCTTCGACCTCGCCGCGCTCGAAAAACTCTTCGCCGAAAAGGGCGATCGCATCGCCGGCATCTTCGCGGAAATCCCCACCAACCCGCTCGTTCAAACCCCGGACGTTCCCGCGATCTCCGCCCTCGCCCGCCGCCACGGCGCCGCCCTGATCCTCGATCCGTCGATCACGGGCGTGTTCAACCTCGACGTCCTTCCGCACGCCGACGTCGTCGTATCCAGCCTCACCAAATACACCGCGAGCGAAGGCGATCTCACCGCGGGACTCGTGGTCGTGAATCCCGCCGCGCCCGACGCCGCCACGCTCCGCGCCACCATCACCTCCCGTCGCGATCCGCTCTACTCGCGCGACCTCGCCCGGCTCGCCGCCGAAATCGGCCAGACCTCGGCCGTGCTCGCGCAAATCCATTCCTCCGTCCCGCGCATCGTCGAGTTCCTTTCGTCCCACCCGAAAATCGGCCAGGTCCACTGGGCGCNNCACGCCGCCTCGCGCGACAANTACCTCCGCCTCGCCCGTTCGCCCGACGCCGTCGGCAGCATGATCACGTTCACCGTGCGCGNTTCGCTCGAAGATTTCTACGACCGGCTCAACCTTCCCAANGGTCCGAGCTTCGGCATGAAAAACACGCTCATCTGCCCCTTCATGTTCCTCGCGCACTACGATCTCGTCACGACCGACGCCGGTCGCGCCGAGCTCGCCGCGAGCAATCTCGATCCCAATCTCCTCCGCCTGTCCGTCGGCACCGAACCTTCCGAAGAAATCATCGCCTCCCTCGCCGCCGCTTTGGACTAACTCCGGCGACCCGCGCTTCTCCACCGAGCAGCTCATGTTTCCTTCCTGCACGCTCGCCATCAAGGTCATCCCCAACGCCCCGCGCACGGAAATCGTCGGCTGGCTCGGCGACGCCCTTAAAGTCAAAATCCACGCTCCTCCCGTCGAAGGACGCGCCAACGACGCTCTCTGCGAGTTCCTCGCCGACCACCTCGATCTTCCGCGGCGCGCCATCACCGTCCTGCGTGGCGACACGTCTCGTCAAAAAGTCCTCCGCATCGACGGCCTTTCCTCCGCCGATCTGCTAGCCCGGCTGAAGTAGGCTTCGGCGTCGTCAAACGCCCGTCATTCGCCGGAACCGCACCGCGAGAAACACCGCCGCGAACGCCAGCCCCAGCGCGAGCCCCCACCACACACCGGTCGGCCCAACCACGCCGCGCACGCCGAGCCAGTAGCCGCCGCCGATCGCGATCCCCCAATACGCGATGAACGTGATCACCACCGGCACCTTCACATCCTTCAACCCGCGCAAGAGCCCCGCACCGATCACCTGCGCCCCGTCGAAAAACTGAAACACCGCCGCCACCATCAGCAGTTGCGCCGCGAGTGTCACCACGGCCACATCGTGCACGAACCACCTCGAGATCATCTCTCCTCCGAGTGAGAAAAACATCATGAACACGGCCATCGCCACCGCGCCGATTCCCAGCGCCGCATAGCCGACCGGACGCAACCGACGACGCTCGCCCGCTCCGATCGCCTCACTGATCCGCATCCCCGCCGCCATCGAAAGCCCCAGCGGAACCATGAACGTGAACGATGCGCACGAGATCGCGATCTGATGCGCCGCCAGCGCCACCGTGCCGAGCCAGCCCATCATCAACGCCGCCGCCGCGAACGCCCCGCTTTCGAACAACAGCATTCCCGACGCCGGCACACCGAGCCGCAACATCTCCTTCACCCGCGTCATCGACAGCGGCGCCCACCACGCACGCGGCAACGCCCGGCTCAGGCTCGCATCCCGCCGCAGCCACTCGAACAACGCGATCGGCCCGAGGACGCGCACGATCACCGTGGCCACGCCCGCGCCCGTCAAACCCAGCGCCGGCGCGCCCCACTTCCCGTAAATCAGTATCCAGTTTAGCAACACGTTCAGCGCGACCATCGCGCTCATCACGATCACCGGCATCCACGGCCGTCCCATCGCCTCCGCAAACTGTCTCAGCGCGAGATTCAAAAGCACCGGCGTGATCGATGATCCGATCAAAATGAAAAACGGATTCACGGCGGCCAGGACCTCCTCCGGCTGAGCAAACCAATGCAGCCGAAATCCCAGCCACAACATCACCGCCGTCTCCAGCACGCCAAACACCAATGCCANCGCGAGNCCGTGACGCAGATACTCGCCGCACTCCTCCGGCCGCTCCGCNCCGCGTGCATGCGCCACAAANACCGACACCGGCACCATCAACCCGATCCCCAGCACGTAAAACACNCCGAAGATGCTCGTGCCGAANGACGATGCCGCCAGCGGCACCGCNCCCACNCGTCCCACCATCAAGCTATCCGTGATGCCCACCACCATCTGGCTGAGCTGACCGACTATGATCGGCAGCGCCAGCGACAGCGTCGGTCGGACTTCGCGGAGAATCTTCTGCATGGGATCGAATACGCTGCGGAAAAACCCCGTCCATCACACGAACGAAAATTCACCATACCCAAAACACTCCCGCGCTTTGTCCCTGGTGAGCTGTAATCGACGACGCCTCGCACTCACCACATTCCTGCGCTTGTCTCTTCCCGTCGACGATTTCGCCCCTTTCGCTCACCGAAACCCTCATGACCGCTTTCGCGCTCCTCCTGGTCCTGATCGCTGCCGTGCTGCACGCGTTCTGGAACTACTGCGCCAAACGCTCCCAAGGTGGCTTCCCCTTCGTCTTCGTCGTCGGCTGCGTGATCTGCACCTGCTACGTTCCCGCGCTCGCGATCTACTTCTCGCTTCACCCTTTCGATCTCTCCGCCGCCGCGTTGCTGTGGATCTTCGGCAGCGGCGTCCTCAAGACCAGCTACACCCTCTTTCTCCAACGCAGCTACCGGCACGGCGACTTCTCGCTGGTCTATCCGGTCGCACGCGGCACCGGACCGTTTCTCTCCACCTGCGCCGCCATCGTGCTGCTCGGAGAACGCCCTTCGTCTCTCGCGCTCGCCGGCGGTCTGGTGATCGTCGGCAGCATCTTCTGGCTCACCGGCGGCTTCTCGCGGATCGGTTCGCTCGTTTCCCGTCGTCCCGACGCCCCGCATTCCGCATCCGCGCTTGCTTCGATCAACTACGGCCTTCTTTCCGGCGTGTTCATCGCCGCCTACACGATCTGGGATCGCCGCGGCGTCGCCACCCTCGCGATCGCCCCGATCGTTTACGACGCCGGCACCGCCTTCACCCAACTCGCTCTGCTTTCGCCTTTCGCCGCCCGCCGCTGGCCGGAGGTTGTTCAAGAATGGCGCACGAAAAAACGCTGGATCTTCGGCGTCGCCTTCCTCTCGCCCGTCGCCTATCTGCTTGTGCTCACCGCGATGACTTTCACGCCCGTCAGCTACGTCGCTCCCGCGCGCGAGATCAGCATCGTCATCGGCGCCTTCATCGGCGCCAAATTCCTCAACGAAACCGACTCACGCCGCCGCATCCTCGCGGCCCTCTTCATGGCCGCCGGTGTCATCGCCCTCGCGCTCGGCTGACCGCATGAAAAAAATCCTCGCCTGGCTGCTCGTCCTCACGATCGCGATCGTCGTCGCCTATCGGTTGCTCCGCCCGCCACCGCCGCCGCCCGCCTCACGACCGGTCGTCGAAATCCGCGACCGCGCCACCATCGACTTCTCCAGCGGCCAGCCCGTCGTGCACGACGACGCCGCAGAAAAAGCCATCATCGACGCCGCCCTGAACGAGATCAACGAGGCCGCCAGGAACATCACGTTCGAGCCTCTGCCTCCGCCCAAAATCGAAATCCCGCCTCCGCCTTCCAAGTAGCCCTTGCGCCATCGCTACTCCGACTCGCCCGTCAGCATATCCTCCATCAACGCGAACGCCGTCGCTTCCGTGATATCCGCGACGCTGAACTGACGCACCACGTCCGCCGCACGCACGCCCGCGCCGAGCAAAAAAAAAAACCTGCAGGTCCGGCACCTCCAGCGTCGCATCGCCCGAGAGCGTCGCAACCGTCATGGGCCGGCTCGACACCAACACTTCGATCACGAAGTCCGCCACCTGCTTCAAAGCCGTCCGCTCCCGCGCCCTCGGTTCCGCGATCCGATTCTCCTCCGCCTCATCCCCCACCAGCGCCGTCGCCGCTCGCGCATCCGCCAAAATCGCTCCGCCGTGTCGAAACACCCGCCCAAACAATCGCTCGATCTCCCGTTCCGTCTGTCGATCCGCGATCGCCTCCCCGCTATTCTGCTCCTCCTCGGCCACCGCGCGGTTCACGAACACCGCAACCCGCGGCGCGCCGTCCTTCGCATACGCCGCCCGAAATCGCTCCGTCACCGCTCGCGCCGCTTCGTCATTCACCAACACCGCCCGCCGCGAACCATACAACTTCTGATTCTCTCCTCCCGGCGGCGTGAGCAGCGAAAGATGCGACGTATCCGGCTGCGCCTGACGCACCGGCACGCCCGGCTCCCGCGACGCCGCCACCGCTACGCTCACCACCACGAGGAACAGCACGCCGTGTTTCATGGCTTCACCTCACCGCGCCTGCCGCACGCGAATCGTGTAGCGTTTCGCCAGCGGATTGGCCGCGGTGAACCGCACCGCCTCCGTCGAGTTCTCCGCCAGGATCAGATCTCGGAACGGCGTTTCGTCGCCCGTCGAAAATCCCTGCTCGTCCTTGAACACACAGTTGACCTGAACCTGCAGCCGCCGGTTCTCGCGGTTCTTCACATTCGCCACGACTTCGAGCCGCCCGTCGGGCAGGATTCGCTCCTGCAGCCCCGTGCACGTGATCGAATACTGCGCGGCCTTGTCGAGCAGCACGAACTTCTCGGTGTTTTCGACCGTGTATTTCGTCGTGTCCTGCGGCGTGAACGGCCCGGGCTCCGTCGCGCAACCCGCGAACGACAGAATCCCTGCGGCCACGGCTAACACGGTCATGCGGTGCGTGTAGTTCATTGGCGGTAACCGGTGAGACTGCCCCTCAGCGTTTAAGTTCACTCAGAAAAACCACCGTATCTCTCTCCGGCCCACCGACTACAACCCGCAAATCCTGCGCGAGCGCCGGGAGCCTTGCGCCTGCCGCATCGAAAAATTCCAGCCGCGCCGCGTAATCTCCGGGCTCCAGCTTCAACGCCGCGAAACTCAGCCGCTGCGGCAGATTGTGCCACGTGCGCGTATCGGCCTCCGGACTCGTCGCCGCCGACGCGATCTTGCTGATCAACGCCACCGCTCCGAGCGCCAGCGCCGTGTTCTGCGATCCCTCGCTGCGCGTTCCATCCCAGCGATTCATCCGGCTGGCCGCCACGATCGAACCGACCGCCGCCACGTCGCCCACCGTGTTTGTCGTGCTCTTGAACACCGCCTTGTTGCCCAGGATGTGATCCATCAGCCGTCCGCCCCGCGTCGTCGCCTGGTAGTTCAAATCATCATACGCCGGCAGCGTCACCGTTCGCCCGGCGATCGTCAGCTCGGCCGAATGCGCCCGCGAATCCGACACCGCGAAGCGCAACTGCTCCCCGTATTCGCCACCCGAATACTTCCGCGGTCCCGCGCCAAATTCCGCAAACACCAGCACGTTCGCCTCGCGATCGAACGGCGGCAGCGGCCGTCCTTTGCCATTCTCCATCGCCCGCCGGTAGGCATCGCGACCATCCGCGCCGAGCTTCGCGCTCGCGAGACCGTCGAGATAGTCCAGCAACACGTAATCGCTCCGATAACTCTGGTTCGCCGCATCGCTGTCGATGAACTGCCCCGTGCGAAAACACGCCCGCGCATTGTCCGGCTCGCCATCGCGCCAATAGAGAATCCCGCGATAGTAATACGCCATCACACGTTCGTAGGGCTCGCCGATGAACACCTTCGACCGCTCCGCCGAAAACAGGCTTCGCGCCCGCTCCGCCTCGGCCGAGTTCGTGATGATCCCGCCCATCGTGAGGATCGCATCGTCGAGCTGGCGTTTCGCTTCCTCGAAATTCCCCACCCGCATCGCCGACGCCGCGATGCGATAGTTCCACAACACCCGATCCTCCGGCCGGGCCGCCGCCAGTTGAGCATTCCCGTCGATCACCGGGTCGCCCGTGTAAGCGATGTTCGCCACACGCGGCGGCGAAAAACATCCGCTCGACGTGAGCATAAAACAGCCGCACGCTAGCACGCGGCGCAGCGCCATTCGGGCGCGCTTTCCGCGCGCGCCGCATCGTGCTCCCGTCTTCATCTCAACGCGGGCCCTTCCGCAGCGCGTCTCGGATTCACCGATACGCCGCGTCCTCGAGCCCTTGCTTTTTGATTTCAGCGGAATCCTCCCACACGATCTCGCTCGTTCGCGCATCGATCAGTTGGAAGCTATACAACACGTAATCGCTCGTGCCCGCGCTCGTGCGCGTCGACATCCCGGCGAGCTTTCCGGTAAGAAAATAGTCCGCGCCGCGAAACTCCGTCACATTCGGATCCGCGCTCGCGGTCACCTGCCCCGTCTGCTTCAGCTCCCGCTCACGCTCGAGCGTGCTCATCCGATCGCGCGCAAGAAACCGCACGCGCCCCATCGCATTCCGATTCAACTCAATTCGGATCCGGTCGTTGAAGATGTCCTTGTTGATCGGAAATCGTGTCTCGTTCACCACGGGATCGAGCACGATGCGCGGCGGCACCTCCGCCCGCCCGATCTCCGGAATGCTCAGGATGCTGCGCGCCATCCGATCCGTCACCGCGACCAAGTCCTGCGACTCGATTCCCGTCCCTGCCACGAATCCACGCTCGTCGGCTCCCATCTGCGTCACCGGCACCCCATCCGGATTCTTGACGCCGCGCGTCGCACAACCCGTCAGCACCAACAACGCGGCTGCCACGGTGTTCGGGAAAAGAATTCGAAGTGAATTTCTCGGCTTCATGAGTTGGGCGCTGACATTCGAGTTTCGCCGCCGTGCCGCTAAAATTTGATGATGATTATCTCCCGAAGAGCCGATTTGCCTCGGCCAGTCGCGACGATGTCTTGGCCGGCTTCACACGCTCGCCTTCACTTGTGGGCTGAAGCGTCGACACATCATCCGGCTTCGCCGGCGCCGCCTGCGCGGTCGCGGCACTTTCGCGTTCTCGCGCCCGCTTTTCCGCCACCGCGCCGGCGGCGAGCCCCACCACGCTGCCGAGCGCCGCGCCCCGCCAGGAACTGTTTCCAAGATCGCCGCTGTTGTTGCCGATCACCGCGCCGGCCAATGCCCCCAACAGCGTTCCATTCACCGCATAATTGGGCCGCGCGCTCCAATCGGAATACGCGTAGTCATAAAATGAATACGACGGGATTCTCGTCTGGGCCGGATAACCCCACCAGATGCTCACTCGCGAATGGGGCCGATGCCAGCCACGCCGGCGAACGTGGTGACCGTGCCCGTCGTGGTGATGATGCCCATGGTGGAACGCGTGACGCCCCTCACGCGGTCCAGGTCCGCGCCCCGCAAAGACCGGCAGAGCCAGCGTCGCCGCGAGCAACGCGAGCGCGATGTTTCGTCCGGTTCTCATGGCGCCCCTGACAGGGGCCTCAGGGTTTGGTTTCACGAGCACACGGAAGTGCCGTCCGCTACGGCAGATCGGTCTTGCTGCAATTTGATCCTCGACTAGAAATTTCCCCGAAATGAAGACCCGCTCCGCCATCGTCTCATCGGGCGTCGCTTTGCTTCTCGCCCTTGCCTCCGGATGCGCGACCCGGCCTCCCGAAACCCGCGTCACCAACCCCAACCAACCCGGCCCCGCCGTCGGCTACGCCGCGGGCTCCGCGGTCGGCGCGATAGCGGGCGGCGTCGCGGGTGCCATCGCCGGCGGAGCCGAGGGCGCTTCCGACGCGATCAAATCCAACTTTACCAACGAACGCCGCATCGTCCGCACATGGCGCACGGAAACTACGGCCGACGGCCGGACCATCCAAGTGCCGGTCGACACCGAAGTCGACGAATACGGCCGACCCATCGGCCAGCCGACCACGCCACAAAGCAAGTAACCGTCGCGAGTTTGTTTGCTCGCAATTCGAGCGAAACGCCCGCGGGGATTCGTTCACTCCACCTCGACCAACTCTCCTGTAAACAAGAAGCCCCGGCGTTTCCGCCGGGGCTTTGTTGCTTGGTGCTGGAAAGTCTCTCGCGAGTCAGCGCGATTACCAACCGACGCTCGGGCGACGGGTGAGCTTCGCGATCGAACGCTCCTCTTCCCACGTCGTCAGACCGCTGCGCGTATCGACCAGCGACATCTGGAACGAATACGTGTTTTGGGTCTGCTTGCCCGAACGATCCGTCTGCTGGATCAGTTTCGCGTAAAGCGTGTAATCCGGCGTCGTCAGCTTCTGCTTCTTGCCGGTGGTCATTTCCTCGAGTTCGGCCGCTTCGGCCGCAACGACCGCGCGTTCACCGAGACCCATCGTGTTCGTCACGGCGACCTTGCCGGTCTGCGTGAGCGCCACGCGGATCTTCTTGATGAGGAGATCGGTGTCGACCGACAGCGTCGTGTTGTTGATCACGCGATCGATCGCGAGCACCGCCGGCTGCTTCGGGGCGCGCTCGAGCGCGCCGGAGGAGAGCAGCGAAGCGACGAGTTGGTCGGCGGCGTTCGCCCAATCCTGCGAGTTGATGCTGGAGGTGTTCAACGTCTCGGGTCCCCGCGAGTCGATCGTGCGGGTCTCGGGCGTCGTTTCACATCCGGCGAAGAAGAGCGCGGCAGCCGACAACGTGACGGCGGCCGAGAGTTTCTGGAGTCGTTTTTGGTTCATGGAGGCGAAGGACTATTCCTTGAGCTTGAGGTTGAAGTCGACGGCGCGCGGCGTGATCGCGACGGTGGAGATCGTCGTCGTCTCGCGCGGCTGGAGGCGGATCTGCTTCCAGGTCTCGTTGGGCGAGTCGATCGCCATCCCGTTCTCGTCTACCCACTCGAACTTGTAGTTCAACGTCTTGGTGGAGCGTTTCAGGTTTTCGATCGTCGCCTGGATCTTCAACAGGTTCCCGGAAACGGTGGCCTGGTTCACCGACACCACGCGAACCATGCCCGCGAGCGAGTTGTCGGTGATGACTCGCCGATCGGCGACCATGCTCGGCGACGCCAGCGAATCGGCGCGCGAGACGGTGTTCACGGTCGTGCCGCAACCGGCCAGGAGCAGCACGGCGGGCAGGAGGAGGAGGCTGGATTTCATTTGAGGGCGAATTGTGAGACGTAAAGCGGCGCCGTCGATGACGCGCTCTTCACATAGACGACGTTCACGGATCCCGGTATCAGCTCAATCGTTTGCGTCGCCGATCCGGCGGTGAGCGTGAGCTGGCGGTCGGCCGGCGTGAGGATGCGCGCATATTGGAATTCCTTGGGCAACGTCGTCCACGTGCGCGTATCCGCGATGTTCGTCGCGGCATTGATGCCGCCCATCACCAGACCCGCCGCGAGGCCGACCCACATGCCGCCGCGATCCTCGGCCACCTTTTGCGCGGCGGCTTGCACGATCGCTTTCGTGGCGGTCGTGATCAACGTCTTCGTGACGATCGACGGCCACTCGTTCTTGAAGTCGTTCGCCACGATGCTATCCATGCTCGCGATCGTCGCGGTCGTGAACGTCTGGCCGTTGGCGGCCACGCCGAGCGTGCTGATGTAGTCGTTGTTGAATTCGAGCTTCGGGAACGCCGCGCCCACGTAGGCGAGCTTGCTCGTGACGAGGAACGTCGGGATATCGACGCGCACTTGACCGCGCGCCGGAGCCGAGCCCGTTTCAAAAATCACGTAGGTCAAACCTTCCGGCTGCTGCCCTTCGGCCACGGCCGAGGCCATCGCGAGATCGTCGCGGAGATAGGGATTTTCGGACACGATCGACGCCAGGCGTTCGAACGAATGCCGTCCGCGCTCCCAGTCGGAGCCGTTCTCGCCGAGCATGCTGAAAAACAAACCGTCGAGAAACACCGCGAAGGGATTCACGTAATCGCCGTAGGGTTTCATCGGCGCGATCGAGGCTTCGAGCGCCGCCTGCAGCGCCGGACCGGTCTTCGGATCCGCGAGCGCCTTGTCGGAATCGTAAGCGGCGTTCTTGCCGTCCTCGGTCTTCGCTTCGCCGGTCTTCGCCTTCGCCGCGACCTCCTGCGCTTCCGCGATGCGCTTTTCGTTTTCCGCCACGGCATCGCGCTGGCGCTGCAGCGAGCGGTTGAGCTCGAGACGCACCGCGTCACGCTGACCGAGCGCCATTTGGTTTAGCGCCTTGTAGGTGTTCATCATCACCTTGTCGTAAGCGCGACCGCGATAGGGGAGCGAAGCCTGGTTCGTCAGCGCGGCGCCGATTTCCGACCCGACCTTCACCTTGGCCTCTTCTTCGTAGCGGTTGATCCGCTCCTCCGCCAAATCGAAGGCTTGGATCGAGCGGCTGAAATAATATGCGTGCACCTCCTCCGGCGTCGGTGGCGTCACGGCCACCGGACCCTCGCCTTCACCCGCCGGAGCCGCGGGAGGCGGCGGAGGCGGAGGCACCTGCGAGACGTCCGCCAGCGCGGCGTTCCGCAACGCGGCGCCCTGCTCAAGGCGCCAGATGATTTCGTCCTTCGATCCTTTAGCCGACTCCGCCTTTTTGTCCGCCGCCGCCACCGCTGCCGCCACGCCGCCCATGCGGCTGGATTGCGTCAGGGCGCTGCTTTGCTGTTGGTAGGTTTGACAGCCGGCGAGGAAAAGCGCGGCGAGGCTGGCGAACGCAGCAACGCGAGTCGCCGGCTTCGGAACAGAGAACGATTTCATGCGTGGTTGTAGTTGGTGGCTGGAAGAAAAGGATGCACGCGGATCCGCGTGCGCAGGCGGCAGGATCGCGAGGACTACTCCTCTTCGTCCTCGACGTCTCGGGCCAGCCGCACAAGCGCACCGCGATCGATGCCGGTATCCTCCAGGACCGTCGCCTGGGAGTTCTGCGGCGTGACGCGGTTCACCTTCACCTGGCCCACGAAAACCTCCTCCATGCTCGCCTCGCCCGTATCCGGGTCGATCAGCTCGTCGCCGAGCACAAACACGTCCCACACTTGGCCGACCTTGATGCCGGACTCGTCGTTGCGGTTGATCGTCACGACTTGGTCGCGTTTGCCGATGATGCGCGCCGGATAGATGAAATCGACCGCGCGCATCGCCAGCTTGTGCGCCAGCTCGCGCGTCGCCTGGTTGATCAGATCGTCGCTCGCCTCGCCCACGCGATCGACCGTGTTGGCGGAACGATTCTCCGAATCGCGCAGCGCGACCTGGATATTCGCCGTGCCGACCGCGCGTCCCGTGGCGCCCTCCGTGATCTTCGCCACCGCCGAAACCTCCAGCGTGCGCGCCATCACCGTCTTGCCGAGCGACGCGAGCCGGCGCGTTTCCTGGCGATCGTTGAAGCTGTCGACGCGGATCGTGAAAACGTAGTCCGATTTGCTGAAGATGAACGTCCCGCCCGTCGCGCCCCCGCTTCTTCGAGCAGCGCATCGGCGTCCGAGCGCTCGAGCACATTGAAACGACGCGTGTTCACGAGCCGGTCGTAAACCTGCGCATCGAGCGCCTGCAGCACGCTCTCGATCGAGAGTGTCACGCCTTGGTTCGACATGCGCTTCAACAGCGCGTCGGTCGCCGCGATTTTCGTTACGACAATGCTCTTACGACCATCCTGCGCGTGCACGAACGGCGCGGCCAGCGCGGTGGCGATGAGACCGAGGCGGATCCAACGGGAAAGTTTCATGGCGATCATCGGTGTTGAGAGATTACAGGCCAAAGATGGAGCGGTTCTGAATCACGATTCCGTCGGTGGTGTTCACGTTCACCTTGAAACCGCTGTTCTGGAGCATTTGCGCCTGCCCCTGCAGCACCTGCACCTGCGCGTCCGTCAGCTTCGCGCCGTTCTTCAACGCGTTCATGAACGCCGTCAGCTCCTGCCAGCGCGCCAGGCCCGTCGGGCTCATCTGCATCGCGATCGTGAGCGTCTGCCCTTCGACCGCGTTGATCGTGCGCTCCCACGGCGTGTAACCTTCGCGCGTCAACCGCAGCTTCCGCAGGCCGGGACGCACCTGGATCTTGCCCGGAGCCGACCCCACGGTCACGCCGTCGATTTCGACGCTGACGTTGAGCGGCGCCACCGCAAGGCGTCCGTCCTGGATCGTGACCGTATTCTCCGGCCCGATACGCACGTCGGGCACGTAGAGATCGGCCGTTTCGACATTCAGGGTGATGTTGACGAAATTCGCCTTCGCGCTCGGCGCCGGTATCCGGTTCTGCGCCACCTTCGCCTTCAACATCGTCGCGAGCTGCGTGGTCGCGTCGTCGAGCAAATCCGCCACGACCGCTTCGATGTCGGGATCGACGAACGCCACCGCCACCGGCGCTTTCGCCGCGACCGACGAGCTGCCGCTGCCCGACGTGCGAAGCGTGTAAACATCCGCGAGCAGATCCGCGCGCTGCGCGTAGTTGATCTGCACGCCCGACTTCCGACGCGTGACCTTCATCTGGCCGTCCTCGATCGCCACGCTCTGGCTCGAATTTCCCGCCGAGTGCAGGGCGATCACGCGACCTTTCGAATTGAAGATCGGGCTGCCGCTCGCGCCGCCCGAGGAACTGAGATTGTGCTGCACGAGCTGCCGCGTTTCCGGCGTGCCGTGCGAGAGCCACCAGTCCGTATTCGCGGTGACAATACCGGACTGCATCGTGGCCACCGGGCTGCGCGGATCGACGCCGCCGCCCTGAATTTCCTCCATCGGGAATCCGAGATACGCGATGCGATGCCCTGAATCGAGTTGCTTCAACTCGTCCATCGTCGCGACCGGCATCCACGACTGGAGCGCGCCTTCGACTTCCAAAACGCCGACATCATAACCGCCCACCGCCGGCTGACGGCCGTCCGCGTTCGGCCCCGGGCCGCCGTAGTGCGGATGCGAAATCGCGCGCTTCACCGGATAGCGCAGATCCGGATGCTTGTTGATGATCACATACACCGGCAGGCCCTTCGCCATGTATTCCTTCACCGGCTCGGTCACGTGACTGTTCGTCGCGAACGCATTCGGTCCCACGCCCCACGCCGTCGCCATCGGCACCGGGCCGTTCGGCGCGGCGATCACCACGAGGCCGATCGCCTTCTCGTATTGTTTCGCGAAACGCGCGAGCGCTTCGTCCGCGTTCGCCGCTTCCGATCCCGGAGGCGCCGCGGGCGTCGAAGGATCGGGCGGAACGACTTTGAAACCCTGATTCGAGTGAATCGTATTCTGCTCGGTCTTCGTCGCGCGCACCACGCCGCCCGTGAGCGAGCCACCGCCATTCGCATCAAAGACATTGTAGGCGAGGCGCAGCGTGTATTCGTAATTTGCTACCTGCACGCCGTAGGCGTTGATGTTTCGCTTCTGCTTCGTGATGCCCGCGATCGAGGCCGACAGGATGTAGTCCGCACCCATGCTCTCCGCGAGCCGCAGCGCCGACGACTGATCCTGCAGTTGCGCCGAGAGGCGATCGTCCGGGCGATCCTGCGACGCCAGGCTGTTGTCGAACTTGCTCGCGGCTTCGATCACCACGCCGCGCGTCATCAGACTGAAGCCGACGTCCGTCAGCTTCGCCGTCAGCAAATCCTCGAGCACCGGGATCTGCGCATCGTATTCCGCACCCGCGCGATTCGTGACGAAAATCGCGGTGTTATAAGAAGCGCGGGGCGTCGCAGCGCCGGAGCCGTTTTGCGCAAACGCCGCGCTCAGCAGCGCAGCGAGAAACAGGAAACTGACACGTAGAACTTTCATGGGCTTGAAATGAAACGCGCGATCACCACGCAGGAAGGGACGAAAGTTCGCGAAAGCCGCTGCACTATCGCGCCCGCACCCTCTCCGAGGGCACCATCGCTGATCGACGAAGATTCGTTTGCTGGGGTGACATGCTGGAGTGGATACAGCGGGGACCGAGGTTTATACCCTAGCCCCCCAAGTCAAGACGACAACCCCCGCGGATCTACGTATACCTGCGTAGGGGCGTCCCACGCTTGAAGCATTCCCTTTTCGTCTCATCCTCGCACCGCCCCATGAGCGCTTCGCTGATCCTCGCGCTGGACCAAGGAACGACATCGTCCCGCGCCATCCTCTTCGATCGCCAAGGTCGCGCCCGCGCCAGCGCCCAGCAGGAATTCGCACAACAGTTTCCTCAACCCGGCTGGGTCGAGCACCACCCGCGCGATCTTTGGGAAAGCACGCGCCGCGTCGCACTTGCCGCCGTCGCCGAAGCCAACCTCACCCGCAACGATCTCGCCGCCGTCGGTCTCACCAACCAGCGCGAAACCACCCTCGTCTGGGAACGCCGCTCCGGAAAACCCATCGCTCCCGCCATCGTCTGGCAGGACCGCCGCACCGCCAAGCTCTGCGCCGACCTCAAGCGCCGCGGCCTCGAACCTCTTTTTCGCGAGCGCACCGGTCTCGTCCTCGATCCTTATTTCTCCGGCACAAAACTCCGCTGGCTCCTCGATCACGTCCCCGGCGCACGCCGGCGCGCCGAGCGCGGCGAACTCGCCTTCGGCACCGTCGACACCTGGCTTCTTTGGCAACTCACCGGCGGACGCGTCCACGCGACCGACGTCTCCAACGCCTCCCGCACGCTTCTCCTCGATTTGCGCACCGGCCAGTGGGACGACGAACTGCTCCGCACCCTTCGCATCCCTCGCGAAATCCTCCCCGAAGTCCGCGCCAGCAGCGAGGTCGTCGGCGAGATCTCTTCCGTCCCCGCCCTGCGCGGACTCCCCATCGCCGGCATCGCCGGCGATCAGCAAGCCGCCCTCTTCGGCCAAGCCTGCTTCCGTCCCGGCATGGCGAAAAACACCTACGGCACCGGTTGTTTCCTTCTTCAACACACCGGCGCCAAACCCGTCGCTTCCCAACACCAGCTCCTCACCACCATCGCCTGGCGCCTCGGTGCGTCCCAGCCGCTTGAATACGCACTCGAGGGCAGCGTCTTCATCGGCGGCGCCGTCGTGCAATGGCTTCGCGACGGTCTCGGCGTGATCGCTCGTTCTTCCGATGTCGAATCGCTCGCCGCCCGCGTTCCCGACAGCGGCGGCGTTTACTTCGTGCCCGCCTTCGCCGGCCTCGGCGCGCCGCATTGGGATCCCCACGCGCGCGGCGCCCTCCTCGGCCTCACGCGCGGCACCACCGCCGCTCACATCGCCCGCGCCGCCATCGAAAGCATCGCCTTCCAAAGCGCCGATCTCCTCACCGCCGTTCAAACCGATTCCGGCCATCGCCTCCGCGAACTCCGCGTCGACGGCGGCGCGACCGTCAACGACGCCTTGCTGCAATTTCAAAGCGACCTTCT
>JGI12420J12819_1000576_pt1 | contig 20182 bp, 14 predicted proteins | sample Passage237A_FD_12819 | JGI IMG/M metagenome (IMG submission 12819) | reverse complement strand
TCGGCGGCGAGGGCCTTGACCATGGTGGTGACGGTGCCGGGCACGACGTCGAGGGACGTGGCGAGCGCGCCCATGGAGACAAGGTCGCCGGTTTCCTCGGACAGGAGGAGGATGTGCTTGAGATAGTTTTCAACCGCGATCGAAGCCATCAGGACGGGAAATAGTGGTTAGTGGATTTGAAGCAACCAAGGATTTATTTTGACTAATCAAAATAGGCTGTTTCCTTCGGGCGCATATGGATCGAAACGGCACGATGGCGCCCGGAGCGTGGCGGACGGTGATGTGGGGTGTTGGGATTGCGTGGGCGGCGTCCGCGGGGTTCTCGCTGCAGGCGGCGGAAGAGTTGCGCGAGATGACGACCGACCGGCCGGATTCGACGGAGAGTCCGTTCACGTTGAATCCCGGACGCGTGCAACTGGAGATGGATCTGGTGAATTTCGCGCGCGATCGGGAGGGGGGCGGGGAAATCGAGGAGTGGGAGGCGGCGCCGTTCAACCTGCGGTTCGGGGTGACGGAGAATTTCGAGCTGGGCGTGTTTGTGACGCCGTTTCGGAGCGTGACGGAAAAGCCGGCGGTGGGGCGGCGCGTGCGGAGCGAGGGCTGGGGCGATCCGGTGGTGCGGGCGAAGTGGAATTTTTTCGGGAATGACGAAGGGGCGGTCGCGCTGGGATTGATCGCGGATGTGAAGGTGCCGATCGGCGAGCGGGAGGTGAGCAATCGCGAATGGGAAGGCGCGGTGATGCTGCCGGTGTCGTTCGAGATTGGCGGGGGCTGGGAAGGCGCGGCGATGACGGGCGTGGAGATGGTTTACAGTGACGTGGGCGAGCATCGCGGGGTGTGGAGCAACACCATCGCGGCGGGGCGGGCGGTTACGGAGAAGGTCGGGATGTTTTTGGAACTGACCTCTTCGACGGGCGATGGCGGGCACGTGGCGACGGGGAATGTCGGGTTCACGTTTCGGGTGCACGAGAATCTGCAATACGACGCGGGCGTGAATCTCGGGCTGACGGAGGCCGCGACGGACACGCTGGTGTTCTTGGGCGTGGCGCGGAGGTGGTGATTTTATGACTACACTTTTGCGTAGAGCATTGCTTTTGGCGGGCGTGGTCGGACTGGCGCTGGCGCCGTCGGAGGCGTGGGCGAAGAAGCGGGTCGTGACGACGTTCACGATCATCCAGGACATGGCGCAGAACGTGGCGGGCGACGCGGCGATCGTGGAATCGATCACGAAGCCGGGCGCGGAGGTTCACGGCTACGAACCGACGCCGCAGGACATCGTGAAGGCGCAGCGGGCGGATCTGGTGTTGTGGAACGGGTTGAATCTCGAGCGGTGGTTCGAGCGGTTTTTCCGGAATTTGAAGAATGTGCCGAGCGCGGTGCTGAGCGAAGGGGTGGAGCCGATCGGCATCGATGAAGGCCCTTACACGGGGAGGCCGAATCCGCACGCGTGGATGTCGCCGGCGAACGCGCGGATTTATGTGGAGAACATCCGCAAGGCGCTGGTGGGAATCGATCCGGAGAACGAGGCGATCTACACGGCGAATGCGAAGGCGTATGCGGCGAAGTTCGAGGAGTTGGAGCGCACGGTGCGGGCGGAGCTGGAGAAGATTCCGGAGGAGCAGCGATGGCTGGTGACGAGCGAAGGGGCTTTTCCGTATCTCGCGCGGAATTTTGGCATGAAGGAGCTTTTCCTGTGGGCGGTGAATGCGGACCAGCAGGGCACGCCGCAGCAAGTGCAGAAGGTGATCGATGGTGTAAGAAAAAACCGGATACCGGTGGTGTTCAGCGAGAGCACGGTGAGCGACAAGCCGGCGCGGCAGGTGGCGCGTGAAGCGGGCGCGCGGTATGGCGGCGTGTTATATGTCGATTCGCTGACCGCGAAGAGCGGGCCGGCGCCGACGTATCTCGATTTGATGGCGTATAACGCGCGGGCGATCGTGAAAGGATTTACGGAAAAATGAGCACGTGCCGCGCCGGCCACGACCGGACGCACCCGGTGAAATGACCATGACGAACACGGACGAACTCGATTTGGTGGTGGATGCCGTGACGGTGAGCTATCCGAACGGCCACGTGGCGTTGCGCGAGGCGTCGTTTCGGCTGGCGGGGGGCACGATTTGCGCGCTGGTCGGTGTCAACGGCAGCGGAAAGTCGACGCTGTTCAAGGCGATCATGGGCTTGGTGCGGCCGGCGGCGGGGGCGGTGCGGATCGGCGGCGCCGCGGTGCGAGAGGCGTTGAAACGGAATCTCGTCGCGTATGTGCCCCAGGCGGAGGAAGTGGACTGGAGTTTTCCGGTCAGCGTGTGGGACGTGGTGATGATGGGACGCTACGGCTACATGAATTTCATGCGGATGCCGCGGGCGGAGGATCGGCGGATCGTGGAGGAGAGTCTTTCGCGCGTGGGGATGCTGGATTTCAAGGAGCGTCAGATCGGCGAGCTGTCGGGTGGGCAGCGGAAGCGGGTGTTTCTGGCGCGAGCGTTGGCGCAACAAGGGCGCGTGGTGTTGCTCGACGAGCCGTTCACAGGAGTCGATGTGAACACCGAGCTGGCGATCATCGCGCTGCTGCGTGAGCTGCGCGAAGAAGGAAAAATCATGTTGGTGTCGACGCACAATCTCGGGTCGGTGCCGGAGTATTGCGATCAGGTGGTGTTGATCAACCGGACCGTGTTGGCGGCGGGAGCGACGGCGGAGGTTTACACGGAGGAGAATCTATTACGCGCGTTTGGCGGGGTGCTGCGGCATTTCCGATTTGGCGAGTCGACGGTGCAGAAGCACGACGGGCGGGCGGTGACGCTGCTGACGGACGATGAGCGACCGCTGGTATTCGGAAAAGACGGACACGTGGAGTATCGCGAACGGCAGGGACGGGAGGATGTGTTGAAGCGGCGCGCGGAAGGGGAGGAGGATTTGTGAGGCGATGATCGAGACGCTCCTCACGCCGCTGCAGTATGAGTATATGGTGAAAGCCATTCTGGTGAGTGGCATGATCGGGGGCGTGTGCGCGTTTCTGTCGTGTTTCATCACGCTGCGCGGGTGGTCATTGATGGGCGATGCGTTGTCGCATGCGGTGGTGCCGGGCGTGGCGATCGCGTATTACATCGGCTGGCCGTATGCGGCGGGAGCGTTTTTGACGGGTGTGCTCGCGGCGGGGGGAATGGGATTTGTGAAGACGAAGACGCGCCTGCGGGAGGACGCGGTGATCGGCGTGGTGTTCACGGCGTTCTTCGCGTTCGGGCTCTTGTTGATTTCGCTTTATCCGAGCGAGATCGATCTGCGGTCGATCATCTTCGGGAACATATTGGGGATCTCGAATCGCGACATCGTGCAGATGCTGGTGATTTCGGCGGCGGCGGTGATGGTGCTGGGCGTGAAGTGGCGGGATCTTTTGCTATATTGCTTCGATCCGAATCACGCGCGCGCGTTGGGATTGAACACGACGTTTTTGCACGGGCTGCTGTTGACGTTGTTGTCGGCGACGGCGGTCGCGGCGCTGCAAACGGTGGGTGCGGTGTTGGTCGTGGCGATGTTGGTGACGCCGGGCGCGACGGCGTATCTGTTGACGGATCGATTTGGGAAGATGATCGCGATCGCGGTGACGCTTGGCGTGGTGACGTCGTTGGTGGGGGCGTATGCGAGTTACTTCTTCGATGGCTCGACGGGCGGGTGCATCGTGACGCTGCAGAGCGCGTTGTTCGTGGTGGCGCTGATTTGGGCGCCAAAGCATGGGATTCGGGCGGCGCGCCGACGCGGGCGAATGGAGCGGGTGGAGGAGGCGGTGGGATGAAGGCGAAACGCGAACAACTCACCTCGGTATGACCCGGTTGCTCGAGCCGTTTCAGTTTCCGTTCATGGTGGACGCGATGATCGCGGGCGTCGCTGTCGGGGCGGTGTGCGCGGTGCTCTCGTGTTATCTGGTGTTGAAAGGTTGGTCGCTGATGGGGGACGCGATTTCGCACGCGGTGTTGCCGGGAATCGTGCTGGCGTATGCGGCAGGCGTGCCGCTGGCGCTGGGCGCGTTTGGGTCGGGGCTGGCGTGCGCGGTGCTGACCGGTTACGTCAAGGCAAACAGCCGGGTGAAGGAAGATACGGCGATGGGAGTGGTGTTCACGGGATTGTTCGCGCTGGGGTTGGTGATCTTCACGAAGGTAAAGACCGACCTGCACCTGGATCATATTTTGTTCGGCAACATCCTGGGGCTGGAGGACGGCGATTTGCGCGACACGCTGATCATGGGGGCGGTCACGCTGGGGGCGGTGATGATCTGGAGAAAGGATTTGCTGCTGTTCTGTTTCGATCCGGCGCAGGCGAGAACGGTGGGGCTGCGGACGGGGATGTTGAATTATGGGCTGCTGGCACTGCTGGCGTTGACGATCGTGGTGTCGTTGAAGGCGGTGGGGATCATTCTGGTGGTCGCGATGCTGGTGACGCCGGGATGTATCGGATATTTGATGACAGACCGATTCGGGCGGATGATGGCGATCGCGGTGGCGAGTGCGGTGGGATCGAGTTTTGCGGGGGTGTATGCGAGCTTTTTCGTGAATGCCTCGACGGGCGCGTGCATCGTATTGGTGCAGGCGGCGCTCTTCGTGGCAGCGCTGGTTTGGGCGCCAAAGCATGGGTTGCGGGCGATGCGGCGGGCTCGGTTGGCGGAGGCGGTGCGCAGATTGAAGGCGGGCGGAGAAAAACGGCTTTCGTGAAAGCCGGCGGTGTTGTTGACTGGGGCATGCTCACGCGATTCTCGGTTGCTCCGCTTCACACGATGACTCGAACGCTGGCCGCGGTGGCCATGGGGCGGGAGGCTCCGGATCTGGTGCTGACGGGCGCGCGGGTGTTGTCGACATATACGGAGCGGATTCACGACGCGCGCGAGATCTGGATCAAAGGCGGGCGGATCGCGGCGGTGAAACCGGCGGGGGCGTTCAAGGCGGCGAAAGGGGCGGGGAAGGAGACGAAGGTTTTCGACGTGGCCGGCGGGATTTTGGCCCCGGGCCTGGTCGATCCGCACATTCACATCGAAAGCGCGATGATGACGGCGTGCGCGTATGCGGAAGGGGCGCTGTTGAACGGAACGACGACGATTTTTTGTGACAGCCACGAAATCGGCAACGTGTGCGACGCGGCGGGCATCGAGTGGATGTTGGAAGATGCGCGGCGGGCGCCGCTGTCGATTTTCCTGACGGTGCCGAGCACGGTGCCGGCGACGACGCCGAGATTCGAGACGGCGGGCGGGGATTTGACGCCGAAGAAGATCGGGAAGCTCTTCGACAAGTGGCCCGAGGCGGTCGCGCTGGGCGAGAAGATGGATTTCGTGCAAGTGGCGATGGGCGACGAGCGGAGTCACGCCATTCTGGCGGAGGCGATCCGGCGTGGGCGTCCGGTATGCGGGCATATCTACGGACGCGAATTCGTGGCGGCGGGCTCGGCGAGTGGGATCACGGATACGCACGAGGCGATCGACCGGGACATTGCGGACGATTTTCTCGAGTCGGGAATCTGGGTGTTTTTGCGCGGTGGGCCGCCGACGACGCCTTGGCATTCGTTGCCGCAGGCGATCAAGACGGTGACGGAACTCGGCGCGAATCCGAAGCGCGTGTGCGTGTGCACGGACGACCGGGATGCGGACGATCTGTTTTTGTTTGGAATGGACTGGGTGGTGCGGGAGGCGGTGAAAGCGGGGATGAAGCCCGTGACGGCGTGGAGCATGGGCTCGCTGCATCCGGCGACGCGGTATGCAAAAGATGGAGACATCGGCGGGCTCGGGCATGCGAGACGCGCGGACATTGTGTTGTTGAACGATGCGCTCGAAGTGCAGAACACGTGGTTTGGCGGCGAACTGGTGGTGAAAAATAGGAAGATCACGCCGGTGCTGGATGCGGCGTTGAGCAAACGCTACCGGTATCCGCGCGCGGCCTACCAGACGGTGAAGCTGCCGCGAAAGGTGAAACTGACGCCGGAGCTGCCGAAGAACGGGGTGACGGCGAATGTGATCCGGACGGCGTTGCCCGGGATCATTCTGTTTCACGAAAAGGTGCGGCTCGAACCGCAAGCCGGGGACGGCTGGGCCGAGTTGTTCGCGAAGCATGGGCTGTGTTTCGTGAGCGTGGTGGAACGCCATGGGAAATCGGGTGCGGTGGCGCACGGGCTGTTGAAGGACTTCGGGTTGAGGGACGGCGCGGTGGGCAGCTCGGTCGGACACGATGCGCACAACATCATCGTGGCGGGGACGAACGAGGCGGACATGCAGACGGCTCTGGCGACGATCAAGAAGCTGCGCGGCGGCGTATGCGTCGTGCGCGGAGGGAAGGTGATCGCGAGCGTGGCGTTGCCGGTGGCGGGGCTGATCTCGGACAAGCGCGCGACGGTGGTGGCGAAGGAGACGACGGCGTTGAAGAAAGCGTGGACGGCGGCGGGGTGCACGCTGCCTTACATGGGCTTCAATTTGATTCCACTGTCGGTGATTCCGGAGATTCGAATCACGGACAAAGGGCTCGTAACGGTGCCGGGGATGGAGATTTTGCCGTTGTTCGAAAGAGCCAGAGTTAAAGCGGGGATGAAGAAGTTGCCCGCTAAATGCGCGAAAAGGCGCGAACAGAAAATGAACGGACGCCGCTTATGAAAAGCGGTCACGTGATTTCGACGGTGGCGTGTTTGGCGGCGATCTTGGCGGTAGGGCAGGCATTTCGCGCACAAGAAGCGGCGCGGGAATGGAGCGAGAAGTCACGCGAGGTGGCGGTGGCGCGCGATGAGGTGGAGTCGATGCGAGCGCAAAGGGATCGCGAACGGGCGCGGGCGGCGTCGATGGTGAGATCATCGCGTCGCGCTCGGCGGCCGAAATTAATCAGCACTTCGAACTCATGAAGGCGGCGGCGAGCGCGAGCATGACGTTGGATCAGCGGGCCAACTATCGCCGCAATGTCGCCGAGACCGGAGCAAAGAATGTCGAGGCGCTGGCCGGAGCGGGAATGTTGAACGAGGCGCGGGAACTGGCGGCGAAAGTGATCGAGTTTCATGATACGCCGGAAACGCGGCGCATGTTGAACGAACGGCTGGAGCGCTCGGGTCAAGGGCGCGTGCTTGTGCGTTGAGGCGGTGAGTCAGCGGACGGATTCCGGCGTGCGGGCGAGGCGCGCGGAGGCGGGACGTTTGGCGGGCGGAGTCGCCGATGCGTGTTCTGCGGCGAGGACGGCGGGGGGAGTGCCGAGAAGGTAACGGATGAGGAGGCGGGCGTTGAGCCATTGCTGCGCGAGTGGACCGCGTTGGTTGTAACGGCGGGCCGAGGTGAGGACGTGCGCAGGGAGCGAATGGATGCGCGTGGCGGCGCGGGCGCGCTGAAAAAGTGCGACGTCGTCGAAGAGCCGCCAATCGGGAAAGCCGCCGAGCGCGTCGTAGAATTCGCGCCGAATCAGAATGCCCTGCTCGCCGAAGCGGGTGAAAACGGAGTCGAAGCGGGTGAACCAACCGCAGATGCGAAGGAAGAAGGATGGCGAGTCGAAGCGCAGGCGAAAGGTGGCGACCTGGGCGTCGGTTTCGACGGTGAAACGGGAGAAGAGGGTGCCGGCTTCGGGCGGAAGTCGGGTGTCGGCGTGGAGGAAGAGCAGCCAGTCGGAGTCGGCGATGGCGGCGCCGGCGCGACATTGGCGACCGCGACCGCGGCGGGTGACGAGGACGTGCGCGCCGTGTTGCGCGGCGATCTCGCGCGTGCGGTCGGTGCTTTGGGCGTCGACGACGATGATGCGGGCACCGGGAAGGCTTTGTTGCGCGGCGTGCAACGTGGCGCGGAGATGCTCGGCTTCGTTGAAAGTGGGGACGACGATGGTGAGCGAGTCCGAGGAGGTGTTGCGGGCGACGCGGGAAAGGTAGGCGCGGTAGGCCTTGGCGTTGTGGATGTCGTCCTTGGGGGTGAGGAGTTCGCGAGAAAGGCCGAAGAGTTTCGCGCGTGCGAGGGTCGTGGCGAGAACCTGGTCGGAACTCCAAGGGATGTTGTCGAAGAGTTCGGGCGCGGGGCGGCGAAGCGCGAGGAGGTGGTAGCCACCGTTGGTGGTCGGACCGAGCACGAGGTCGGCGCGAGCGAGGCGGGCGGCGGCCTCGTGGAACGTGGCGCGATCGAGCTCGGGACATTCGCCGGTGAGAGCGATGACGTTGGTGGCGCCGCGGGCGAAGGCGGCGCCGGAGGCTTTGCGCAAACGGCGTCCGAGGTCGCCGTCGGCCTGTGGATGGTAGTGGCGCGAGGCGCCGAGCCACGCGCAAATTTCGGTTTCGGCCTCGGTCGGAGTGAAATGGATTTCCACCTGCCACGAAGGCGGGATCTCGCGCAGGTGGCGCTCGATCATCGCGCGGTAGATGTCGGCGGCCCGTTCTTCACCGAGTTCGGCGGCCAGCGGTGCTTGCGCAAAGCCGGCGCGCGGGGTTTTGACGAAGAGCAGCACGACGGGCTGCGGGGCGGGGCGGCGATTCATGAGGTAATGAAGCGGCGGGTTCGAGGCAGGTCGCGGAAGCGCGTGACGCGCAACTGCAGGCGGTGCTCCTGGAGTTGTGTCTCGAACGGATTCATGCCGCGGCGAACCGGAGGATAGTCCCCGTGAGAAGGGGATGGGTTCCCGCCGGACAGCGGATGAGGAGGCGCGAGGATTCCCGACCGTGAGAAACGTTGGCGAACGAGGCGCGGTGGCGATGGGTTTTTCGACGTGTTCGGATGAGTGACCGAGGATGGAAGCTCCGAAGTGCGCGGCGGATGCATCGCGGGTATCATAAAAAAGATACGCGAGGGCAGGGCGTTCGGACGGGAGAGCGGCTTGCGACATGAGGACGGTTGGGTGTCATGGGGGGATGCGAATCGGCGTGCCGAAGGAGATTAAAATCGGGGAAACGCGGGTTTCGATGACCCCGAGCTTGTGCCGGCGATGCGTGAAGCTGGGAGCGGAGGTGGTGGTGGAGCGCGGCGCGGGGGCGAGCGCGGGATTTTCCAACGCGGAGTATCGCGCGGCGGGAGCGCGGATCGCGGCGTCGGCGGATAAGGTGTGGGCTTCGGCGGATCTGGTGTTGAAGGTGAAGGAGCCGCTGCCGGAGGAATACGCGCGGATGCGGGAGGGGCAGGCGCTGTTCACGTATCTGCATCTCGCGGCGGGGCCGGAGCTCGCGCGGGTGTTGACGAAGAAGCGGGTGCTCGGAATCGCCTACGAGACGGTGGAGGGCATGGACCGGCAGTATCCGCTGCTGAAACCGATGTCGCAGATCGCGGGGCGGCTTTCGATTCAGATCGGGGCGTATTTTTTGCAGACGCAGCACGGAGGATCGGGTGTGTTGCTGGGCGGGATACCGGGGACGATGCCGGGCCACGTCGTGGTGGTGGGCGCGGGCAACTCCGGCGCCCACGCGGTGCAGATGGCGGCGGGCATGGGGGCGCGGGTGACGGTGCTGGATCTCGACACGCGCAAGCTCGAGGCGATCGACATGGAGTATCGCGGACGCGTGGTGACGCTGATGTCGAATCCGGCGAACATCGAGCATGCCGTCGAGGACGCGGATCTGTTGATCGGGGCGGTGCTGATCCCGGCGGCGAAGGCGCCGACGGTGGTGACAAAAAAGATGGTGGCACGGATGCGGCCAGGGAGCGTGATCGTGGACATCGCGATCGACCAAGGCGGCTGCATCGAAACGGTGCGGCCGACCTCGCACGAGGAGCCGGTGTATCGGGAAAGTGGAGTCATCCACTACGCGGTGCCGAACATGCCGGCGCTGGTGGGGCGGACGTCGACGCTGGGGCTCACGCAGGCGACGGAACCGTATGTGGCGATGCTCGTGGAAAAGGGGATCGATCGCGCACTGGCCGAGCACGAAGGACTGGCGCGCGGCGTGAACACGCGAGAGGGGAAGATCGTGTGCGAGGCGGTGGCGGAGGCGTTGGAGGAAACTCCAAGATCCAAGGACCAAGCTCCAACGAATGTTTCAAAGGAGCAAAGATGACATCGGGAGGTGAGGCGGCGGTAGTTTTGCCCAGTGGGTTGGTGCGGACGATGGTGGGCGCGGGCTGAAGCACCGCGCTACGAGGGAAGGCTGCAAAGTATGGCGTCGGCGCGGTCGCAGAGAAAAGGGATCCGGCAAACCCGCAGACGGGGCGCGACAGGGGGAGTGTAGGGGGCGATCGCCGCCGGTTGCCGATTTGCGACCTTTCGTCGATTTGGCGTGGTGTCGTGGCGGCGGGAAGTTTTTGGATGTGGGGGTGGTTTCCGGCCGGCTTCTACTGTTCATGCTCTTGCTTGCGACGGGCGCTTCGGCGCAGGCGCCCGCGTTGGGCGCATCGGCGACGGCGCTGCGCGCGGGACGATTCGAGGAGGCGCTGAGGCTGGCGCAGGAGCAGACGGCGGCGGCGAAAGGCGACGAGCGGGCGGCGATTTTTTCACTGGTGGACGAAGCGCGGGCGCACGGGCAGCTCACGGATTATCCGGCGGCGCTGATGGCGTTGCACGACGCGCTGCCGCGAGCGCAAGCGCTGGCGGACGAAGGACCGCTGGCGACGGTGGAGTTCATGTTGGGAAACATTCACGGACGTCTGCGCGAGTGGACGGAGTCCGAGTTCTGGCATCGAAAGTCGCTGGAGCGAAAGCGGCGGATCGGAGCCCATGACAGTTATGCGCCGCTGGCCGGGCTGGCGTTTGCGGCGCATCAGCGGGGCGATCACGCCGCCGCGAAAGCCGGCTACACGGAAGCGCTCGAACTGGCGCGGGAACACGGTGGATTTCGGGAGATCAGCGAGATGTTGCACGGATTGGCGATGGCGCGCATGCAGCTTGGCGAACAGGAAGAAGCGATCCGCAATTTGCGCGAGGCGGTGGAGCTGCGGGAGCGGATGGGTGATCCGTATTATCTCGCGAACTCGCTCGTGGAGCTGGGTGCGGCGGTGCGGAAAACGGGCGACATGGGCGAAGCGGACGCGTTGCTTGCCCGGGCGGTGCCGCTGGCGGAGCGCGCGGGCTCGGCGAGGATCTTGACGGCGGCGTATCGGGAAGTCGCGAAAGCGGCGGCGGAGCGCGGCGAATGGCAGACGGCGTATGAGTTCTATCAGAAATTTCACGACGCGTCGCGGCGAGAGCTAGACGACATGCGCGCGCAAAAAGCGGCGATGCTCACGGCGCGGTTTGAAGTGGCGCAGAGGGAGCAGCAGATCGCGGCGTTGACGAAGCAGCACGAACTCGAGGCGGCCGGGCGTTCCCGGGCGGAGTGGATGCGGAATTTTTTCCTGACGATTGGCGTCGCGGCGGCGGTGACGTCGGTCCTGGCGTTTGTGGCGTATCGTTACAAACGGCAGGCGGCGAGTGCGGCGATGCTGCGGGCGGAGAAAGCGCAGCTCGCGATGCTGCGCTATCAGCTCAATCCCCACCTTCTGTTCAACACGCTAAATTCCATCCGGTCGCTCGTGTTGACGGATCCGGCGAAGGCGCGNGAGCTGGTGTCGCGGTTGTCGGCGTTCTGCCGACGAACGNTCGTGCCGGGCGATGCCCGNCTGGTGGCGCTGCGGGAGGAATGGGCGGCGTTGCACGATTTCCTCGCGCTGGAGCAGGCACGTTGGGAGGACATGTTGATGCTCGAGAGCGAGCTTGATCCGAACGCGGAGGAGCTGTTGGTGCCGCCTATGCTGCTGCAACCGCTCGTGGAGAATGCGGTGAAATACGGTCAACAGACGACGCCGGGAGAGTTGCGGATCAAATTGGGGGCGCGTGTGGCGGACGACGCGATCGTGTTGTCCGTCGCCAATCTTGGGCGTTGGATTCCGGTGTCGCATACACCGCGGGAAGGATCGGCGGGCGTCGGACTCGAGAACGTGCGGGCGCGGCTTGCCACCTCGTATGGGGAGCGGGCGAGCTTGGAGACGGTCGAGGAAAACGGATGGGTGGTGGTGACGGTGCGCATCGAATGTGAACGCGTGCGCCACGGAAAGATCGAGCCGCGGAAACTTCGGCGCGGCGTGGCGTCAGGCGTGTAATATGGCGATTCCGGCTTTGATTGTGGACGACGAGGCACCGGCGCGGCGTGAGCTGGCGTTCTTGTTGCGGGAGCATCCGGAAATCGAAGTGGTGGCGCAGGTGGGGAAGCTGGCGCAGGCGGAGTTCGCGCTGCGAACACTGCAGCCCAAAGTCGTGTTTCTGGATATCCACCTGCTGGGTGAAAACGGCTTCGATTTGATTCCGCATCTGTCGGTGACGACGCGGGTGGTTTTCGTGACGGCGGATGATCGAGCGGCGGTCCGGGCGTTTCGCGTGAATGCGCTGCATTATTTATTGAAGCCCGTGGATCCGGCGGCGCTCGCCGAGGCGGTGCGGAGGTTACTGGCGACGGAGTCGCCATTGGTTGGCAGCGGGCCGGGGGAGCGACTGGTCGGAGCGGATCGCGTGCTGCTGCGAGCGGATGGCGCACAGCGTTTCGTGCGCGCGAACGAGATCGTGGCGATCGAAGCGTGTGGAGCGTATACACGCGTGCACCTGAAGGACGGAACGCGGACGTTGGTGTTGCGGACGTTGAAGGCGTGGGAGGAGCTATTGAGCCCGGAGGACTTTGTGCGGGTTCATCGCAACGCGGTGATCAATCTCGAGTGGGTGGAGCGCGTCACGGCAGACGGCGAAGTGGAACTCTGTGGCGGAGCAGTGAAAGTGGAGGCGAGCCGACGGGAGTTGCCGGCGTTGCGGGCGCGGCTGGCGGCGCTTCGCCAGTAGAAAACCGTTCGTGAGAAAAATCATGCCGTTCGCTCATGAGCGGTTGATCTGGGTGGGGCGGCGCCATCGACTGGCGGTTCCATGCTTCACTCGTCCCCGTTTCGGTCCGCCGTGGGCGGCATCGCCGCTGCTGCGTTGTTGAATGCGTCGTTCGCGCCGTTCGTCATGGCGAATTTGCCGACCGGAGCGCAGGTGGTGCACGGAAATGTCGCCATCACACAAGCGGGTGGCACGATGAACATCCAGCAGGCGTCGCGCAATGCGATCGTGAACTGGCAATCGTTCAACATCGGCGTCGGGAATAGCGTGCGGATCGAGCAGGGCGGGGCGGACGCGGCGATGCTGGCGCGCGTGGTTGGTGGCGATGCATCGCAGTTGTTGGGGTCGTTGAAAGCGGACGGAAAACTTTTTCTGATCAATCAGCGCGGCGTGATTATCGGCGAGGGCGCGGTGATCGATACGGCGGGATTTGTCGGGTCGACGCTCGACGTGACGGACGCGGAGTTTCTCGCGGGCGGCGCGATGACCTTCAAAGGCAGCAGCAATGCCGGTATCCTAAATCTGGGGACGATCACCGCTCGCGAGGGTAATGTGATGCTGTTCGCGCACAGCGTGAAAAACGCGGGGGAGATCAAGGCATGGGGTCCAGAATCGTGGTCGTGGTGGGTTCGCGCACAGCGTGAAAAACGCGGGGGAGATCAAGGCGAACAAAGGAACGGTCGGTCTTGGCGCCGGCACGGAGGTGTTGCTCGCGGCGCCGAATGCGAGCGGTTTCGTGATCAAAGCCAATCTGGGGACCACGGCGGAAAGAACCGGGGTGGATAATTCCGGTGTGATTGCCGCGGCTCAGGCGCAACTCGAAGCGGCGGGCGGCAGTATTTATGAGCTGGCGGTGAACCAGAGTGGCGTCGTGCGCGCAACCGGGTCTCAAGTGCGAAACGGCCGCGTGTTGCTCACCGCCGGAGGCGGCACGGTGGGAGTGAGCGGCGAGGTTTCGGCTCAAAATGCGAACGGCTCCGGCGGCGAGATTTTGGTGGGAGGTGATTTTCGCGGACAAAATGCGGAGGTCGCGAATGCCGCGCGCACGGTCGTGACGCAGACGGCGAAGCTCGATGCGAGCGCGGCGAGCGATGGTAGTGCCGCCGGTCGCGTCATCGTGTGGGCGGATGGAGCGACGCGTTTCCTCGGCTCGCTGAAGGCGACGGGCGCGGGCGGCGGGTTCGCCGAGGTTTCGGGCAAGCGTTGGCTCGATTTCAATCCGGCGTCGATTGTTCAACTCGGCCGGAACGGCACACTGCTCCTTGATCCGGATGCGCTGATTATCTCGGACGGAACCAACAGCGGCACGACCACGAGCGGCACGGATCCGTTCAAGTTTGGTGTGTCGTGGGAAGTTGGCGATATATTCGATTTCGACGTTCCTCCGCCCTCGATTCTCAACGTCTCGACACTCGAGGCGCAGCTCGCGGTTTCGAATGTCGTTCTCGACACTTCCACTGCTTTCGGGGACATCAGCTTCAATGCGCCCGTTACGTGGAGTAACAACAACACGCTGACGGTCAGGTCGGGAAACAGCATCTACATCAACGCGGACATCACCGGGGGCACAGAGAGCACGCTCGAGCTTTACACCGGCATACGAGCCGGGGGCATAGGCGAGCTGGGATTTCCTCCCATTGAAGGCAACGCTTCGCTCGCGGCGGACGCATCCATCACGGTCGGCACGCTGGTTTATGGGGCTAACGCATTCGCAGAGTATCCTGAGGAGGTGTATACGCCCGACGGAGATGCTCCTTCCACGGGTTTCTTTTGGGCCGATGGCAACATCAACGTAGACACACTTCGGCTCGATCTCTCCGCTGGCGATGCGGGCGTAAGCACCTATGGGACCAATAACACGATTCGCGCCTTTCACGCGACCGGTGATCATTCGCTTTCCGCTTACGTCGCGAATCACAATGGCGATCTCGATGTGACGCTCGATGAGACGCGTTCGAGCGCCGGTTTAATCCAATTTGTTACCGCGGGAGATTTGACGCTTACAGACGGGAGTTCACTGACGTTCGACGAAAGAGAAGACGATCCCACCTACAAAGGCACGGTGTTGTTCGCGTCCGCGGACGGTGCCTTTATCAACAAAGCCGGTGCCGGTGTCTTTGGCGGAGCCACGCGCTTTGTCATTTATAGCAGCACCACGGCTGCCACGAAGAAAGGCGGGCTCGTCGGAACGCTTCCGGACACTTTCAACCATGCTTACGACCTGTCGGAGTGGTTTGATGACAACGATTCCCGGTTCTTCTTCACGGCGCTTTCCGGATCGCCGATCCTGACCTACAAGGCTGATAGTCTCTCCCGATCCTACGGCGCGGAGAACCCGACTTTTACGTTCACGCGGACCGGGCTGATCGAAAGCGTGATCGACGATGTCACGGGCACGCCGTCGCTTTCTTCGAGCGCGACGCAGAGTTCAGGCGTCGGCGCGTATACGATCAGCGTCGGCTTGGGGACGCTCTCGTCTTCGAATTACGATTTCGAATTCGAAAACGGGACGCTCACGATCGAGCGCGCGCCGTTGACGATCACGGCCAACGCCAAGACGCGCCGGGTCAATCTCGAGAATCCCGATTTCGATGCGACCTTTGCGGGCTTTGTGCTCGATCAAGATGAGTCAGTGCTCGGCGGCACGCTGACGTTTGCGACGCTGGCGACGAGCGCGTCACCGGTGGGGAGTTACGCGATCACACCCTCGGGGCTCACGTCGGCGAACTACGAGATCACGTTTGTCCCTGGTGTCCTTACGGTGACGAATTTAGCCTCGCTGCTCATTACCGCGAACAACGCCTCCCGCACTTACGGCGCGGCGAATCCGACGTTCACGGCGAGCTACAGCGGTTTCGTCGACGGCGATACGGAGTCGGTCGTCACCGGTCTCCAGTTTTCAACTACGGCGACGCAATCCTCGGGAATCGGCAACTACACGATCACGCCATTCGGAGCGTCGGCCGATGGCTACGAAATCAGCTATGCTCCGGGCACGCTGACAATCGAACGCGCGCCGTTGACGATCTCGATTCCCAACCAGAGCCGCCTCTACGGGGACGAGAACGACTTCACGGTCAACTTCAACGGGCTCGTTAATGACGAGACCTCGAATGTCGTCTCCGGACTTTTGGTGACGTCGGCGGCGAGCAAAACGTCGAATATCGGCAGCTACGCGATCGAAGCATCCGGCGCCACGGCGGACAACTACAGCATCACTTACTCGCCGGGCATGCTCACGATCACGCCTGCGCCGCTTACGGTGAGCATTGATCCCGCGACGCGTCGCTACGGTGATCCGGATCCGGTATTCACCTACACCGTCTCCGGCCTTAAGAACAATGATAGCGAGGGTCTCGTCACGGTGAATAATATGGCCTCGCTCGCGTCGGCCAACGCCGGCATCGGCGATTATGGCATCGTCGGCTTCCCCTTTGTTTCCTCGTCGAACTACTCCGTGGCGGAACAAGTGTTCGGCAGCCTCACGATCACGCCGCGTCTGCTGACGATCCGCGCCGACAATGCGACGCGCGTCTACGGCGATGTGAATCCGACGTTTACCGCTTCGTATGACGGTCTGGCCTCGTTCGACACGCCGGCGTTGTTCGGCGATATCGGTCTCACGACGCAAGCGAACCAGACGTCCGGCGTCGGCGAGTGGGGCATCACGTTTGGCGCGGTGGCGAATCAGAATTACACGATCACGCGGGAGTTCGGGACGCTCACGATCACGCCCGCGCCGTTGATTTTCGATGCGCTCCTCGATGTTTCACGTCTCTACGGACGCGCGGATCCCACGCTGGTGATGCCGGCGGTCGGCGGTCTCAAGAATGACGATACGGTGGCCGGTCTGGGGCTCAGCTTCACGGGCGTGCCCGAAGCGAGGGCGGATGCAGGTTCCTACACCTACTCGGTCGCGGCGACGAATCCCAACTACACCTTCACGGCGCCGACGGCGACGTTTCGCATCGATCCCGCGCCGCTGACGGTGGCGATCGGTTCGACGGGCCGCGTTTATGGCGACGAGAATCCGGCGAGTTATGATCTGAGGGTCACCGGCCTCGCGTTCGACGATACGGCGACGTCCGTCATCGGCGTGAACAATCCCACCGAAGCGCGGACGGACGTCGGCACGTATGCGGTCACGCCGACGCTGCTCAATTACAATTATGTGATCGAGTCGTTCACGGGCGGAAATTTCGTGATCTCGCCGCGCCTGCTGACGTTCACGGCGGCGGATCGCACGAAGGTTTATGGGGAGATCAATCCGTTCTTTTTTGGTTCGATCAGCGGCTTTCTCGAAGGCGACAGCGAACTCAACATCGTCACGAACTACGGCTTCGTCAGTTCGGCCGATCAGACGTCGGGCGTCGGGACATATTGGATACGCCCCACCGCGCAGCTCACGACCAGCAACTATGTCGCGACCTTCGTCGACGGCACGCTGACGATCGAGCGCGCGCGGGCTTCGATCACGGGCGGCACGGCGAGCCGGCCGTATGGCGATGTGATCGCGAACCCGTTGTCGATTGCGTTCGCCGGTTTTGTGTCGGCGGATGAAGCGCTGGCGCGGAGCAACTGGCAACTGGTCTTCACGGACCGGGCGACGCTCACGCCGGGTGCAAACACGATCGATTTCACGCAAGCGCAGCCGGAGACCGGGGCGGCGTTGATGAAGAATTACGACATCACGTTCACGCCCGGCACACTGAACGTCACGCCGCGTCCGTTCGTGATCACGGCGCCAGACTATACCTCGGTGCTGGGCGAGGCGTTCACCAATCCGTTCGCGATCCCGTCGCCCGTGTTCCCGGAGGGAGCGCCGACGTTCTCGGTGTTTGGCCACTCGGAGGCGACGGGCGGCACGATGGGCGTGTTCAAGATCGTCCCGGAAATCGTTCCGGGCGCCGGTGGTTCTCAGGAGGAGCTCAACCGCTACTACGCCTTCGAGCTGCAACCCGGCGTGCACACCATCGACCGGCCGCAGGAGGTGATCGATCTGACGCAGACGCTCGATCCCGGGCGTTTCAACACGCTCAACAACGGCGGCGACACGATCTTCACGGACAACCAGACGACGAACGAAACCGTCGAGGTGAAGCGCGAGACCGTCACCGTCAGCACGAATCCCGACGTTCCCTTCGACAACAAGCCGCTCACCCGGGCCGAATATGCCAGCTACTTCGAGAGTTTTGGCGGCGAGATGCATGCGGTGAGAGCTTCACTCGCGAGCACCTACGCGACCTTCCTGGAAGGCGCGGGGAAGAAGGATAGCGTCTACGAAGGCATGTCGGCGGAAGGCCGCGCGTTACTGGCGGGGTGGATGAAAGGCAGCGTGACGATGGAGGCGCTGCGCGACGGGATCGCGTCCGGAAACGCCGCCGCCATCGAGGCGTTTGGGTTCATCATGCCCACGATGATCGAGCGGACGCGCGACAAGAACATCGAGGATCTGACGATGGTCGACCGCAGCATCCTCGGACGGCTCGCGGACCTGACGGAAAAACGCCGCGACGACACGGTGCGCATCGCGCAGCAAAAATATGAGGTTATGATCGCGGAACAGGCGCAGCGCGGGGAAATCGGGTCGGCTGCGACGGTGCTTTTCTATGGTCCCGGCGATTTTCAGAACATCGTCGACCGTGCGACGGAGGAGGCGGTCGGCGCCTATGTCGGAGGCGTGCTTGCAGGTGCTTCCGTCATCACGCTTGCGCCCATGGTTTTCTTCAAGTCCGTGAGCTGGGTGGTCTTTCCCCAGATCTCTCAGGGTGGCATCGCCGCCGCCGGACCGGCCGTGGCGGCGGTGCTCGCGGTGGTTCTGGCTATCCGCTCGGTGCAGATCAGCGAAAGCATCAAGAACGAGGAGGCCTTTCACGCGCTCATCGCCAGCGCCGGAAAACAGATCACCTCCATCGCAGACCTGAAGAGTCCCGCCATGGACCAGGAAATGAAGATTTCGACCCTCATGCTCGCGTCGGAGCTGCTGACCTCCCAATAATGAAACCCAACGTTTTTTTCCTCGGCGGCTTGCTCCTCGTGACGACCGCGCTCAGCGGCCAACCGTCTGTGACGGACGCCGATGAGGCACCCGTCCCAACCCTCACGGCGCTGCCCGGCGAACCGCTGCTGCTGCCGGAATTGAAAGGCATCGCGATCCTCGCGGCGCCACCCGCGGCCGGTGCGGTCCCGCCCCCTGTGGCGGGCGGTGTGCAGGCAGACGAGGTGCCGTTGCTGCGCACCGACGCGTTCGCCCGGGAGATGGGCCATTTTCTGGGGCAGCCGGTTTCGGTAGGCTCGATCGAGCGGATGCAGGGTGTCGTTCGCCTTCACCTCGAGTTGATCGGGCGGCCGCTGGCTCGGGTGTTCGTGCCGCCGCAGGACATCACCGACGGCACGGTGCGCATCGTGGTGCAGCTCGCGTCGCTCGATCCGGACGTGCAGGTCGTGGGCAGTCGCTGGTTCGCACGGGAGCGCTATCTGGCGGCGCTCAGCGTGCGTGCAGGCGAAACCTTCGACGCGGCGGCGCTGAACGCCGATCTTGCGTGGCTCAACCGCAATCCGTTCCGGCGGGTGACGCCGGTGGTTGAAGCTGGCGCGGCGGCGGGCACGACGCGCGTCACGCTGCGCGCGGAGGAGCGGTTTCCGTTTTCGTTCACCGCCGGCTACGATAACACCGGCACGCGCAACACGGATGAAGATCGTGTTTCAGCGTCGGTGCAGTGGGGCAATGCGTTCGGTCGCGGCGATCTGATGAGTTATCGTCTTTCGGGCGATCCGAGCTTCGATCACATGCGCAGCCACTCGCTGAGCTACACGGCGTTCCTGCCGTGGCGGCATGTGCTGACGTTGCAGGCCGCTCATTCGGAAATTGATTCGATGATGCCGGCGCCGTTCACGCAGGGCGGCACGTCGTGGCAGGTGGCGGCGCGCTACGAGATTCCGCTCGCGCCGCTGAGCAACGGCTGGACGCAGAGCCTGAGCTTCGGCGGGGATTTCAAGTATTCGGACAACACGCTCGAATTCGCGACGATTCCGGTGACGGACAACGTGACGCACATCGCGCAGGTCGGTGCGACGTATGGCGTGACGTTTCCCGCGGTCGGTGGGCGCAGCTCGGCGAGCGTATCGGCTTACGCGAGTCCGGGAGGATTGACGCGTTACAATGGCAATCGCGCGTTCGGCGGTTCGCGATTTGGCGCGCGGGCCGACTATGTCTACGGCAAGCTTACGCTGACGCATCAACGTGCGCTGCCGCTCGGGTTCTCGTGGAGCACGGTGGCGGATTTTCAGGTGGCGAGCGGGGCGTTGCTCGGGAGCGAGCAGTTGAGCGGCGCCGGCACGTATGCAGTGCGTGGATACCGGGAGAACAGCGCGTTCGGCGACGAAGGCCTGGTCGTGAACAACGAACTGCATTTTCCGCCGCTGACGCTGGC
>JGI12420J12819_1000566_pt1 | contig 20402 bp, 21 predicted proteins | sample Passage237A_FD_12819 | JGI IMG/M metagenome (IMG submission 12819) | reverse complement strand
CTCGACCAAATCCGTGGCGTCGAGCTCGGCCGCGCGGTCGAAGCGGACGACGCTGCACGTGAGGTAGGCCTTCCCGAAGGCTCAAGCCTCCTTGAGTTGTCAAAGGCCGCGCCAGCGCCGTGGAACGACCTGCTCCGCAGCCACCACGTCGCCCTCACCGATGTGACGGCACAGATCGACGCTCTTGCGCAGAGCAACCGTGACGTGCTCGCCCAGTCGGTACGCGCCACTCAAGAGGCGCTGCTCGGCATCAGCTCGACGCAGAGCACCTATGACCCCAAGGGCGGGTCGGGTGAGCGCATCGACTCGGCATTCCTCTTTGACGAGGCGCTCTAGTCATGAGCACGTTCTCGAGCCTGTCCACTGCGCTGTCGTCGCTCACCGCACAGCGCCAGGCACTCGATGTCGCGGGTCAGAACATCGCGAACGCCAACACCGTTGGCTACACGCGCCAGCGAGTCGACATGCAGTCGATCAACTCGACCTCCGTGGCATCGATGTTCTCGACCCCCATGGGCTCCGGCGACGGTGTCCACATCGTCGACATCGCTCGCTTGGGCGACCAGTTCCTTGACGCACGCCTCCGTACGCAGACGTCACTGTCCTCTTATAACAATGCAAATGCGACGACGCTCGGCCGGCTTGAGTCCGTGGTGACCGAGCCAGGCTCGACCGGCCTTGCCGCGGGCATGCAGGAGTTCTGGAGCGCATGGGAGGACGTCGCGAACTCGCCAGACGCTCCCGCCACCCGTACTGCGCTTATGGGCAAGGCGAGCGCTCTTGCCAGCCAGATCGGTGACACCTACCGGGCCTTTGAGAGTCAATGGAGCCAGGCCCGCACCGAGGCCGATGCCTTGGTGGCGAAGGTCAACTCGACCGCCCAGGCGGTGGCGAACCTCAACCAGCAGATTCGTGGAGTCCTCGTGTCGGGAGGCTCCGCCAATGAGCTCATCGACAAGCGCAGTGAGCTCATCACGCAGCTGTCCTCCTTGGTGGGCGCCACGTCCCGCCCCCAGGAGGACGGCACAGTGAGTGTGATGGTCGCGGGCAACCCGCTCGTCTCGGGTGACCGCATCAATGCCATCAAGGTCGAAGGCAGCTATGTGATGGCTGGCGCCATCGCCGAGCCCCCGGGAGCTGACGCGCTGCGCCTTGCGTGGGGCGCGAGCAATGCACCGCTGGTGCTCGACGGCGGCTCACTTGCCGGCACCATGACGTCTTTGCAGCCGGGTTCCCTTGGCGGACCGATCGCGAATGCGATCGGCGCGGTCAACGGACTCGCCACCCAGTTGGGCAATGCCGTCAACGCGATTCACCAGACCGGCACCACCCTCGCCCCGCCGCCGAACGACACGGGCGTCGACTTCTTCGAGTTTGCCGCTGGCATGCCGCCTGCGCTCGGCCTGCGCGTCGCGATCACCGATCCCGCCATGGTGGCGGCCGCGAACAGCGCAAACGGCGCATGGGATGGGTCGATCGCTGACCAGATCTCGCAGCTGCGCGACGGCACCAGCGCTCCCGACCAGGCGTGGCGATCGTTCGTCGTGGACCTGGGCGTCACGACGGAAGCGGCACGACGCCGTGCGGACGTCTCTGAGGTCACTCGTGCAACTGCCGAGAACCTTCAACGCGCCAATGCGAGCGTCGATATTGATGAGGAGATGACAAACATCCTCGCCTACCAGCGGGCGTACCAGGGCGCAGCCCGAGTGCTCACTGCTGTGGACGAGATGCTTGACACCCTGATCAACCGGACCGGCCTGGTGGGGAGGTAAACAGTGATTAACCGCGTGACGCACCAGACCATTCAGCGCACTGCGCTGTCGAATCTGCAACGCAACCTCACGTCGATGGCGGACCTCCAGGGCAAGCTCTCGTCTGGCAAGAACCTTCAGCGTCCGTCTGACGACCCGAGTGCCGTTGGCCGGGCGATGGCGATGCGTGCCGACAAGGCCGCCGCTGTCCAGGCCCGCCGCAATGCCGACGACGGTGTCGCCTGGCTCGCTCAGATCGACACCGCGCTGCAGAGTTCGATCTCCGCGCTGCGCCGCGCCCGTGATCTCACCGTTCAAGGTGCGAGCACTGGTGCGATGGGTCAGACCCCGCGCAACGCGATCGCGACCGAGCTTGACGGTATTCGCGACACTCTTCTCGACCTCGCCAACACGAACGTCAACGGCCGGCTTGTCTTCGCGGGCACGTCGAGCGACGCCGTCGCCTTCGAAGGTCACGACGCTGCCACACCTTATTCGTGGAACGGCACGGCCGACGCTCCTGTCAACCGCCGTCTCGGCCCCGACGCCACGGTGCGTGTCGACGCCGATGGTTCGACTGCTTTCGGTGTGGGGGCGGCCTCGGTCTTCCAGCTCATCGATGACATCGCGGCAGATCTGCGCGCAGGCAACGAGGTGTCGAACCGCCTTGGTGAGCTAGACGCCCGTATGGACGCGATGCTCTCGACTCTCGCTGATGTCGGCATCCGCTACAAGCAGGTCACCGACGCTCAGCAGACTCTCGAGTTGACGGTCCAGAACTTCACGTCCAGCATTTCAGGTATCGAGGACATCGATCTTGCTGAGACGGTCATGGAGTTGCAGATGCAGGAAGTTGCATACCAGGGAGCTCTGGGTGCGACCGCGCGCGTCCTCCAGCCCACATTGATGGACTTCTTGCGATGAGTGTTGCCGTAGCGATTGACGGAGCCCGCAGTGAACTGCGGGAGCTGCCTGATGTCCTCACCTTCATTGAGCCGCCGCCGGGCATGGTGCAGCTGACGCGCTTTGACCTCGACGCCCTCGATGACGCCGGCTTTCTCTTTGCCCTGCGCAGCCTTGAGACCACGGGGGTCCGTCTCTTTGTCATCCCGCCCCAGGCATACTTCCCGACCTACGCCCCCGAGACCTCAGAGCAGGTGCGTGAGGCCCTCGGCATGGACGCGGCAACGCAGCCTGTCCTGCTCGCTGTGGTGACGCCGGGCGAAGGCGAGCCGACCACGGTCAATCTGCTTGCACCGATTGTCGTGAACCCCGTCACCGGAGCCGCCGCCCAGGTCGTGCTTGACGGGGACGAGTGGCCGTTGCGCGCACCGCTCGGCACTGACTAGTTCTCAGTCGCCGCTCGGGTCATCGATCCACGCACCACGAGGTCGTACTCCACCGGGATGCCCATCGCATCCGAGCGCTCACGACACGGAACGCAAGTGCGTGCAGCGCCCCGTGAAAGATCCTCTTCACGCAGGCACATCCCCCGGCACACCGGGCCCTGCGCAACACCTGGTGAAAACTCCGCGCGTTACGATCACCACATGGGAGTCCTCGATCGCTTTGAGAAGGGCGTCGAGAACGTGATGCAGTCCGCGTTCGCCAAGACGTTTCGCTCCGGGGTCAAGCCCGTCGAGCTTGCCAGCGCGCTCAAGCGCGAAGCCGACGCCAGGGCGGCAGTTGTCGACCGTCAGCGCACGGTGGTGCCCAACGAGTACGCGATCGCGCTTTCCCCCACCGACATGGACCACGTGCGCGAGTGGGGAGACGACGCCCTGGCCCGTGAGTTCGAGGATGCGCTGCACGATCACGCCGAGCGCCAGCGCTACAGCTTTGTTGGCCCGGTGTCCGTGCGCTTTGAGCTCGACGAGGCGCTCGCCACTGGACGCTTCTCTGTCTCATCGCGCTCGACTCGCGCCGCCGCAGCGCCAGCCACGAGCCGCACCGCCAACTCCCGGTATCCACTTCTCGACATCGACGGCAAGCGGTACCACCTCACGGGCACCCAGACCATCATCGGTCGCGGTTCCGAGGCCGACATCGTGGTGGACGACACGGGTGTGAGCCGCCAGCACGTGCGCTTTGAGCGCACCGACTTCGGCACGATCCTCACGGACCTCGGCTCAACCAACGGCACCTTTGTGGAGGACCAGCGCATCAAGGAAGTGACCCTCCTCGACGGAAACGCCATCACCATCGGGCGCACCACCATCCTCTATTGGGACGGCCTTCCCGCCGACGAGGACGCCTGATGAGTCAGCTCTCCGTGACGCTCCTGCGCCTCGGCTTCTTGGTGTTGCTGTGGGCGATGGTGCTCGTCGCCATCGGCGTGCTGCGTTCAGACTTGTACGGCACCCGGGTGACGTCGCGCGGGCGCGGCATGCGGCGTCGGCGTCCGGACCCTCGTACTGAGAAGCGCGCCTCACCTTCCCGGTCAACCACGGGCGTGCGCGCGGGCGCGATCTCGACCCACCGTCCAGCCGCTGGCCACCTCACGATCTCGACCGGCCCCCTCAAGGGCACCACCCTCCCGCTAGGCGAGTCGGCGATCCTTGTTGGCCGCGCGAGCACATGCACCGTGGTGATCGAGGACGACTACCTCTCGGCACGTCACTGCCGCATCTTCCCCGAGAACGGCCAGTGGTACGTCGAGGACCTCGGGTCGACGAACGGCACCTTCCTCGGGAACCAGAAGGTCGATGATCCCGTTCCCTTTGCCCCGGGCGATCGCGTCCGCATTGGCGCCACCACCTTGGAATTGAGGTCCTGACATGTTCCTGACATTGCGCTTTGCAGCGCGATCGGACGTGGGCCTCGTTCGCGCAGACAACCAGGACTCGGGCTTCGCGGGGCCGCACCTGCTCGTTGTCGCCGATGGCATGGGTGGCGCAGCGGGCGGCGACATCGCCTCGTCGCTTGCCGTGGGTCGCCTTGCCGCCCTCGAAGGCGAGGCGCTCAGCGCTGACGAGGCGCTCGACCGCCTCAAGGAAGCCATCGCTCAAGCGCACACTGACATCGTCGAGCGAGCCCACAACGATCCCGAGCTTTCCGGGCTCGGCACCACGGTCACCGCAATCCTGCGCTCCGGAAGCAGTCTCGCCATGGCCCACATCGGCGACTCTCGCGGCTACCTGCTGCGCGGCGATGAGCTCGAACAGGTGACGACAGACCACACGTTTGTCCAACACCTTGTCGACACCGGCCGCCTTTCCCAGGCCGACGCTGAGAACCACCCGAAGCGCAACCTCGTCTTGCGTGTGCTGGGTGATATCGACGCCGACGTCCCCGTCGACATCTCGGTTCGCGAGGCCAAGGTGGGCGACAGGTGGATGCTGTGCTCCGATGGACTCAGCGGCGTCGTCTCACGCTCCACCATCAAGCAGACGCTGCAAGAGGTTGACGACCCCGGCGACTGCGCCGACACCCTCGTGAGCCTCGCGCTCGCCGCGGGTGCCCCGGACAACGTCACGTGCATCATCGGCGACGTCGTTGATCTCGACGCATCTCCCGCGGACCAGGCGAAGGCGCCACCCAACCAGATCGTCGGCTCGGCGGCGCGCGACCGCAAGCGCCCCTCGCTTGGCTCGGAGTCTGCGGCGGGACGCGCCGCCAAGCTCGCTGCCACGCCGTCAGCGGATGAGGAAGAAGAGGATCGCATCCACCGCTTCCCCCGCTGGCGTGCGTGGCTGCTGCCCTTCCTCGCGCTCGTGGCCGTCGTGCTCGGCCTTTGGGGCGCCTATGCCTGGACGCAGACTCAGTACTACGTGGGCGTGGACGGCGATCAGGTCGCGATCTTCCGGGGCATTCCAGAGAACCTCGGTCCCGTGTCGCTCGATGCTGTTGTCGAGACCACCGACATCAACATCGATGACCTGCGCCCCTTCGAGAGAGACCGGGTCTCGGGCGGGCTGCGCACCGATTCCCTTGACGACGCTCGCGACATCGTTGAATCGCTCAGGGACGGTCCGTAGTGGCTACCGTTCACGAGGTCACCGCTCGGGCGGGGCGCGGTTCTGAAGCCGTCCTGTTGGTGATCGCTGTGAGCATCACCGTGGGCGCACGGGCCTTCGTCGACGCGAACGCCGGCCCTGGGATCGGTCAATCGCTTGGCGTGTACGCCGGCGCCGTGGCGGCGCTCGCGATCGCGGCTCACGTGCTAGTTCGCCTGCGTGCGCCTGCGGCAGATCCCGTCCTGTTGCCGGCCGCCTTTGCGCTGACTGGCCTTGGTCTCGCCCTCATCCGCCGCGTCGACTTCGCGTATGCGGCCCGCGGGCGTGAGACCGACTTCGGTACGACCCAGACGATGTGGGCGGTCATCGGCATCGTCGCCGCGATGGTCGTCATCGGCCTCATCCGCGACCACCGCTTGTTGCGCCGCTACACCTATACCGCCGGCGTGCTCGGACTGCTCGGTCTCATGCTGCCGCTCATGCCCGGCATCGGCCGCGAGGTGAACGGCGCCCGCATCTGGATCTCCGTTGCTGGCCGCTCATTGCAGCCGGGAGAGTTCGCCAAGATCCTCTTTGTCATCTTCTTTGCTGGCTACCTTGTGTCCAATCGCGACACCCTCGCTCTCGCCGGACCCAAGGTGCTCGGCATCCGCCTCCCCCGCCCCCGCGACCTCGGACCGCTCCTCATCGTGTGGGCGGCCGCCCTGCTCGTCCAGGTGGCGCAACGCGACCTCGGCGCCTCCCTCCTGTTCTTTGGGCTCTTTGTCGCGATGCTGTACGTCGCCACTCAGCGGGTGTCATGGGTGCTCGTCGGCGTCGGCCTGTTCGCCGCTGGTGCGGTCTTTGCCGGCACCGCCTTCTCTCATGTGGGCTCGCGCTACGACGCTTGGCTCAACGCCCTCGACCCCGCGGTCTACGACTCGGGCCGCTCCTACCAGCTGGTGCAAGGGCTCTTCGGCATGGCCTCGGGCGGGCTCTTCGGGACAGGACTCGGTGAGGGCTCGCCTGGACTCGTGCCGTATGCCGAATCCGACTTCATCGTCGCCACTCTCGGCGAGGAGCTGGGGCTCACGGGACTCATGGCGGTGCTCGCCCTCTACGTGGTCGTGGTACAGCGCGCCTTGCGCGCCGCAATCGGGGTGCGCGACGGTTTCGGCAAGCTCATCGCCGCGGGCCTCGGCTTCTCGATGGCTCTTCAGATCTTCGTGGTCGTCGGCGGCGTCACTCGTGTCATTCCGCTGACCGGCCTCACCACGCCGTTCCTCGCGTACGGCGGTTCCTCGATGATCGCCAACTGGATCATGGTCGCGCTGCTCATGCGCATCTCCGATCTTGCTCGCGCCACCGCTCTTGAGTCGCCGCGCGCCACGGTCGAGGAGGTGATCGCGTGAACGAGCCGATTCGCCGCCTCTCCGTGGTGGTGCTCATGCTGTTCCTCACCCTCATGGCCTCGGCCTCGTGGGTGCAGTTCGTTCAGGCCGATCAGCTTGGCCAGGACCAGCGGAATGTGCGCACGCTGTACCGCCAGTTCGGTTCGTTCCGCGGCCCCATCGTTGTTGACGGCGACGCGATCGTCCGATCGGTCCCAGTCGACGATCCGTTCAACTACCAGCGTGTTTACGCGAACGGTCCGCTCTACGCGCATGTGACGGGCTACTACTCGATCGGCCCAGGCCGCTCCGCGCTTGAACAGGCGAAGAACGAGCTTCTCAACGGCACGGCCGACGCTCTCTTCTGGACGCGCCTCGGTGAGCTTTTCGCGGGTACCGAGCAAGAAGGCGCCACCGTCGAGCTGACGCTGTCGGCCGCGGTGCAGCAGGTGGCCTACGACGCCCTTGGCGATCACACGGGCGCAGTTGTCGCTCTCGACCCGCGCACCGGCGCGATCCTCGCGATGGTGTCGAAGCCCACCTATGACCCGGCGGCGCTTGCGGTGCACTCGACATCCGAGGCCAACCGGATCTACCAATCGCTGCTCGCGGATGAGACCGAGCCGCTCATCAACCGTGCCATCGGCGGTGACACGTACGCGCCTGGATCGTCCTTCAAGCTCATCGTCGCGGCGGCGGCGCTCAAGGCCGGCTACAGCCCAGACACACTGCTCGAGGCACCTCAGGAGCTCGACCTTCCGCTCACCACCGCCACCATCAAGAACTACGGCGGTGCGCGCTGCGGTCCCACCGACCAGATCACCCTGCTCGACGCGCTGCGGGTGTCGTGCAACACCGCTTTCGCTCAACTCGCCATGGACCTGGGTTGGCCCGCGATTGCGGAGACCGCCGCAGAGTTCGGTTGGGGCTCCAGCCTCTCCATCCCCCTTGGCGTCACCCCGTCACGCTTGCCGCAAGATCCGAATGAGCCGCAGATCGCTCAATCCGGCATCGGCCAGTTCGACGTGCGGACCACCCCGCTGCAGATGGCGATGGTGGCAGGAGCCATCGGCAATGGCGGCGTGCTGATGGAGCCCTACCTCGTCAGCACCGTGCGCGATCCCGACCTTCGCGTCGTCGAGCGGACCAATCCGTCAAAGATGTCGGAGCCGCTCACCCGCGACGAGGCTGCCGCTCTCACCGTCATGATGCAGGCGGTGGTGAGCAATGGCAGCGGCACGGCGGCCGCGATCGATGGCGTCTCTGTTGCCGGCAAGACGGGCACTGCCGAAACTGGCTTCAACACGGCTCCTCACACGTGGTTCATCGGCTTTGCACCTGCAGAGAACCCAACGGTTGCCGTGGCCGTCATCGTTGAGAACGGTGGCGACCTTGGCAATGAGGCCACGGGCGGGCGCGTTGCGGCGCCGATCGCACGTCAGGTGATCGAGGCCGCGATTGCCGCGCAAAGGGGGAGAGGCTGATGCAGCTGCAAGGAGGTACGACGCTGGGCGGACGCTACGTGCTGCGCTCGCTCCTCGCTGTCGGCGGCATGGGCGAAGTGTGGCGCGGCGTCGATTCAGAGCTTGACCGCCCTGTGGCCGTCAAGGTCTTGAAGGACGACGCCCAGGGCAATGAGGTGTTCCTCAAGCGCTTCCGCAACGAGGCGAAGAATGCGGCTGGGCTCATGCATCCCCACATCGCGCAGGTCTACGACTACGGCGACCACGCCGGCACCGCATATCTCGTCATGGAACTCGTGGAGGGCGAACCGCTCTCTACGATCCTCGAGCGCGAGACGACGATCGACGAGCACCGGCTTGTCCGCATCATGATCGGCACCTGCCGCGGGCTCGGTGCGGCCCACGACGCCGGGATCATGCACCGTGACATCAAGCCGGGCAATCTCCTCGTCCAAGGTGAGGACCACGTCAAGATCACGGACTTCGGCGTCTCTCGGGCGAGCGACCAGACCACCCTCACCGCGACGGGCATGGTGATGGGCACCGCCCAATACCTCGCGCCCGAGCTCGCGCTCGGCAAGCCCGCAACCCCAGCGTCGGACATCTACGCGCTCGGGATCGTCGCCTACGAAAGCGTGGTCGGCAAGCGCCCGTTCACCGCATCGAGCCCTGTCGACATCGCGATCGCCCAAGTGAATGAGCCGGTGCCGCCGCTGCCCGCGTCCGTCTCGCCTGCTCTCGCAGCGCTCATCATGGACCTGCTCGAGAAGAACCCACGCAAGCGACCGCGAGACACGGCCGAGCTTGAAGGCCTGTTGACGAGCCTGCGGCTCCCGTCACCCGCTGAGCGTGCGATGCGCGAGCGCGGCACCGCCCCCGCTACCATCACACCTCGGCGCAGTGGCCGCGCACCCAAGAGAGCAATGCCGCCGTCGATCGCCCCAAAGCGACACCGGCCCCGACCCGACGCGCCTTCTGGCCGTTCTACCGAGGGGAAATGACACAATGAACGCAGACGCGACGCTGTCGACGCAGACGCAAGGATTGATATGAACGACGGAGCGAGGCTCCTAGCGGGCCGCTACGAGGTGGGCGATCTCATCGGCCGAGGAGGCATGGCCGAGGTCCACATCGGCTATGACACCCGCCTGGGCCGGAATGTCGCCATCAAGATTCTGCGCGCCGACTTGGCGCGAGACCCGAGCTTCCAGACGCGTTTCCGCCGCGAGGCGCAGGCCGCGGCAGGCCTCAACCACCCCGCGATCGTTGCCGTGTACGACACAGGCGAGGACCAGATCCGCACTGAGCAGGGCGGCCTGCAGGCAGTGCCTTTCATCGTCATGGAGTACGTCGAGGGCCACACGGTGCGCGACATCCTCAAGGGCGACGTCGCCGCTCCGATCGATGAGGCGATCGAGATCACCATGGGTGTGCTCTCGGCGCTCGACTACGCCCACCATGCAGGCCTCGTCCACCGTGACATCAAGCCCGCGAACGTCATGCTGACGCCCACCGGCGCCGTCAAGGTGATGGACTTCGGCATTGCGCGGGCCTTGGCCGACGTCGGTCAGACGATGACGCAGTCACAGGCGGTTGTCGGCACAGCCCAGTACCTCTCACCCGAGCAGGCCCGCGGCGAGAATGTCGACGCTCGCTCCGACCTGTACTCGACCGGCTGCCTTCTCTTTGAACTGCTGACGGGACGCCCGCCGTTTGTGGGCGACTCTCCCGTATCGGTTGCCTACCAGCACGTCCGCGAGGCCGCCCCGCGTCCCTCGCAGTTCGCGTCCGACGTTCCTTCCGCGCTCGACGCGGTGGTTGAGCGCGCCCTGCAGAAGGATCGTGCGAACCGTTATTCGACCGCTCAGGAGTTCATGGCTGACCTCCAGCGTGTGCTCGACCCCTCCGCCGCTCCCGCGAGCGGTGCGAACCCGATCGGCTCGGCCGCGTATGGCGCCGGGGCTGCTGGCGTTGCCGCGGCTGGAATCGGTGGCGCTGCACTGGGTGCGGGCGCAGGTCAGGCACCGTCCTCGCCGTACGCACCGTATGGCGGTCCGTCGACGCCCGGCGAGGGACAGCCTGAGACGGGACCCACGGCGGTCATGCCGGCAGCGGTTGCTGCCGGTGGCAGCTCATGGGGTTCGGTCATGGGTGGCGCGACGCCTCCTGTGGCCCCTCGACCTACCACAAGCACGCTTGTCACCGACGAGGAGCTCGTCGAGGACACGGACAGCCGGCGCCGCACGCTCATCCAGGTGGGCATCGCCGTTGCCGCCCTCATCGCCCTCATCCTCTTGGTGTTCGCCATCTTCAAGCTGGCCGGACCCAAGGATGACGGACCGGTTGAGCCTGACGTGACGATGGTGACAATCCCCGACCTGCAGAACTTCTTGCAAGAGGACGCGGAAGAGCGGCTCACGAACGACGGCCTCAAGGTCGATGTCGAAGAGGAGATGTCGCAAGACGTCGAGAAGGGCCGCGTCATCCGCACCGAGCCACCAGCAGGTGAGCAGGTCGAAGAGGGCTTCACCGTGCTCCTCGTCGTCTCTTCCGGGCCGGATCAGCTCCAGATCCCAGACGTGCGGGGCAAGACGCAGCAAGAGGCGATCGACCAGCTCGAAGAGCTTGGCCTCAAGGTGACCGGCTTTGAGAACGACAACGACCCCGACGTCGAGAAGGGCCGTGCGACAAGGACGGATCCCGGTCGCGGGCACCGAGGTCGCCGTGGGCTCGGAGGTCATCCTCTACGTCTCCTCCGGTCAGGTCGAGGTCCCCGAGCTGCGCAACAAGTCGGCCGCCGAGGCCCAGCAAGAGCTCATCAAGCTTGGCCTCCTTGCCGACGTCCAGCAGATCGAGACCAACGAGTACAGCCCGGGCATCGTGTTCGAACAGAGCCCCCTGCCGGGCCTCGTCAACCAGGGCTCCGTCGTCACTCTCAAGGTGGCGAAGGCACCCACGACGGTTGCCGTGCCCAATGTCGTCGGCAAGACGATCAATGAGGCGACAGCCCTGCTGCAAGGCGCGGGTCTCAAGGTCCAGCAGACGACTGCGACCTCAGACACTGTCGAGGACGGCAAGGTCATCTCGTCCAATCCGTCCGCCGGAATCCAGGTGGCTGTCGGCACAACGGTGACGATCACGGTGTCGACCGGTCCCGGCGGCGGTCCGCCTCCCGAAGACCCGTAAGAGCCAAGGCGGGTGAGATGTCTGGTGCACCGCGCGGGAATGAGTTGAGCCCGCGCGGTGTCCTACCAGGCACCATGAACGGACTGCTGACTGCTGCGGGGCTGCGTGACTACGTCGAAGCCCGTCTCGACGCTGTGTTCGAGACCCTCGATGACCACATCACCGCGGCGATGGGGGAGCTTCCCGCCGCAGGGGCCGACTACCGCAACCTCTGGCAGTCAATCGGTCAGCAAGTAGGCGGCGGCAAGAACCTGCGCCCATCGCTCACCCTCGCGGCATACGCAGGCCTTGGCGGCGACGAGGACGACGCGATCCTGCCCGTCGCCGCAGCGATGGAGATGCTTCACATCGCCATGCTCATCCATGACGATGTGCTCGATCACGACGAAGTGCGTCGCGGCAGACTGAACGTCGCGGGCCTGCGTCGTGCCGAACTCGACGGCAGCCCCCTGAGCCCCCAACGCGTCGACGACCACGTGCTCGCCGCCGCCCTGCTGGGCGGTGACCTGGCCCTCGCGTCGGCGTATGACCTCATCTCCCGTGCATCCTTGCCGGCCCACCACCGCTTGGCGTGCCTCGACCTCGTGACGCGAGCGATCCGCACCACGATCGCTGGCGAACTGCTCGACATGTACGGCGACCTTGTCGAGCCAACCGAAGCGAACTCGCTGCTCGTGGCCGAGCTGAAGACCGCGACGTACTCCTGCGTGGTGCCATTGCGCGCGGGTGCTCAGCTTGCAGGCGCTGATCCAACGATGGTGACCCACCTTGAGCGCATCGGCGCATCGCTCGGGTTGTCCTTCCAGCTCGTCGATGACGACCTTGGCGTCTTTGGCGACCCAGCGGTCACCGGCAAGTCCGTGCTGTCCGATCTTCGCGAGGGCAAGCGCACCGAGTTGCTGCGCCTCGGCTTCCACATGGCCGACGCTGCCGGCAGGGAGGTGCTGACGAACGCCGTCGGCAATCCTCACGTTGACGCGGCAGCAGCGACGGCTGTGCGCGACGTGCTGGAAGCGTCGGGCGCGCGCGGTCGAGCGTTGAAGGTGGCTCGCCAGCATGCCCGCACGGCACGCCGCATTGCGCAGGAGCGTGTGGCTGCGCCATTGTCGGGGTATCTAATCGAGCTCATTGACTGCCTTGAGGAGCGCACATCGTGACCACCGGTCGGGACGGGGACCATCAGGTCCGCGATCACGACAACGCGACATCACTCGCGCTGTATGACGCCACTGCGCGGAACGCCGCGGCGCAGGTCATCGCGCGATACTCGACGTCGTTCGGCCTCGGCGCTCGGCTCCTTGATCGCACCACGCGCACACACATCACGAGCATCTACGCGATGGTGCGCGTGGCCGACGAGATTGTCGACACGTATCGCGGGGCCGATGCGCGCGAGCAACTCGATCGTTTCGAGCGGGACGTCCACGCCGCGATGGAGGGGCAGTTCTCCACCAACCTTGTTGCTCACGCCTTCGGGCTGACCGCGCGCGAGGTGGGCATCGGACGGGACCAGACGGAGCCGTTCTTCTGCTCGATGCGCACTGACCTTGATATCTGCGACCACACGCAGGCGAGCTTTGACAGGTACGTCTTCGGTTCGGCCGAGGTCGTGGGCGAGATGTGCGTCGCGGCCTTCCTCGCGACGCCCGATGGACCCGGCGACATCCCCGATGACATTCGCGAGGGCGCGCGCCGGCTCGGTGCGGCTTATCAGAAGATCAACTTTCTGCGGGACCTCGCCCACGACGGCACGCTTGGGCGTTCGTACTTCCCCGGCGTGACGGCTGACACGTTGGACGACGCGACGTTGGCCGAACTTGTCGAGGACGCCCGTCTTGACATCACCGCTGCCGAAGCGTGCCTGCCCGCGCTGCCGACACGCGCACGCATTGCCGTCACCACAACGGTCGACATCTACCGCCGACTGCTGAACAAGATCGCGCACACTCCCGCGGAGCGGCTCGTGACGACCCGCATCAGGGTGGCCAACCCCGTCAAGCTCGCGTACGCGGTACGCAACGCGTGCCCTGGGGTGAAGTCATTGCGGAGAGCCGCATGAGGACATCGCTGTGAACGAGCACAGCGGCTCCGGGCCGCGCGTCGTGGTCATCGGCGGCGGCGTGGGCGGCCTTGCCACAGCGGGGCTTCTCGCTCGCGGCGGTGCCACCGTCACGTTGCTTGAGCGTCACAGCCGGGTAGGCGGACGTGCGGGGCTCCTTGAGAAGAGCGGCTTCCGTTGGGACACCGGGCCCTCGTGGTACCTCATGCGGGAGGCCTTCGATCAGTATTTCGCGCTGATGGGTACGTCCACGGAGGCGGAACTCGACCTCATTGAGCTCGATCCCCGCTACCGGATCTACTTCGAAGGCGATGGCCCAGATGGGCCTGGGGAGATGCTCGACGTGGTGGCGGACCCGGATGCGAACTACGCCCGCTTCAACGACCTCTCGCCAGGAGACGGCGACGCGATGCGCCGCTACGCGGCCGAGTCCGCCGAGCTGTACCGCTTGGCGCTCGACCGTTTCCTCTACACGACCTTTGAGCGCCCAGACCGGGTGATTGACGGTCGCGTGCTGCGCGGCCTGCCAAGGCTCACCGCCTTGCTCACCCGCTCGCTTGGCTCGAAGGTAGCTCGGCACGTGCGGGACGAGCGCCTGCGCAAGGTGCTTGGGTTCCACGCCGTCTTCCTTGGCTCATCACCTGACCGTGCGCCGAGTCTCTTCTCCCTCATGTCGCACCTCGACCTCACCGATGGCGTGCGCTATCCGCGCGGTGGAATGTACGAGGTGATTCGGGCGCTTGAGAGAGTGGCCGTTGCCCACGGCGTCGACATCCGCACGGGTGCTGATGTGAAGCGGATCGTCGTCGATGACGATGACCTCGCTCAGGGCGTCGAGCTGGCGCACGGCGAGATGGTTGCTGCAGACCTCGTGGTGTCCGGCGCCGACATGCACCACACCGAGACCGAGCTGCTGTCGCGCGAACACCAGTGGCAACCGGAAGAACGCTGGGCAAAGCGACAGCCAGGAGTGAGCGCGCTGCTCGTCTTCGCGGGAGTGCGCGGTGAACTCCCCGAGCTCGCACACCACACCCTGTTCTTCACGCGCGACTGGAGCCGCAACTTCGCCCAGATCGTTGGCGACGGTGAACTCGAACCGCCGTTCCCAGCGTCGGTCTATGTCTCACGGGTGACCGCCACCGATCCCGGTGCCGCGCCCCACGGGTACGAGAACCTCGTCATGCTCGTCCCCTTCCCGGCCGACACGACGCTAGGCGCCACCGAAGAATCGCGTGCCCAGTTGCGTGGTTTCGCTGAGCGCTACCTTCAGCAAGTGGGCGCATGGGCCAGCGTGCCCGATCTCAGCGACCGCCTCACCATCCACGCAGTGACGACGCCCGCCGACTATGAGCGTGAGATCTCCGCATGGAAGGGATCGGCGCTCGGACTCGAGCACACGTTGCGGCAGTCGGCCATCTTCCGACCCGGCAACGCCTCGAAGGTGGTAGGAAACCTCTTGTATGTCGGCTCGTCCACCCTTCCCGGCATCGGCATGCCGATCTGCCTCATCTCGGCAGAACTGGTGGCAAAGCGCCTGCTTGGGTCAACGTCGGCTGGGCCTCTGCCCACCCCGGCGCCTGCGGGCTTTCTTACCCGCTCATCGCGAACCGACCTGCTCGGCGACATCGCTCGCGGAAGCCGTAGACGATGAGCGTCGCCTATCTCACGGCGCTTCTCGTGTCAATCGCGGGGCTTGCCACGCTTGATTTCCGCTACCGCGTCGCGGTCTTCGCTCAACCGCTGCGAACAGCGGCGACGGTGGGCGTCGCCGTCATGTTCTTCCTCTTGTGGGACCTCGCCGGAGTTGGGCTCGGCATCTTCTTCATCGGCGATGCGCCGTACCTGAGCGGCCTCGTGATCGCGCCCGAGGTGCCGGTGGAAGAGCTGTTGTTCCTCATCCTCCTCACCTACCAGACCCTCCTGCTGTTCCTTGCCTTCTCACGGCGTCGGGCGCGGGGGGTTGGGCGTCGGGCGCGGGGGGTTGGGCGTCGGACCGATCGGGGTGCCGGGGCCGCTGAGGGGGGCGGTTCCGCGTGACGTACGTCGTGTTGTCGCTTGCCGTGCTCGCCGGACTCGCAGGGCTCACGTGGCGAACCGTGCGCGGGCTGGGCTCGCGGGCGCTTGGCATGACGGGCCTTGTGCTGATCGCTCTCACGGTGGTGTTCGACAACGTCATCGTGGGCACGGGCATCGTCGACTATGACGAGTCGCTCATCTCCGGTGTGCGCATGCCGATCGCGCCCGTGGAGGACCTCGCATACGCGATCGGTGCCGTGCTCCTTGTGCCGACCTTGTGGACGTGGTTCGCGCGGCTCGCGCCCGAGGGTGCGGAGACTGGCCGATGATCGCGCGCGTTCTCAAGGCCTCCCGGCCGGTCAGTTGGATCAACACGGCGTTCCCCTTCGCTGCCGCCTACCTCCTCGTCACGCGCGAGGTTGACGCACGCCTCGTGGTGGGCACCCTGTTCTTTCTTATCCCGTACAACCTGCTCATGTACGGCATCAACGACGTCTTCGACTACGAATCCGACCTTGCCAACCCGCGCAAGGGTGGGATCGAGGGCGATGTGGTCCGGAGCCGGTCGGAGGCGAGGCGGGTGCACCGAGCGATCATCTGGTCGAGCGTCGTCTCTGTGGTGCCGTTCATGGCGTGGCTGCTCAGCCAGGGTTCGGTGGCGGCGCGGGTGACGTTGGTGCTCGTGGTCGCGGGCGTGCTCGCGTATTCCGTGCCGGCGTTGCGTTTCAAGGAACGGCCCTTCATCGATTCGGCCACGTCCGCGGTGCATTTTGTGGGCCCGCTGCTGTACGCGCTCGTCCTCACGGGCACGCCGCTCATGGGCCGCGGGGTGTGGCCGATCTGGGTGGCCTTCATCGCGTGGGGCATGGCTTCGCATGCGTTTGGCGCTGTCCAAGATGTGACGGCGGATCGCGCAGGCGGCATCAGTTCGGTGGCCACCGTCATCGGTGCGCGCGCGACCGTGTGGTGTGCGCTTGTCCTCTACGTGGCCGCGAGCGCGGTGCTGCTCCTGCTGCCGTCACCCGGGATTCTCGCGGCGGTGCTGCCGCTTGCGTACGTGGCGTCGGTGGCCCGCTTTGCCCGCATCACTGACGAGACCTGCGAGCAAGCGAACAAGGGGTGGCGGACCTTCCTCTGGCTCAATCAGCCGGTGGGCTTCGTCGTCACCGTCCTCATCATCATCGCGTGGCGCTCCCCCTGAAGGTGGTAGACCACCTCTTCAGTTCCCGGGTGAGCCCTGCGCTAGTGGTAACTGGCCTCTTGTTGGCCGGGCGGCGCGTCGAGGCCGGGTGCACGTGACCGTACGGGCGCGCGGGGCTGCACGCGCATCGGGGTGGGCCCGGCGCACAAGAGGTGACACACCACTAGGAGCCCGCAACCGGCTCAAACAAAGAGGTGGTCTACCACTTCTAGTGGCGGACGAGCGGGGAGAGGCCTTCGGAACGGGCGGAGGCATCGGGCATCCCACACACCTCAAGCCAGTTCGCGAGCAGGCGGTGTCCGCCCTCGGTCAGCACCGACTCGGGGTGAAACTGAACTCCCGTCAGCGGCAGCGTCTTGTGCTGCAGGCCCATGATGACGCCGCTCGCGGTCGCGCATGTCACCTCAAGCTCATCTGACACCGTCTCGTTCTCGACCGCGAGCGAGTGATAGCGCGTGGCCGTGAAGGGCGAGGGCAGTCCCACGAGCACCGAGGCGCCCTCGTGCTCAACCTTGCTCGTCTTGCCGTGCATGAGTTCGGGAGCGTGCGACACCACACCGCCGTACACCTCAGCGAGCGCTTGGTGACCAAGGCACACCCCGAGCATCGGGATGCCGTGTTGGGCGCACGCGCGAATGACATCCATGGACGCACCCGCAGCAGCAGGCGTGCCGGGCCCGGGCGATACCAGCACGCCGTCGTACTCGGTGATCGAGTCGAGGGAGACAACGTCATTGCGCACCACGGTGGTCTCGGCACCCATCTGCCTCAGGTAACCGACGATCGTGTACACAAAGGAGTCGTAGTTGTCGATCACAAGGATTCGCGCCATCACTCACCTACCGTCTGGTCTTGGTACGGCAACATCTCGGACACCCACGGGAACACCCACTCGAACAAAGCGAACACGACGACCGCAATCGCAAGCACCACGATCGTCGCTCGCGCCCACGTGGGTCCAGGCAGGTGACGCCATAGCCAGGGATACATCATGACTTGTCGAACACCTCCTGTGGATACCCGTGGCCCGTCGGGGCCCAATATTCAAGCTCTCCATGCACAATAAACCGCTTCTCGGCCGAGAACTTCGGGTGGCAGGACGTCAGCGTGATCGACGCTGTGGTGGGCAGCGCGCCAGGCGCGTTGGGAACCGGCGCGATCACCTCCACCTGATGAGGCAGCACAATCTGGCTCGCTGTCACTCGATAAACGAACCAGGCCTCCTCGGTTTGGACGATCAAGGCGTCCCCTGCAATCAGCTTGTCGACGTCCGCGAACGGCTTGCCATAGCTGGTGCGGTGGCCAGCGATCGCGAAGTTGCCCACCTCGCCCGGCATCGCGGTCGACTGATAGTGGCCGATGCCGAGCCTGTCGAGCGTGACCTCGCGATCGGTGCCTTGCGAGATCGGCTTCACATAGTCAGATCCCCACCGCGGCACCCACAAGCGACCAAAGGTCTCCGGCGCCGCAGGCTCGGCCGTGATGGGAGCGCCAGTAGGCGAGTACACCTTCAGCTCGTCGGGGATCAGTTCAATCGGCGCCTCGGTGTCCGCCGCGTTCACCACGCCGTCGATAACCGTGACGGGCGGCACGCGAAAGTCCTCCGCGAAATCGGTGTCCTCCAGTGCCGCGTGCTGCGTCCGGCCGGACAGGATGTCCGTATAGAACAGCTGCCACACAACGAACAGACCGAGAAGGATGCCCGCCGTCACCAGCACTTCACCCGTGACGCCGGTCGCGATGGTGAGCCAGCGTCGGCGTGGTGCAGGTACTGCGGGCGCGGGCCGCTCATTGTCCGCGTGTGGAGGGGACTGAGCGCTCATGAGAGCACCAGGTTACGGGAGCGCCTCTCCTGGGTCATCATGCTCTCGGTGCTCGCGCACGGTGCCGGTACGCTAGGGGCCATTGCGGTGGCCGGACCGGCCCACCGACCATTCATCAGTCCAGGAGGGCATTGTGGCCGTCTCAAAGAAGCGCCAGAACGAGGTCTACAAGGTGCCGCGCAAGCTTCACAAGCCGGAGTCTGAGAACCCAAAGTGGCTCTTGCCGACGATTGTGACGCTGTTGGTGCTCGGGTGCTTGTGGATCGTCACGTATTACATTCTGGGCCGCGACTTCCCGCTTCACCTTGGCTACTGGAACGTCATGATCGGCTTTGGCGCCATGATGGTCGCCATGGGCCTCCTCACTCGCTGGAAGTAGTACCCGCTCCTCCAATCGAGTTACATCGCTGTAGTTCTCCCCAAGTCTTTCCACACCGGGGGATAACTACAGCGTTGTCATTTCCGGGGCACGACGCTGGGCTGGGCGAGGGCCGACGCTGGGACTGGCTGAAGGCACGACGCTGCAGCGGGCGACCGGGCGACCGGGCGCCGAGGTGCGGAGTTCAGCGCTTCGCGGCGACCGAGCGGGCGGCGACGAGGATCGCCATGACGGCGCCACCTGCGATCGCTCCGCCAAGGTGGCCCTGCCACGAGATTCCTGGGATGAAGAGCCCGGCGACGAGCCAGATTCCGGCCGTTGTGGCAAGTGACTGCCACGGAAGCTTGAGCCGGTAGAGCAGCACTCCGTAGGCGGCGAACAATCCGAAGATCGCACCCGACGCGCCAACGTGCAGCTGATTGGGCGCGCCCAAGATGTTGATGGCGATGGATCCGCCCACGAGCGACAACGCGTAGAGGAGGGCGAAGCGCCAGCGGCCGATGATCTGCTCGAGCTGTGTGCCGAACTGGAACAGCATGAACATGTTGAGGCCGATATGAAGGAGGCTGCCGTGGACGAAGCCGGAGGTCAGCCAGCGATACCACTCATCGGAAAGCAGTGGGGCGAATCCGTAGGTGAACTGCCACTCCTGCATCCCCAGTGAGATTCCGTAGAGGTAGAACAGCACGTTCGCGGCGATGAGTCCGTACGTGAGGTACGGCTTAGACCGCCCGCGCTTGAAACCGAGGGAGTTGCGTGACAATCGGGCCGCTTGATCAGCGGCGCGCGCACAGTCAACGCACAGCACGCCGACGGGAGCGGGCACCTGGCACTGCGGGCAGGTAGGCCGTTCGCACCGCTGACACCGGACATAGCTGACGCGATCCGGGTGTCGCGGGCAAACGGGCGGCGCCTGCTCGGCAGCGCCAGGCGTCGGCTCACTCACCTGGACGTTAGTCCTCGATCACGACGCCGGTGATCATGACGTCGTCGAGCGGACGGTCGCGGCCGTCGGTGGGGGTGGTGGCGATGGCGTCGACAACCGCGCGAGACTCGTCATCCGCGACCTTGCCAAAGATCGTGTGCGCACCGTTGAGGTGCGGTGTGGGCGCCACGGAGATGAAGAACTGCGAGCCGTTGGTGCCTCCCGGCTGGCCCGTGATCGGGTTGAGGCGCTTGCCTGCGTTCGCCATGG
>JGI12420J12819_1000552_pt1 | contig 20973 bp, 17 predicted proteins | sample Passage237A_FD_12819 | JGI IMG/M metagenome (IMG submission 12819) | reverse complement strand
CGACGCACGTCAGCAGCGAGTCATCAACGCGTTCCTCGACGACCTCGAGAACAACGTCAAGGCGGAGGCGTAAGCATGCGCGGAGCGAGTCAGGCATCGCGAGCTGCGGTGCTCGAGGCATTTGAGCCGGTGGCAGAGGCCGCCGACAAGGAAGCCTTCACGATTGCGGAGCAGCTGTTTTCCGTCGTCGACGTGCTCGACTCCTCCGGCTCGCTTCGCCGTGCCCTGACCGACCCTGCCCGGCCGGGCCACGACAAGGCTGAACTTGTCGACGCCCTCTTCGGCGGACTCGACTCTCGCGTGGTGGACGTTCTCAAGGAGTTCGCGCACGCGCGCTGGTCCGAGGACGCAGACCTTGCGGAGTCTGTGGAGCACGCAGGCGTGCGGGCGCTGTTCGCCTTCGCGCAGGTGACCGGCAAGCTCGACACGGTCGAGGAGGAGCTGTTCCGCGTCGAGCGACTGCTGTCCTCGAACCGCGAGCTGCTCACCGCCGTGTCGAACCGCTCGGCCACCAAGGAGGCGCGTCTGGGAGTGTTCCGCGACGTGTTCGGCGGCAAGCTCTCCCCGGTGACCACAGCGATGCTGGAGCGCACCGTCGCGGTGCCGCGCGGGCGTCGGCTGGTCCCCACGATCAACGAGCTGCTGGAGGCGGCCGCGAAGCGCCGCGGCCGTGACATCGCAAACGTCACCGCTGCTGTGGAGCTCAGTGCCGCGCAGCGCAAGCGCCTCGCCACGATTCTTTCCTCGGCATACGGCCGTGAGATTCAGATCAACGCCACCGTGGACCCCAAGGTCCTTGGCGGCATCCGAGTTCAGGTTGGGGCAGAGGTCGTGGACGGCACCGTCCTCGCCCGCCTCGACAACGCACGACGACGACTGGTCGGCTGAGCCGACGCACAACCCCGCGACAGCGGATTCGACAGGAGACCAAGAGCATGGCCAACGTGACGATCAGCCCCGATGAGATCAGGGCCGCACTGGACAGTTATGTGAAGTCGTACGAGCCCACCGGCGCCGTGCGCGACGAGGTGGGCCGCGTGACCCTCACGGCCGACGGCATCGCGCAGGTCGAGGGACTTCCCGGCTGCATGGCGAACGAGCTGCTGCGCTTCGAGGACGGCACGCTTGGCCTCGCGCTGAACCTCGACGTGCGCGAGGTGGGTGTCGTTGTGCTCGGTGAGTTCACCGGCATCGAGGAGGGCCAGGAGGTCCGCCGTACGGGCGAGGTGCTCTCCGTCGCGGTTGGCGACGGCTACCTCGGTCGCGTCGTGGACCCGCTCGGCAACCCGATCGACGGCCTTGGCGACATCGAGACCGAGGGCCGCCGCGCCCTCGAGCTTCAGGCTCCTGGCGTTATGCAGCGCAAGTCGGTGCACGAGCCGCTCCAGACCGGCCTCAAGGCCATCGACGCGATGATCCCGATCGGTCGCGGTCAGCGCCAGCTCATCATCGGCGACCGCCAGACCGGCAAGACCGCCATCGCGATCGACACGATCATCAACCAGAAGGCGAACTGGGAGACCGGCGACCCCACCAAGCAGGTGCGCTGCATCTACGTCGCAATCGGTCAGAAGGGCTCGACCATCGCGTCCGTGCGTGGCGCCCTCGAGGAGGCCGGAGCTCTCGAGTACACGACGATCGTCGCCGCCCCCGCGTCCGACCCCGCTGGCTTCAAGTACCTCGCGCCCTACACCGGCTCCGCGATCGGCCAGCACTGGATGTACGACGGCAAGCACGTCCTGATCATCTTCGATGACCTGTCGAAGCAGGCAGAGGCCTACCGCGCCGTGTCGCTCCTCCTGCGTCGTCCGCCGGGCCGCGAGGCGTACCCCGGTGACGTCTTCTACTTGCACAGCCGTCTGCTCGAGCGCTGCGCCAAGCTCTCGGATGAGATGGGTGCTGGTTCGATGACTGGTCTGCCTGTCATCGAGACCAAGGCGAACGACGTCTCGGCGTACATCCCCACGAACGTCATCTCCATCACCGACGGCCAGATCTTCCTCCAGTCTGACCTCTTCAACGCCAACCAGCGTCCTGCTATCGACGTCGGCATCTCGGTGTCCCGCGTTGGTGGTTCGGCGCAGGTGAAGGCCATGAAGCAGGTCTCTGGAACGCTCAAGATCGACCTCGCGCAGTACCGCTCTCTCGAGGCGTTCGCGATGTTCGCGTCCGACCTCGATGCCGCGTCGCGACAGCAGCTGACGCGTGGTGCTCGCCTCATGGAGCTCCTCAAGCAGCCGCAGTACTCGCCGTACCCGGTCGAGGAGCAGGTCGTCTCGATCTGGGCCGGCACCAAGGGCAAGCTCGACAAGATCGCCGTTGGCGATGTGCTCCGCTTCGAGCGCGAGCTGCTCGACCACCTGCGTCGCAACACCAAGGTGCTCGATACGATCGCGAAGACCGGTCAGCTGAGCTCCGAGGTTGAGGAAGAGCTCAACAAGCACGTCGACGACTACGTCTCGACGTTCCTCGCTTCCGAGGGCGCAGAGCTTGGCACCACCTCCACCATCGAGGGCGGCGGCGACGCCGAGGTGGAGCAGGAGCAGATCGTCACCAAGAAGAAGAAGTAGGCGAATGGGTGGACAGCAGCGCGTCTACCGGCAGCGGATCCGGTCGACACAGTCGCTGAAGAAGATCTTCCGTGCGATGGAGCTCATTGCGGCTTCACGCATCGGAAAGGCGCGCCAGCGCGTGACCGCGGCGACGCCGTACGCTCGCGCGATCACGCGTGCCATCAGCGCCGTGGCGACCCACTCGTCCGTTGACCACCCACTGACCACGCACCGCACGGACACCAACCGCGTCGCGGTGCTCACGATCGCCGCGGACCGCGGTATGGCCGGTGCGTACAGCGCCAATGCCATCCGTGAGGCCGAGCGTCTCCGTGAGCGCCTGATCGCGGACGGCAACGAGGTGGTGCAGTACGCGTCGGGTCGCCGAGCGGTGTCCTACTACGGCTTCCGCCACCGCGAGCTCGCTGGCCAGTGGGTGGGCGGCTCCGACGCTCCGACCCACGCCGTGGCGAAGGACGTGGCCACCACGCTGTTCAACGCGTTCACCGCGGCAGCGGAGGACGGCGGCGTCTCCGAGCTCCACGTGGTGTACACGCACTTCACCTCGATGGTCTCGCAAGAGACCCGCGTGATTCGCATGCTCCCTCTTGAGATCGTCGAGGGCGTTGCGGAGCCCGGCGAGGGCGTGGCCCCGCTGTACGACTTCGAGCCCAGCGCGGAGGGCGTGCTCGACGCGCTGCTCCCGCGCTACATCGAGGCGCGCATCTACGCGATCATGCTGCAGGCCGCAGCCTCCGAGCTTGCGAACCGTCAGCGCGCGATGAACACCGCGGTGTCGAACGCAGAGGACATCATCCGTAACTACACCAGGCTCGCCAACTCGGCGCGCCAGGCAGAGATCACCCAGGAAATCAGCGAGATCGTCTCGGGCGCGGATGCGCTCGCGGCCTCGTGATCGGAAACGAGAGACCATGACCCCCACCGCGAAGACCTCCAAGGCACCGACCGCGAAGGCCCCGGCAAAGAAGGCTCCTGCCAAGAAGGCGCCTGCGGCGAAGAAGGACGCGAACCCTGACGTGGTCGTCGGCCGCGTTGCCCGCGTCATCGGCCCCGTCGTCGACATCGAGTTCCCCGCCGACGCGCTGCCTGACATCTACCACGCGCTCACCGTCGAGATCGACCTCTCGAGCCAGGGTGAGGACGAGGGCGTCCTGCACATGACGCTCGAGGTTGCTCAGCACCTCGGCGACAACATGGTGCGCGCCATCGCCCTGAAGCCCACCGACGGCCTCGTGCGCGGCGCGCTCGTCAAGGACACCGGCGCTCCCATCTCCGTCCCCGTGGGCGACGTGACCAAGGGCCACGTGTTCAACGTGACCGGTGACGTGCTCAACCTCGAAGAGGGTGAGACCCTCGAGATCAACGAGCGTTGGCCTATTCACCGCAAGCCCCCGTCGTTCGACCAGCTCGAGTCGAAGACGCAGATGTTCGAGACCGGCATCAAGGTCATCGACCTGCTCACCCCCTATGTGCAGGGTGGAAAGATCGGCCTCTTCGGTGGTGCGGGCGTCGGCAAGACGGTTCTCATCCAGGAGATGATCTACCGCGTCGCCAACAACCACAACGGTGTGTCCGTGTTCGCCGGTGTGGGTGAACGCACCCGTGAGGGCAACGACCTCATCCAGGAGATGACCGAGTCTGGCGTCATCAAGCAGACCGCCCTGGTGTTCGGCCAGATGGACGAGCCGCCGGGCACGCGTCTCCGCGTCGCCCTGTCCGCGCTCACGATGGCGGAGTACTTCCGTGACGTGCAGTCGCAGGACGTGCTCCTGTTCATCGACAACATCTTCCGCTTCACGCAGGCGGGTTCCGAGGTGTCGACGCTGCTCGGCCGTATGCCTTCCGCGGTGGGTTACCAGCCCAACCTCGCGGACGAGATGGGTCTGCTCCAGGAGCGCATCACCTCGACGCGCGGTCACTCGATCACCTCGCTGCAGGCGATCTACGTCCCCGCTGACGACTACACCGACCCCGCTCCCGCCACGACGTTCGCGCACCTCGACGCCACCACGGAGCTCAGCCGTGAGATCGCCTCTCGCGGTCTGTACCCCGCTGTGGACCCGCTGGCCTCGACCTCGCGAATCCTCGACCCGCGTTACGTGGGCCAGGACCACTACTCGACCGCGAACGACGTGAAGTCGATCCTCCAGCGCAACAAGGAGCTGCAGGACATCATCGCGATCCTCGGTGTCGACGAGCTGTCTGAAGAGGACAAGATCATCGTGGCTCGCGCCCGCAAGATCCAGCAGTTCCTCTCGCAGAACACCTACATGGCGACCCAGTTCACCGGTGTCCCCGGTTCGACCGTTCCGCTCAGCGAGACCGTCGAGGCCTTCGCCGGCATCGTCAACGGCAAGTACGACCACGTTGCCGAGCAGGCGTTCTTCAACATCGGTGGCATCGAGGACCTCGAGAAGAACTGGGCGCGCATCCAGAAGGAGATCGGCTAAGTCATGGCCGACGCTCTCACCGTCGACATCGTCGGGCCGGACCGCGTGCTGTGGTCCGGCACGGCGGATCGCGTCATCGCTCCGTCCGTTGAGGGCGAGATCGGTCTGCTCGCGGGCCACGAGCCGGTGCTCTCGGTGCTGCGTCCGGGCACCGTTCGCGTGCACGGAGCCGCTGGCGAGCACTCCGTGGACATCGAGGGTGGCTTCATCTCGTTCGACCACGACTCAATCACGATCGTCGCCGAGGTGGTTGAGGACGTCGCGGGCTAACACCTGCGAGCGCTGATCGCATGCGTGTCGTCATTGCGCAGTGCGCCGCCCGCTACACGGGTCGCCTCAGCGCCCACCTTCCGCTTGCCACGCGAGCGATCATGGTCAAGGCGGACGGTTCCGTGCTGCTGCATTCCGACGGCGGTTCCTACAAGCCGCTCAACTGGATGAGCCCTCCGTGCACCCTGCGCGTCTCCGCGCCGGCTCCAGAGGCCGCCGAGTTGGGTGTGACCGCCACGTGGGTGGTTCAGCATGACAAGACCGACGATCGGCTTGAGATCGACCTGTACGAGGTGTTCTCCGACACCGAGCACGAGCTCGGCATCGATCCCGGTCTCATCAAGGACGGCGTCGAGGCGCACCTGCAGGTGCTCCTTGCCGAGCAGATTGCGCTGCTGGGGGAGGGTCACACTCTGGTGCGCCGCGAGTACCCCACCGCGATCGGCCCCGTCGACATCCTCGCGAAGGACTCGTCGGGCGCCACGGTGGCCGTGGAGATCAAGCGGAGGGGAGAGATCGACGGAGTCGAGCAGCTCACGCGCTACCTCGAGCTGCTCAACCGCGACCCGCTGCTCGCACCCGTGAAGGGCGTGTTCGCCGCCCAGGAGATCAAGCCCCAGGCCAGGGTCTTGGCTGAGGACCGCGGCATCCGCTGCGTCCTGCTCGACTACGAGGCGATGAAGGGTGACGACGACGCGGACAAGCGTCTCTTCTAACCCCGCGGTTGAGGCAACTCACATGACTAGGGGTCCGATAACCCCTTGGTTTAGGCAACCCACTGGCACTTGCTCGCGGGAGCTCGGGGCGGCTCCGGGCTTGGCGCGGCCTCGGCGGAGTAGCAGTGACGTGCCTAAACCACGCGGTTCCGCCGTTCGGAGTGCCAGTGACGTGCCTAAACCCGAAGGGGGTGGGGAGGGTGGCGCCGGACGCGTACGCTAGTCGCGTGGCCAAGGCACCCAAACCGATCCGTCAGCAGCTCGCTGAGTACGAAGACGGCGCGCACCTCTTCGCGCCCTTCGTGGTGCAGTGGCGCGCGGGTGTCGCGACCCTCATTCCATTCGGCATCCTGTTCTTCACGACCCAGCCGTTCGGCCAGGCCGCAACCACTCTCACGATGGGCGGCTACATCATCGGTCCCGCGGTCATCGCGTTCTTCTCCACGGCGTGGGCGCTGCTCAGCACCTGGCTTCTGCATGTGCTTCGCTTCGACACCCGCACCTGGGTGCACTACGCCACCTACGCGCTCGCCGGCGCGGTCGCGCTGTTCGTGACGGCGATGGCCTCGCTCGTCGTGGTGCGCCTCATCGAGGACAGGGCGTGGGACTTCTGGAATGCGCAGGCTTTCACCGGCTTCCTGTGGGCCGCACCGCTGCTTGGCGCGATCTCGTCCGTCATCGGTCGACGCACTCTCGCCCCTGGTATTCGCTGGTATCGCTGGCTGGAGCGACCGCCGCTTCCCGACGTTTTCGAGTTCGTTGAGGGCAAGCGCGACAAGGACGAGTTCCAGCGCATGTAGGGGGGGAGCGAAACGTTCCGACCGCCCGGTAGGATCGTCGCCATGACTCAGTTCCCCGCAGACTTCCTCTTCGGCGCCGCCACGGCGTCGTACCAGATCGAGGGCGCCGCCAATGAGGGCGGCCGCGGCCCATCCATCTGGGACACCTTCTCCCACACCGAAGGCAAGATCTGGAGCAACGATAACGGCGACGTCGCCTGCGATCACTACCACCGCTACGTCGATGACGTCGCAGCGATGGCCGAGCTCGGCCTCACCGCCTATCGCTTCTCCTTCGCGTGGCCGCGCATCATTCCCACCGGCACCGGTGAGGTGAACCCCGAGGGCTTCGCGTTCTACCACCGCCTGCTCGACGAGCTTGAGAAGCACGGCATCGAGCCCATCGCCACGCTGTACCACTGGGATCTGCCGCAGGCGCTTGAGGACAAGGGCGGCTGGCCGGTCCGCGAGACGGCGGAGGCATTCGTCGACTACGCGCGCGTCGTGGTCCACGAGTTCAAGGACCGCATCAAGTACTGGACCACGTTCAACGAGCCGTGGTGCACGTCCTTCCTTGGCTATGGCTCCGGAGCCCACGCTCCCGGTCGCTCCAACCACGCCGACTCGCTCGCCGCGACGCACCACCTGAACCTCGCGCACGGCCTCGCCTACCGCGCCATCAAGGAGGTTGCGCCCGACGCTGTGGTGAGCATCGTGCTGAATTCTCACCTTCCGCGTGCGTGGAACATCGCGAACCCTGCGGACGTCCACGCGGCACAGAAGATCGACGCGCTCGCGAATCGCGTGTTCATCGAGCCGCTCACCAAGGGCGAGTACCCGCAGATCACGATCGACTCGACGAAGGACATCACCGACTGGTCCTTCGTCCAGCCCGGTGACCTCGACGCGATCAAGGGCACCGTCGACCTCATCGGCGTGAACTACTACTCGAGCCACTCGGTGCGCCACCGCGAGGGGCCGCGAATCGACACCGGCGAGGACGGCCACAAGGCCACGCGATTCAGCTGTTGGCCCGGCGCGGATGACGTCGAGTTCATGCCTCTCGTCGGCCGCCGCACCACGATGGGCTGGAACGTGGACCCGTCCGGCTTCCACGCGCACCTGCTGCGCATCGCCGCGGAGTTCGACGTGCCGCTCATCGTCACCGAGAACGGCGCCTCGTGGCCCGATGAGGTGGACGAGGACGGCCGCATCCGTGACATCGACCGCTACACGTACTATCACGACCACCTCAATGCGCTCCTGCGTGCGCGTGAGGAGGGCGCCGACATCCGCGGCTACATGGCGTGGAGCCTCATGGACAACTTCGAGTGGGGTTACGGCTACTCCAAGCGCTTCGGCATGATCCGCGTGGACTACGACACCCAGGTGCGCACGTGGAAGGACTCGGCGTATTGGTACGCGGAGACCATCCGCAACCGCGAGGTGACGCCTCTCGACGCCATCGAGTCCCTGGTGCAGACCCCGCCGCGCAGCTACTGACCCACCGGGCCGTCCACTGAGGCGGCCCGGCAGAACGCTCCGCACGGACGGTGTGACGCAAGTGAACTGAGTGATCGGGAGTTGCCCGGATCAAGTCCCACTGTTCACTTCAGTCACACCGTCCGTGCGGAGCGTTCCTGTTGGCGCGACTTAGACTTGGGGTCATGCCTTCAGGTCGCCGCTCGAGTAAGCGCCCGTACGGCAAGCCGCATGAGGAGTTCGATCCCGAGCGTGCCCTTGGCGGCGGCCCGCGCGTCGAGACCGGCCCCCGCGGAGAGCCGCATTACGTGGTCNCNCCGCGCCNCAATGACAAGACCTACATCTGCCCCGGCTGCCAGCAGGAGATCGCCGGCGACACGGCTCACCTGGTCGCGTGGCCGGTAGAGACCATGTTCGGCGAGGACGACGCTAAGGCGGCCCGACGCCACTGGCACACCAACTGTTGGCGCACCTTTGGGAGAACACGTGGCTGAACACGATGTCGAGCTGCGCTCGATGACCGTCCTTCCCGCCCACCGCGAGGACATCGAACTGAGGACCGAAGACGGCCTCAAGCTGGTGGGTGAGCTCGCGACCCCAGCGTGGGGAGAGATCGCGGCGACCCTCATCACCCTCCACCCGCTGCCAACCCATGGCGGCTTCATGGACTCGCACGTGTTTCGCAAGGCCGCCTGGCGGCTGCCATACCTCGCGAACACCGCCGTGCTGCGCTTCAACACTCGCGGCACGCACTCGCCGCGCGGAACCAGCGAAGGCTCCTTCAGCGAAGGCGGTCCTGAGGGCGCCGACGTTCGCGCCGCCGTCGACTTCGCGGTCACCCACGGCCTGCCCAATCGCTGGCTCGTGGGCTGGAGCTTCGGCACGGAACTCGCGCTCATGCACGGCGCCGACCTCGACGTCGAGGGCGCGATCCTGCTCTCGCCGCCGCTTCACCGCGCCCAGCCCAGCGACCTTGAGCGCTGGGCGGCCTCGGGAAAGCCCGTCACCGTCCTGGTCCCGGAATTCGATGACTACCTCCGGCCCGACGCTGCGGCTGAGGCATTCACGCCCCTCACCCAGGCGCGGCTTGTGCCGGTCATGGGTGCGAAGCACCTGTGGGTGGGGGAGCCGTATGTGCGCAGGGTGCTCGACGAGATCGTGGCGGTGGTGAACCCCGCCGCCGCGCCGCTGCCGCACCATGTGCCAGCAGACGTGGTCGAATAGAGACGTGAGCAGACTTCCTGACGGCCCGCCGCTTGTCCTCCTCAACGCGTTCCCACTGGATCGCAGCCAGTGGGAGGGACTCATCGCCGCGCTCGCAGATGTCGCCACGGGAGACATCATCGCCTTCGACATCCCTGGCATCGGCGAGATGCCCATGACGGACGAGGATCCCTCGCTCGAGCTCATCGCCGACGCCGCGGTGCTCGCCATGCGCGAGGCCACCGGTCACGAGTCCGCCGTGTGGGTGGGCTGCTCGATGGGCGGGTACATCGCCATGGCGGTCGCGGAGCGAGAGCCCACCGCCGTAGCAGGACTGGGCTTGATCTGCACCAAGGCGGCCGCGGACACCCCAGAGGCGCGCGCCAATCGCCTCGCCATGGCCGACGCTGTGGCTAAGTCCGGCAAGCACCCCGACCCTCGCGGTGCGGCAGAGGGCATGATCGGCACCCAGGGGGATCGCCGGGAAGAGCTCGTGTCGTGGGTCGCGGACAACATCGCCAAGCACAGCGGCGAGGGAATCGCGTGGGGGCAGCTCGCGATGGCAGAGCGCCCGGACCGCACCGAAGTGCTGCGCGGACTCGATGCTCCCGCCGTGGTGATCGTGGGGGACAAGGACACGATCGTGCGCCAAGAGGAGGCGCTCGCGATGGCGCGGGCGCTTGGCGTTGAGCCCGTCGTGCTCGAAGGCGTGGGACATCTCNCGGCTCTCGAGGCTCCTGCAGACGTGGCGCGAGNTCTCGCGCCGCTGTTCTANGGGCTTGCGGTGCCCGTCAGTCGCCTTGTTGCTCACGCGCCCCTCGACGGGCTGACCCCGGTATTCGACGCCATCCGGGCACAGAACGACATCAGCGANACCAGGCCCCCGGAGGCGATCGACGAGGCGCTCGCGGCCGCTGCCATCGAGGGTGAACTCCCGCACGTCCCCGGTGATCGCGGTGACCGCACCGACCTCGAGCTCGTCACGATCGACCCAGCAGGCTCCAAGGACCTTGACCAGGCCCTCGCGATCGAGGACGCCGGACAGGGCTGGGTGGTCTACTACGCGATCGCTGACGTGGCCGCCCATGTCACTCCGGGCGGGCCTATTGACCGTGACGCCTGGACGCGCGCGGAGACTGTCTACTGCCCGGACAAGCGCATCGGGCTGCACCCGGAAGAACTCTCGGAGGGCTTCGCCTCGCTGCTTCCTGGCCAGCGCACTAAGGCCGCACTGTGGACGCTCACCGTCGACATGCGAGGAGAGCTCCGCCATGCCACAGTCGAGCGCGCTTGGGTGCGCTCTCGTCATCAGTACGCCTATGGCGAGCTGCAGCACACTCCGCCTCGCGAAGCGAAGCCGCTGGTAGAAGCGATGGCACGATTCGGCTCAACGCGGCGCGCGCATCTGCGCGAGCGCGGGGGAGTGACGCTTCCCAAGCCGAGCCAAGAAGTGGTCGGCGCCAACGGAGGGCTCAGCCTCGAGTTCCGTGCGGCCGTGGGCGTTGAAGATGACAACGCCCAGTTCTCGCTGCTCGCCGGCGAGGCCGCCGCCCGCATGATGCTCGAGGCGGGAGTCGGCGTGCTGCGCACCATGCCCCCTGCGGAGCAGGAGTCGCTCGACAGGCTGCGCACCCAGGCGCTCGCGCTCGGCGTCGACTGGCCGGCGGCCGCATCGTACGCGGACGTGCTCGACTCACTCGACGTCTCGAGCCCGCAGGCCGCCGCCTTCCTCACTCAGGCAACGCGACTGTTCCGCGGCGCTCGGTGGGAGGCCTTCGCCGTCCCCACAATTCCCGTTCCCGAGCTCGTCACGCACGGCGCGCTCGCGGCGCCCTACGCTCACGTGACCGCACCGCTGCGCCGCCTCGTCGACCGCTACGCGACGGAGGTCTGTCTTGCCCACAGCGCGGGGCGGGACGTGCCCCAGTGGGTGCTCGACGCGCTGCCCCACATCGGTGACGCCATGACGGCCGGGGTGCGCAGAGCGTCGGCCGTCGACAGGGCCTGCATCGACGCGATCGAGGCTGCGGTGCTCGCCCCTCATCTTGGGGAGGAGTTCGAAGCGGTGGGTCTCGACGACCGCACCATCCAGCTCACCGACCCGGCCGTCGTGGCACGCTGCAAGGGCGATGTCATCCCTGGTAAGCACCAGACGGTGCGGCTCATTGAGGCCGACGCAGCGAAGGGCCCCGTCTTCGAGGTCGCCTAAGCGGGACGCCAGTCGTTGCCCGCGGCCAAGCGGTTGGCAAGCGCCTCGGAAAGCGGCATGGACTCCCCGTCGCGGGCCCCGCGACCGATCTCGAGCATCGGCTCGCCAGGGGGGAGCCTCACTCCCGTGAAGCGCTCGCGGATGCCGCCGGCTGTCGACAGCACGTAGAACATGCCATCCGTTCCCACGCCGATCGACCGATCGCGCTTGAGGTACCACCCCGTCACCTGAGTGCGGTAGCGAGTGGAGCCGTTGTACGCGCGCGCGGTGAGCGGCTCGGGCTTGATGCCAGCGGCGAGGGTGTCCTCGGCGAACTTCTTGACGAGCACGGCCGCCTGCTGCGATTCCGCCGCCCGCGCCCTCGCCATGGCCTGCGCCTTGCGAAGGTGCGGATTGTCGTCGGTCACTGCTGCTCCGCGGGCTGCTCGCCTCCGTCAGCCGGTGCGGGAGCTTCCGGCGCCTTGAGCTTCGAGGCCGCCGCGAGGTTCCCGATGGGGTCGTTGGAGAGCAGGTTGCGCAGGTCGTCGAGGTAGCCCGTGATCGCCTCGCGCTGGCGGTTGAGCTCCTCAACCTCGCGTTGGGCGGCGGTGCGCTCGCGCTCGGCGTCGGAGACCGCCTCGGAGATGATGTTCTCTGCGTGCTCGCGAGCCTCGGACACGATCTCGTCGGCGTTGTTGCGGGCGTTTGACAGCAGGGTCTGGGAGTGAACCTCGGCCTCGCGGCGCACCACCTCGGCGCGTTCGAGGGTCGCGGCGAGGCGCTCCTCTGCCTCCTCGGCACGGGCCTGCGCGTCGGCCACGAGCGCCTGCATCTCGGCCTTGACCTCTTCGTGGCGACGGCTGAGCTCTCGCTCGGCGTCCTCCCTCTTCTTGGCGATCTCCATCTGGAGGTCTTCGCGCGCACGGCGGGCCTCGTCGCGCACCGCTGCGGCCTCGGCAGCGGCAGCGGACTTCTCGCTCGCGGCGAGTTCGCGGATCTCCTTGAGGTGAGCCTCCGCCTCGGCCTTAGCGGACTCGAGGACGCGGTTCGCCTCGGACTCTGCGTCGGATCGCAGTGTCGCTGCGGTCGACGTCGCGGTATCGAGCTCCTGCGTGGCCTTCGCCTTGAGCTCGGCGACGAGCGCCTCGGTCTCCGAGCGAAGCGTGGAGGTGTCTGCCTCTGCGCTCGCGCGCAGCTCTGCGGTCTCGCGGGTCGCGCTCTCGCGCAGCTCCGCGACCTCCGCCTCAACGGCGGCGCGCAGCTCTTGGGCGTCGCGCTTTGCCTGCTTGACCGCCTCGGCGGCGGCCTCGCGCTGGGACTTGATGAGCTCGTCGTGCTCGGCGCGCTCTCGCGTGAGCTGCGCCTCGAGGGCCTCGCGGGCCGACGCCATGGCGGCTTCGTGCTCCGCCTTCGCCTTGGCGAGCGCGCTCTCCTGGGCAAGTCGCTCCTGCTTGAGGGCGGCGTCGTGTGCGGCACGCTCCTGGTCCACCTGGGCGGCGGCGGAGGCGCGCATCTCCGCGATCTCCTCCTCGGCGGCCGCGGCTGCCTCCGCGCTGTCGGCTCGCAGCGACGCGACCTCGGACTCTGCGGTCGTGCGCAGGTCGGAGGCCTCGGCCTCGGCCAGTTCGCGAACGCGAGCCGCCTCCGCCTCTGCCGCAGCCACGAGCTCCTCGGCCTGGGCCTTGGCATCGGCAAGCGTGCGCTCCGCCTCGGTGACGAGGCGAGAGGTCTCGGCCTGGGTGACCTTGGACAGCGACTCGGCCTCTGCGCGGGCCGCAGAAAGGATCGTCTCCGCCTCGGTGCGCTGAGCGGTGGCGGCCTCGTTTGCCTCGGCGAGGATGCGCTCTGCCTCGGCCTGGGCGGCCTCAACGCGCTCGGTGGCCTCGCGCTGGCTCGTCACGAGCAGCTCGGTGGTTTCGCGCTCGGTGGAGGCGCGCAGCGTGTGCAGGTCGCGCTCGAGCGTGGCGCGCGCCTCGGCGATCTCGGCGTCGGCGTTCTGCTGGTTGCGCTCGGCCTCGCGGCGTGCGCGCTCGATGATCTCGTTGGCCTGACGCTCGCTCGCCTCCTTGAGGGCGGCGGCGGCGTTCTCTGCCTGGGTCTTGATCTCGTCGGCCTCGCGGCGGCTCTGCGCGAGGATCTCCGCGACCTCATTGTCGGCGCGCGCACGCAGCTGCTGCGCGGCGACGGTGGCACGGGCGACGGTGTCCTGGGCGTGCGTCGTGGCACGGGCGAGCACGTCGGAGGACTGCTCCTCCGCAGAACGCAGCAGGTGCTCCACGCGAGCGCCAAGGCCCTTGTACGTGGGCTTCTCCGCCTCTTCCAGCTGCCGGTTGGCATCGGCGAGCTGCTTGCGAGCCTTCTCGGCCTTCTCAGCTTCCTCGGCCGCGGCCTGCTTCGCCTTCTCGACCTCCTCCTCGAGTCGTGCGATAGCGGCAGAGACCGCATCGCGGTCGTACCCACGCATCGTTACGGGGAAGGGGAGGTTCTCGTCCGACATCTGTGCTCCTTAGTGCGCCATGGAGGACGCCCCTCACAGGGTAGTGCGCCGGGGAAGCGGGGACAAAGTGACGATTGGCCGCTCTCGTGCGTTACTCCTAGAGTGTCTTGGCAGAAAACGTTAGGAGTTTGCGCGTGACGTTAAGGACAGCCGGCCTCATTGCAGGGGTCATCGGGCTGATCCTCTTGGCGGTAGGACTTGTCGCCAATGGGCTCAAACCCGCCGCGGAGGCGACCCCCACCGCCGCGGTCGACGCGGCAGTTGTGGTCGTTCCCCCAGAGATGATGACCATCTCGCCCGACGCTGTGCTCACCCTCCGCGGTGACGGCACCTTGGTGGCGCACACGGCTCGCGCTCAGGACGTCGAGGCGTGGGTCGCCACTCGCGACTCCGTGACGCTCACCGGCATCTCCGATTGGGAGACGCTGACCTTCGACTCGGAGCCGGCGAAGCAGGTCGCGACGAGCCCCAGCCCGTCGCCGAGCGCGAGCCCCTCGGCAAGCCCGAGTGCCTCGCCCAAGACTTCGCCCAGCCCTACCGCGAGCCCCAGTGCCTCGGCGAGCCCGGCGCCCACAGCGTCGGCCGCTCCCTCCGCTGAGCCCACGCCGGCGGGATCGCAGGACATCTGGCGCGACACCGCGCAGCAGGACCAGACCTACTCGATCAGGACGGCTGACGTCCCTGTGGGTCTCACGATCGTGGTCGAGGCCCTCGACGGCGCCACGGTGAAGACTGTGGAGCTGAACCTGCCTCGCGTCATCGACGACGAGTGGATCGGTCAGCTGATCTGGTGGGGCATCGCTCTGTCAGTGCTTGGCTTCATCGCCCTGATCGCGCTGTTCATCGACGTGCGCCCCGCGCAGTCCAAGAGTGAGGAGTGGCTTGCCAGGCGCTCGGCGATCGGTTCCGGCAAGGGCGAGCCCAAGCCTGGCAGCCGTCGCCACCGTCGCCAGATGGGCGCGACCATGCCCGTCGCGGAGATTCCCGTGGAGCCCACTCCCGCCGGCTCGATTCCCGTCGTTGAGGCGCCCGCGACCACCTCGGGTGTGTTCGTGGTGCCCGTCACGGGGTCTCCGGCGGAGCAGCTCGCGCCGTCAGCATCGCCGCAGACTCCCGTGAGCCAGCCGAGCCCGGCCGGCCCGGCCTCGCAGCCCAGCCCTGCAAGCCCGGTCTCCGCAGCCACACCACCTTCGGCGGCTGCGCCGGGTGTGGAGCCGTTCATCCCACCCGCGACCAACGACGAGGAGGACCGCTCATGAAGCGCGCACTGATCGCCTCCGCCGCGGGACTCGCCTTGCTGGCGCTCACCGCATGCACCCCGGAGGTGCCCACCGTTTCGGCGGCGCCGGAGCCTTCGGAGGCAGCCGCCGTTGTCGAGTCCCAAGCCGATCGCATCCTTCCAGAGACCTTCGCGGAACTCGCAGCGGCCGATGAGGCTGCCGACGCCAAGCTGCTGGCGAACCGCATTGGCGGCGACGCGAAGATCGTTCGCGCCGCGCAATACAAGCAGGCGAAGGCCGATAAGAAGATCACGCCGGACGTCCTCCCTGAGGAGTCGCAGGCTGTCTACGTGTCGTCGGCGGACACGTGGCCGCGAGTGCTCGTCTCCGTGACGGCCCAGCCCACCGAGGACGTGACGCCCGTCGTCATGCTGTGGGTTCAGGACTCCTTTGACGTGGACTACCAGCTGCGCGGCTGGGCGCACATGATCCCCGGCGCGACCCTTCCGGCGATGGCCGGCTTCGCGACGGGTGCCAACCAGCTCGCTCTCGACGACCCCATGGTGGACCCCACCGCAAAGACGGTGGTCGAGAACTACCTCAAGCTCCTCAACGAGGGATCCAAGTCCGAGCTTCAGGACGACTTCCTCGAGGACACGTACCGCAAGCAGCTGTTCACGGCTCGCGACGTGCTCACCAAGGCCACCAAGAAGGCCAAGGGCAAGTACAAGGACGAGGTCACGACCCGCGCAGAGGACACCTACGTGCTGCAGACCGCAGACGGCGGCGCCCTCGTGTTCGCTCCCGTGCAGATCACCTCGACCTTCACCGTGAAGAACGCCAAGGTCTCCGTCCCCGCTGGAGACAAGGCCCTGCTGAGCGGTGGCAAGCTCAAGGCCAAGGTGGTGCACCACTACCGTGACCTGCTCGTCTTCTACATTCCCGGACCCGCGATCGAGTCGCTGCCCGGCGTGGTGGCGGCCGACCACAATCTCGTGAAGGTGACACCCAAGTGAGCATTCCTCCCGTGAGGGGCGCGGTGGATCTCGCCGCGCTCGCAGCACAGGCCCGACGCTCGGAACAGGGCGCCCCCAGCGGCACCGTCGACGTCACGGAGCAGAATCTCCAGCAGTTCGCTGAGAAGTCCCTGCAGGCACCGATTCTGCTGGTGTTCACGGCAGCGGCTTCGCCAGCATCTGAGGACCTTGCCTCCCGTCTGGCGAAGATCGCNGAGCAGGAGGGCGGCGCCATCACCGTGGGCGTGTGCGATGTCGACGCCCAGCCGGCGATCTCCCAGGCGCTGCAGATCAACGCGGTTCCCGCCGTAGTCGCTCTCATCGGCGGCCGTCCGGCTCCGGTGTTCCAGGGCTCGGCTGACGATGACCAGCTGCGCGACGTGGTGCGCCAGATTCTGCAGATTGCCGCTCAGTCCGGAATGCAGGTGGGCGAGCCGCGAGAGTCGGCTCCCGAACCAGAGCCGCTCCCGCCACTGCACCAAGAGGCGTACGACGCGATCGAGCGCGAGGACTACGACGCTGCCGTCGCCGCGTACGACAAGGCGCTCAAGGAGAACCCCAAGGACGCGGAGGCCAAGGCCGGACGCGCCCAGGTGCGCCTCATGGCCCGCACTCGCGGCGCGGACCTGAACGCGGTGCGCTCAGCCGCCGCAGCGTCGGCCGATGATGTGGACGCCCAACTGGCTGTTGCGGATCTCGACGTGCTTGGAGGCGCCGTGGAGGACGCCTTCGCTCGCCTGCTCGACGTCGTGAAGGCCACCTCAGGCGAGGAGCGCGATCGCGTGCGTGAGCGCCTCGTGGAGCTGTTCGACGTCGTAGGCGGCGAGGATGAGCGAGTGATCGCCGCCCGTCGCGCGCTCGCGGCTGCGCTGTATTAGTTCTCGACGAGCCTGCGGCTAGCCCTGCGCCGGTCGCAGGATCACCGCGCCGAGCGGGGGAACGCGCAGTGTTGCGGAGGCTGGCTGTCCCTTCCAGCCCTTGGACTGCGCCTCGACGCGTCCCAGGTTGCCCACTCCCGAGCCACCGTAGATCTCGGAGTCGGTGTTGAGCACCTCATCCCACGCACCCGCGTGGGGAAGGCCCACGCGGTAGCCCTCGTGCGGGACGCCAGCGAAGTTCACCACCACCACGACCGGGTTGCCATGGTTGTCGATGCGTGAGTACGCGAGCACGTTGTGATCCGCGTCGTCGGCGTCGAGCCAGTGGAAGCCAGCGGGGTCGGAGTCGCGCTCCCACAGCGCAGGGACCGTCTTGTAGAGCCCATTGAGGTCGCGCACCAGTCGGCGCAGCCCCTCGTGGAGCGGATCCTCGAGGTGCCACCAGTCGAGTGAACGGCCCTCCGACCATTCGGCGTCCTGCCCGAACTCGGAGCCCATGAACAGCAGCTGCTTGCCGGGGTGTGTCCACTGATAGGCAAGCAGGGCACGGACGCCGGCTACGCGCTGCCACTGGTCGCCAGGCATGCGTCCGATGAGCGAGCCCTTTCCGTGCACCACCTCGTCATGGCTGATGGGAAGCATGAACTGCTCGGAGAAGGCGTACATCAGCGAGAACGTGATGGTGTGGTGGTGGTGGGAGCGGTTGATCGGCTCCTCCTGCATGTAGCGCAGGGTGTCGTTCATCCAGCCCATGTTCCACTTGAGGCCAAAGCCGAGCCCGCCGGCGTTGGTGGGAGCGGTGACGCCCGGCCAGGCGGTGGACTCCTCGGCGATCATCACGATGCCGGGATTGGTGCGGTACGCGACCGCATTCGCCTCCTGCAGGAACGCGATCGCATCGAGGTTCTCGCGGCCGCCGTGGACGTTGGGTCGCCATTGGCCAGCCTCTCTTGAGTAGTCGAGATAGAGCATCGAGGCCACGGCGTCCACGCGCAGCCCATCGACGTGGAACTCCTGGAGCCAATACGTCGCGTTGGCGACGAGGAAGTTGTGCACCTCCGGGCGGCCGAAGTCGAAAATGAAGGTTCCCCAATCGGGCTGCTCTCCGCGCAGCGGATCCGGGTGCTCGTAGAGGGGCGTCCCATCGAAGCGGCCGAGCGCCCACTCATCCTTGGGAAAGTGGCCCGGCACCCAATCGAGGATGACGCCGATCCCCGCTTGATGCAGGGCGTCCACGAGGAAGCGGAAGTCGTCAGGGGATCCGAAGCGAGAGGTGGGCGCGTAGTAGCCGGACACCTGGTAGCCCCACGAACCGCCGAACGGGTGCTCCATGACGGGCATGAACTCCACATGCGTGAAGCCAAGGTCCGTGACGTACTCGACGAGCTCTCGAGCGAGGTCGCGGTAGCTGAGTCCNTGGCGCCACGAGCCCAAGTGCACCTCGTAGACGGACATGGGCGCCTGATGCGGCTGGTGGTTGGGCCGATCGTTCATCCACGCGTCGTCGCTCCAGGTGTAGGAGGACTCGGTGACGATCGATGCGGTCTGCGGCGGCCGCTCCGTGGCCTTCGCGAGGGGATCGGCCTTCTGTCGCCAGTGGCCGTCCTTGCCCAGGATTTCGAACTTGTACGTCGTGCCCGCTCCCACGCCGGGAACAAAAAGCTCCCAGACTCCTGAGGAGCCAAGGGAGCGCATTGCGTGAGTGGCACCCTGCCACATGTTGAAGTCCCCCACGACGCGCACCGCGCGTGCATTGGGTGCCCACACCGCGAAGGCGGTTCCCGTCACCTCGCCGAGCACCGAGGGGTAGCGGTGGATGTTCGCGCCGAGCACTTCCCACAGACGCTCGTGCCGGCCCTCACGAATGAGGTGCAGGTCGAGTTCGCCGAGCGTGGGCAGGAAGCGGTAGGGATCGTCCGTCACCACCGGGTCCCCGTCATAGGTGACATGCACGCGATAGTCGGGCGCATCGTCTCCGGGCAGCTGCGCAACCCACACGCCGTGGTGCTCATGCTTGGCCTCAAAGGTTCCGTCAAGCGTCTCAATGGAGACGGCCGACGCTAGGGGACGGAGCACGCGAATGGTGACCCCAGCGTCGGTCACGTGGGGACCCAACACCGAATGTGGCTGGTAATAGGTGCCCGCGGCCACCTCGGCGAGGAGCGCTTCGTTGACGCTAGCCACGACTGACCACCAACCAGTAGAAGGAATGGGGCGCGAAGGTCAGGCGGAAGGTGCCGTCTTCCGAGACATCCTGGAACGGCGTCTTGTTCACGATCGTGCGCACCTTCCTTCCAGCATGCTCAGGCAGAGAAAGCAGCGCCGAAGCCTGATGCGATGAGAAGTTCATCGCAACGAGCACCGACTCCTCCGGATGGGTCCTGAGGAAAGAGAATACTGACGCGTTGTCACTTGGCACGTCCTCATATCCGCCATCTGAGAAGGCGGGGTGCTGGGCCCTCGCGGCGAGGAATCGGCGAAGCCAGTACAAACCGGACGTCGCCTGCATGAGCGAGGACTCGACGTTGACGCCGTGATAGTGGTGCACAAGGGACTGGACAACCGGCAGATAGAGCGCGCCGGGGTCGGCATCGGAGAAGCCCGCATTGCGATCAGGGGTCCACTGCATGGGCGTGCGCACGGAGTCGCGGTCGGGCAGCCACACGTTGTCGCCCATGGCGATCTCGTCGCCGTAGTACAGGCACGGGGTGCCGGGCAGCGACAGGATGAGCGCGTGCGCGAGCTCGAGCGCGTGGCGAGAGTTGTCGAGCAGGGGAGCGAGGCGTCGCCTGATTCCGGTGTGCGCCTTCATCTGCGGGTGCGGCGCGTACCACTCGAACATCTGGTGGCGTTCCTCTGGGGTGACCATCTCGAGCGTGAGCTCGTCGTGGTTGCGAAGGAAGGTCGACCATTGGCCATTCGCCGGGGGCACGGGAGTGTCGTGGAGCACCCGGCGCAGGTGCGTCGCGTCCTCTGCCTTGATCGAGTAGAAGATGCGCGGCATCACGGGGAAGTGGAAGCACATATGGCACTCCGGCTCCTCCTCGGTGCCGAAGTATTCCGCAGCCTCGTGTGGGGGCTGGTTCGCCTCTGCGAGGAGGACGGCGCCGGGCGCCTCGCGGTCCACGAGCGCTCGCAGCTCGCGCAGGAAGGCGTGGGTGCGGGGGTCGTTCTCTCCCGCGTTGCCCTCGTCCTCGAACAGGTACGGAACGGCGTCGAGCCGGAAGCCGTCGATTCCCTTGGCGAGCCAGAAGCTCGCGATGTCGAGCATCTCCTGGCGCACGGCGGGGTTCTCGAAGTTGAGGTCCGGCTGGTGGGAGTAGAACCGGTGCCAGTAGTACTGCTCCCGCACCGGGTCCCATGCCCAGTTCGAGGTCTCGACGTCGGTGAAGATGATGCGCGCGTCGAGCCACTTGTCGTTCGTGTCAGACCACACGTAGTAATCGCCGTAGGGACCTTCGGGGTCGTGGCGGGAGGCCTGGAACCAGGGGTGCTGCTCCGACGTGTGGTTGAGGACCAGATCGATCGTGATGCGCATGCCGCGCTGGTGGACCTCATCGATGAGCTCTTCGAAGTCCGCCATGGTCCCGTAGCGGGGATCCACAGCGCGATAGTCAGCCACGTCATAGCCGCCGTCTTTGAGCGGTGACGGGTAGAACGGCGGGGGCCACAGGGCATCCACGCCAAGCCACGCGAGGTAG